>Ga0209629_10000873_pt1 | contig 17823 bp, 12 predicted proteins | sample TergutCu122P5_FD_187286 | JGI IMG/M metagenome (GOLD analysis project Ga0209629, IMG submission 187286) | Cubitermes ugandensis P5 segment gut microbial communities from Kakamega Forest, Kenya - Cu122 P5 (SPAdes) (version 2) | ecosystem: Host-associated > Arthropoda: Insects > Digestive system...
TCCGGTGATGTCATAGCCATAGTTAGTGAGATAGCCGTCCTTATCGAGCTTGGAGATCACCTCTGACGCCTCATTGTAGGTGTATTCTTCAGTGGCTCCCAAAGCATCGGTCACCGACGTCAGGCGCCCCAGTGCGTCGCGCCCATAGGTGGTGATGTGCACGTTATCCTCATTGATCTTACTTACTTCTGAGAGCTGCTTCATCTCAGAGATCAGATCGAGCTTGTCGTAAGTGTATTCAGTCTGGGTGCCTAAGGCATCGGTTACTGAGGTAAGCTTTCCGGTCGGTGACCAGGTATAGGTGGTGGTGTTTCCGGCCACATCAGTGGTCGAGGTGACGTTACTGAGACAGTCGTAGGTGTAGGAGGTCTGCGATCCGTGATCGTCTGTGATCTTGATGATACGTCCCAGACAGTCATACTCAAAGGATTCTACGGTGCCATTCTGGATCGTGCGTGAGATCAGGTTCTTGGCGGCGTCATAGCCGTAGGCGCTCCAGCGGCCATCCGGCAGGGTCACTTTAGCAAGAAGTCCGCCAGGGAGGTACTCGAAGACAGTCTTAGCGCCGGTAGGGCCTATGATCTCTGAGACCTTGCCCAGTTGTGTGTAGCTGTAACGAGTGGCCGCACCCACAGGATCGGTTGTCTGTATCAACTGATCTGCTTCGTCATAGCTGAAACTGTATTGATGTCCCAGGGCATCAGTGATACAGACCGGGTCTCCCATTGAGCTGTAGGCAACTGTTGACATAGCTCCTGCGGGATCAGTTACTTCTATCAGGCGCCCCAGCGCATCATAGACGATCGAGGTGACTTCTTCTTTGGCGCCGGTGATCTTGGTCCGGTTGCCGTTGGCATCATACTCGAATCGAGCAACTACGTTGCCGGTAGCATCAGTGATCTGGGTGAGGTTTTTGAACTGATCGTAGTCGTAGGAAGTGGTGTTTCCGGCAGGATCAGTGCAGCAGGTGGGGTTTCCCATCAGGTCATATTCGATAGCAGTCACATTTCCGAGCTGATCGGTGAACTTGGTCGGTCTTCCTTGGGCGTTGTATTCCTGGGTAAGTACACTGCCATCGAAGTCGATGACCCTGGTCAGGCGCTTTAAGGCGTTGTACTCGAAGCTGCGACTGTCTCCTGCCGCGTTTGTTACTGAAGCCATCGATCCTGCCGCGTTGTAGGTATAGCTGGTTTTGTTCCCTAAAGGATCGATGGAAGCTATCACTTGATCGAACTCGTTGTATTCGTAGCAAGTTGTGCCGAAACCATCGGTGACCGAGACGATGTTGCCACGACTGTCGTAGTCCAGCGTGATCTCGCTTGCATCCGCTAAGATGATCTTGGTGGGTTGACCTTGGGCGTTATAGGACCTCTTGCTGCTGCGCCCGAGCGCATCTGAGATCTCGGTGGCGTTTCCTTTACTGTCATAGCTTGCTTTCAGCTTTGTGACGTCACAGACCGTGATCTCTGTGGGGCGATTCAGTTTATTGTAGGTAGTCTTGATGACCTCACCTAAGGGGTTGGTGTAGGTAGTGAGATTGCCTGCGCGATCATAGCCGTAAGCGACTTTATTGCCCAGTCGGTCGCGGTAGGCCACCAGCTGGTTCTTGTCGTTATAGGTAGAGGTCTCGGTTCCGTTTGAATACGTGACCTCAGTTGAGCGATAGCGCTCGTCGTGGGCGTAGGTGATCTCGTTGCCGTTTTGCTCGGTCAGCTTGATGGTCTTCTCTTCGTCATTGTACTTATATGCGATCGTGCCACCGTCTGAGAAGGTCTGGGCTTTGATGCGCTCTGCGCCATCATAGTCGTTTTGAATGCTGGTGATACCCAGAGGGTTGGTGATTGAGACGATCTTGCCCTCTGAGTTGTACTCATAGAGTTGTTTCGCGCCTGCCTCATCGGCAACAGAAGTCAGGCCTCCCTCTTCGTAATTGAAGCTGACTGTTCTGCCAGTCGTATCAGACACCTGAACAAGAAGGTCGTCCTGATAGGCGAAGTGAAGCGATGCTCCTGAATCATTCGTCACCTTTTCCAGTTGCCCGGAATCGCCATAAGACAGCTTGAGGTAGTTGGCGTTCCTGTCTTCGATGTGGGTCAGGCGTCCTTCTGGGTCGAAGGAGTATCTGATACCTTGGGGTATCCCGTAGATCAAACTGCCGTCTTCTGACTGCGTCAACGTGCTTGCTTCTCCCTGATGGTGAAGATAGCTGCCGTCCTTGTCTTTGATGAAAATCTCCCGTTTGCCATCTTCTGTGATGAGGGTGACTTGGTCCTTCTGCTTTTCAGCGCTGACCTCAAAGGAGTGTATCCAGCCAGGACCGAGGGCCCCTTGACGCTGTTCCTGGGCGTTGTAGTAGGTCATCAGCGAGAACGGAAAGGCGCCTTCGCAGGACAGGTATTCTCTTTGGTAGACGAAGTTACCCGTCGACATATTGACCGGGTCTCCGCCATACTGGCAGTTGTAGTTGACGCCGAGCATGACCGCAAGCACGACGTTCAGGGCGTTGGGATCGCGCAGCAATTCGGCTGCCTTAGCTGTACCCATACCCGCTTGGGCAAAGTAGGTCCCCGTGAAAAGCTTCCAGGTCTTGGGCGGTATCGCATACCATCTGATCATGGTCCGGTTTAGATCGTTGACATCTCTTTGGTAAGCCTCAAGCGCATTGACAAGGTTCTTCAGTTTGCTTTGCTTGGAGCTGATCCCGCTGCGAAAATAGCTCACCGCTCCTGATGCTGAGTACTTTGAGCGCCTCAAGGTGCCGCTCAGCTGTTTGATCGTGTCCAAGTCTGAAGAGTAGTTATCGTAGCCGTTTCGGGCTTTCGCAGCATACGAGCAGGCAGATACCTGTGCGCTGAAGTCGAGGTAGAGTAAGTTCGTGGAACCACCAAGACTTCCCCCGAGCGCGCTTGCGGCTTTATTCGCCTGTGTTCGAGCGCCAGCAGCATATTTGGCGAGCTCCTGAAGCGTGCTCTTCAGACTTTGCAGATTGCCGATATAGGTATTGATGTCGGTGCGCCACTGAGCGGTAGCGCTGAGAAAACTTTTTGCGCCTTCTCCCTTCCATCCTGTGTTGACCAGCACGTCATTAGTCTGCATAAAAGGCGTTATCACTTTGTCTTGCACCTCAGTGATCGAGCCAGTCAGTCTTGAGATGGCGTTATCAAGCGCTTTTATGTCCAGAGCGAAGATCGTTGCACTCCCTGCCATATGAGCTACCTCCCAGACCCACGGAGCGCGCCATGATAGGGGCAACTTTTTTCGTCTTCGATACGTTGTTCGCGGATCGATTGCAATTTGCTGATCTCGCTCTCAATAGCTTCAAGTTCACTTGCGCATCTTTGATCAAAGTCATCGTTGAGCTTAGCTACCGGACTGCTCACCCCTGAGGCGCCCTTCTCAGAGATGGTCTTTGACAGATGATCTCCAAGCGCTTTGTTGGTTGATTTTTGCCATGTGTTTCTCTGCGCGATCGATCTCCATTTGGATCGGATGCTCTCCAGAGTTTTGATATCTGCCTTCAGATCGTCGATCTCGCGTTTATAGCAGGTCATGGCACATCATTTCTTCTGCTGTACTGGTTTTGGCTGAAGAGCTTCCTCGATACCGGCGGCCAGTTTTCTATCAATGTCGTTGAAGTAGTTTTGGGCAAAGGCGGTCCTGCGAGTAATGGAGTCGAGAACGAACGTCCCCATCTGAGTCTCTGCGGCGATCTCTTTGATCGCATCACGAAAGGCGGCTCCGCCGCTGCCCTTCCACGTACCAGCCAACTGATTGAAAAACGCTGTCTGCTGGTTTTGTACCCCGCGCAGAGTCTGGACGATCTTGTCTTGCTGACTGATCGTCGATGCAAAAGCACTGTTCTGAACAAAAACCTCTGCCATGAAGAACCGGCACCTTCCCCGCTATCTCTGGGAGAAGCTGTCCTTTCTTGTCGCTACAGCGCCTTGATCTGAGCGGCGATCTTCTGATCGGTCTCTTCGATGATCCTGGCGACACTGTCGAGCTGCTTCTTGATGTCATCGAGCAGTGTGGCGAAGTCCTTTACCTTAGGGACCAGGCTGTTGAACTGTGCATCGAACTTCTGAAACGAGCTTCCTTCCCAGTTCCCGCTGATGACCGACTGCTCTTTTTGAAGGGTCGATAGTATCGTGCGGATATCAGTTGCGCCTTTGCTGTACTTGGTTGCGCTGGTGCGTAACTCTGCTGGTGTTAGCTTGATTCTTCCTGCAGCCATGGCACACTCCCTCTTCTCTCGTTCTTCCTCTGCAGGAACTACAGAGGACATACTGGTATACTACCCCAGCTTATGGGGGATCACAACAACATCACAGAGCTGCCATGGGCCAGACCCAGTTCTTCAGGACTCAAGGTAAGATCGAAAAGCTTTCCCGTAGACGAATCGCACAGAATGGTTTTTTCATCCGGCTTGAAGCTCGCGTTGCTGGAAAAGAGTGTTTTAAGAAGCTCGAAAGTATCTGACATCGGTTTCTCATAGGGGATCGAAACATCCTCGCAGAGCTCTGCGGCTGGGATCCGACACTCAATGGTGATCTTACTCATCGCTTGCCTCCTCCGATTCAAGCATCTTGGCTAAGACGGCCGTCCCCTTGGTCAGCACATAGCCGAACTTGTTACCGATCTCCTCATAGTACGTGCCTCCGCTGGGCTTGAGGTAGTACTGATCCCCAAAACCGTTACCGATCCAGATACCGCTATCAAGAGACAGCATTTCTGGCACCCAGGATTCGTAGGTAAGGGAACTGAAATCGTCAGCGCTCTCCCCCAGCAGGAAGCGCACTTTTCGCTCTTCAGCTAGACGCCTCATCGCAGCGATGAACGATGCTTTAGCTTCCAGATCCAGTCGGTCATAGACCCCTGCGATACTGGGAACCATCAACCAGGATGGTAGATTCGGCAGCTTGCCTTTTTCCCCTGCTTTGACAAGCGCGCTGATGTCAACTGACGTAACTCCCGCTTCGTCAGCTTCAGCGGAGCCGCCTTCGCCCAGATAACCCACGCAGCCAGTCTGACAGGCCTCAAGCATCCGGGCGAAAGCTTTCATGAAGTCACGCCAGCTGTCGCTCGCGGCCATGACCATAGTGGCTGGCGCGTTAATGAAATCGAAACTCGCAAGATCCATGCTTTCTTTTTCTACCCCCACAGGGATCTTTCCACTTGCAAGATCTGCCTCAGTCAGGCCAAGGAACTCGGCTGTTACCGCCTCCGGCAAGCAGGGGACCGCTGGCGCGATCGTGCCCTGATAGCTTGCTGTTTCTTCGGCGTAGTGGTTGCGCAGATCCCGCGGCGAATCAGCCAGCTCTTCTGAGATGAGCGCCGTCTGGAACTCGAAGACTCCTTCTTCTGTACGATACAGACCTCGTCCTGGCGTCTGTGTCGGCATAAGGTTCTCCAGTCGCCCGAACAAGGTGCTGTATTCGTCTTTATCCGCGACCTGCAGGCAGATAGACTGCTTGAAGTTCTGCTGGACACGGTAACGTACGGCGTTCGTCGAAGCAGACGTCAGCACGAAGTAGATCCCGTACTTTACGCCCTCACGGGTCAGTCTTGCCAGCCAGTCCTCCGCCTCCTCGAACATCTCAGTGAACGCAGCGAAGTTGTTGATGACAACTACGATGTTGGGCACTGGCTCTTCGGCATACTGCACGTAACTCTGGAAGTCCCCACCGTACTCGACGAAGAGCTTTTTACGTCGCGCCAGCTCTCCTTCAAGCATCCGGAACAGATTCCCGACCTTCTCCTCATCTGATGAGATCAGCACGTCGCCGATCTGCGGCGCAGGCGCGAAGCTGGTCAAGGTCTCAGAGCCGAAGTCGAGCAAGTAGCAGTTCAGCTCTTTGGCGCTGTGATCAGAGATCAAAGAAAAGAGCATCGTGTTTATGAAATGCGTCTTTCCTCCGCCGGTCATGCCGAAAAGCAGGAGATTGCCACCATCGGTCAGAGAGAGCTCCATAAGGCCTTGAGTCTGTGTTGAAGGATCATCGTACTCGCCCATCACCACGTCAAGTTGATAAGGCCGGACTTTCGGGAGCGTTGCAAGGTACTTCTTCATCAGGTCATCAAGATAGATACGCTCAGAAAGTGGGGGCATCCAGAGCTGCCGGACTGCGATGCCATCCTCGTTTGCTACCTCGATGAGATAACCGGTCACCTCGTCAAGCTGTTTGGTCTTCCCGGCAAGCGCTGCCCCCGCACGCGGAGGCTCAACCCGCACAAGCGGGTGGCCTTGCACGTCGATCAAGGTGACCGAAGCGTCATAGTCTTTCGCCACATGATCTGAGGGCGCATAGGTGGCGCCCGCCCAGGCTGACTGTCCCAACTCGAAGAGTTCGTTATAACCGACCTGTAAGTAGAAACGCCCAGTCTCGACTAACTCTGCCGCGTCGGAACGTTTGATCATCTCTTGTGAGTCTGCCTTGTCTTGGACCTTCAGGCAGATCTTGAACTTGCTGTTCGCCCAGATCTGGTCGTTCACCACGCCGGAGGGTTTCTGAGTAGCAAGGATCAGGTGGACGCCTAGGCTGCGTCCGATGCGCGCGGCGCTGATCAACTGCTCCATGAACTCCGGCTGCTGAGTCTTAAGCTCAGCGAACTCATCAGAGATGATAAGCAGATGCGGCAGCGGCTCAGTGACCTGACCTTCACGGTACAGGCTCTGGTACTTGTAGATGTCGATATTGCTGACATGGGTCGCCTTGGCGGCTTCATTGAAGATCGCCTGGCGTCGCTTGAGTTCTGACTGGATCGAAGCGAGCGAGCGGTTGACGCTCGCCCCGTCAAGGTTGGTGATGACGCCGACCGTATGGGGCAGATGCGCGAATGCGTTGGCCATGCCGCCGCCCTTGTAGTCGATCAGCACGAAGGCGACTTCGTCAGGATGATAGTTCAGCGCGAGTGACAGGATGTAGGTCATGATGAACTCGGACTTACCTGAGCCGGTCATGCCGGCGATCAGTCCGTGAGGACCGTGCGCTTTTTCATGCAGGTCAAGCATAAGCAGCTCGCCCGTGACGCCCACTCCCACCGGCGCCTGCAGCGAGCGCACCGGGTTGTTCTCTTTCCAACGTGTGCGCGCGTTAAGATGCTCGACTTTGCCCGCGTTATACATCTCGAGGAATTCAAGCATCTGGGGAAGGGCGAATGCAGACTCCGCTGTCTCAAGCCGGGTGTTCGCAAGCTCACGCGCCAGTTTATCCGCATCCAGGGCAAGATCAGGGTCAGGCGTGAAACCGACATACATCTCTGAGATACTGTTGCGGTCATAGATGCGTGAACGCTCCTCGTCGACCTCGATCACCACGCTGCAGTCCTTCGGGAGATAGCCCAGTTGATCGTACACCGTGACCACCGATACGTTCTGGTATTCCTTCGCCTTCATGATGCTGGTGAGGATATCGCACTTGCTCGCAAGCTTCCGGTCCAGGGCGAACACGATATAGTGCGGCTTCTCCTGGTCCCCTTCAACGCGTCCCAGAGCGACTTGGCTGATGAACGAGCTCAGCTGGCGCACCTCTTCTTGTGTACGCGCTACCAGCCGCATGCTCTTATCGCTTGTCCAGACGTGAGGCAGCCAGCGCGTGAAGTCCCACTCGCTGTTCTCGTCTTCTCCGTAGATGAAGAGGAACTTCACTTCGTCATAACTGTGCAGTGCCGCAAGCTGGAAGATCAGCGACTTCATGAATGCGACGGTCTGCCCGCGATCCCCGATCACCCCTGCGCCGAACTGCTCGAGCAGCGGCAGGATGATCGGCGCCTCGTGCAGGATCTGGGGCTTCTCAGCCAGATCGAACAGCCGTTTCTGCATGATGTCGTCTTCGACCGTGAAGCTTTGCTCCGGCGCCTGGAGATCTGACATGAACGGGCGATCGCCCAGGCCCAGACGAGCCTGGAGGAAGTCGTCATGCGCCTGCGAGCGCTCCCACAACGTGCGCTCACGATTGCGGATACGCTCGATGCACTCCTGGATATCAACGAAGTTCTCGTGCAGGATCTCTGACTGCTTGCGCTTCTCATGCTCGATATAGACGTCCAGCTTATCAAGATAAGCGCCGTACTTCTCCCGACGCTCGAACTCCTTCTTCGTTTTCCGTTTCGCTTCGAAACGACGCGACAGGGTCGGCCAGACGATCATCCCGACCATCATCACCAGCGCCATGATCAGCATCGGCAACGCGGATCCCAGAGATGAAGTCCCGTTGAGCACGCCATTGAGCGCAGCTAGTGCCATGATCCCTGAGGAAAGTCCCATCGTCACTGAGGGACCGATCATCAGCATCAGCGGCGTCTCATCCTGCTTCTCTTCAGCAGGGGGCGAATCGACTTTGATCTTGGGGATATTCACCGGGCGCTTGAAGCGCGGGGAACGGGAGAACAGTCTCCCTGGCTGGCTCTCCTCTATCTCTGCGTTCGGATCTGAGGGCGCTACTTCCGGAGCTGGAAACGAGCTGAGTCCTTCAGCCAAACGCACGCGCCCATCGGGGTTGTTGATCGCGAAGAACCCTGCACCGATCACCAGGTCGAGATCAAGGATCGATATATGCTCGCCAGGCGCCAACCCCTGGTCATGGTCCAATCGCTTTGAGCCCAGGTACACGGAGGTGCCTTCTGAAGACGCCAGTGCTGTGAGCATGCCATCCTTGTAGCGCAGCGTCAGCTGTGTCGCAGCGACATGGCTGTTATCGAAGCTGACCGTCGCGTTCGGGTCGCTCCCGATCGTAAACCTACCGTCCTGAGGGAAGCGGTACTTCGCGAAAGTCTTCCGGTCAAGCGTCTCTGGCTCCACATACAGGGTGGCTGTTTCCTGAGAACCGATAAGGGCTATCTGGTAGATCTCCCGTTCAGAAAGCGTCTGCTCTGCGACCTTCTGCCCCTGGTCGCTGATGATCTGCGCCCGCTTGTTCGAAACGAGCACCCAGGCGCCGTTGACGCCTTCGACATACAGCAATCCCTCGTCTTCTCTGCGCGGAGACGCGACCCCGATCCAATATCGTCCTGATCGCTTTTCAGGAAGCGCGTAGACTGCGCGTCCGTCTCCCTGACTTAAAACCAGTTTCATCTCGCCTCTCCTCATACGTGGTCGGGAACCTCAGATCATGCTTCTTCCTTGTGGGTCCGGATATCGCGCACCGCTTGCAGATCAAGCTCGCACTTCTCGTTCAAGTCACCCTCATAGAGCAGGGTCTCTTTACAGAACACCTGGAGTTTGTACCCTTTGCCCGTCAAGGTGATCTTAGGAACAACGTGATACGAGGGGCTGTCCGGCGCTGCCTTGATAACGCGCTCCTTGATCAGACAAGCACGTGCGTCCTTGCCCTTCCCGATGTGCAGACTCGCGTACTTCTCGTCGTTATGGCCGACCAGTTTCGCGTTCTTCCGCGAAAACCATACCGCCACGATGATCGCGCCTGATCCCAGCGCCGCTACCGCCGCGATGACCGCGGCAAGCCAGTTCCTTTTAGCTGGCGCTGACTTGGTAGACTGTTGTGCTGGAGTTGACGTCGCCGTACCTGCCGCAGCCTCGCTTTCATATACGGCCACAAGCTTCATGTCGGACACGCTGTTGGGGACCTCGCCTTTATAGGACGCTGTTGCGTCATAGTGAGAGATCGCAAGATAACGCTCGACTCCCCTGAAAGTCAGTATCGCCGTGTAGTTGTTTGGGATGCCATACTGGTCGTGACCGGCTACCTCGAACGTCACCTCAGCGCGCTTGAGCGTCGCCTTTCGGGTCGCGTTCTGGCTCTCGTCACTGGTGATCGTGAACTCCTGCTCGGTCGGAAGCCCAGCCACCTCGTTACTTGGAAGATTGGTGATGCGCGTCGTTTTGTTGACCTCCCGGTCAAGGGACTCCCAGACCGGCTTCGCCGTGACGTTGACCAGCAGGATGTCTCCGCTGAACGTACCGTCGCTGATGTGATACGTGCGAGGAAACTCTGCCCGCAGACCGCTCTGCCCCTTGGCGTAGACCCCTGGCGACACCGCGCGCATCATAGCGTGGGTGTAGGTTTTACTTTTCAGCAGTCCGCCATCTGTCACCTGGGGAGTCGGGGTTCCTACGAGTTTGAACGTAGCCCCATCCTGTGAGATCGTCGGAGGCACTTCCGGGACAGTTTCACTTGAAAGGTAGGTCCAGGTACGCGTCAGGACAGTCTTGCCGTCTTTGTTTTCAGTCTGATCCTGAGACTGAGCCGCATAGAGAGGCGCGGCCAGCGATGTTGTCAAAACCAAGACAAGCGCGAATACCAGTCCGTACGTTGCTCTGCGTTTCATGTCTGTCCTTTCTGACTACTTTGTAAAAAACGTCTTGAACGGTTTTCCGAGTGCGGCACTGAGATAATGAGTGATCTCCTGGAAGGTGAGCCCTTTCTTCGCAACCGCGTAGTAGATGATAGTCACCGCAATAGTCAGAAGTAATGAGACCAAGATGATCCGCAGGTTGTCTGCCAGCCCGTAGAGGAACCTTCGAAACAGCGAGGGCGGGCCACCGCTTGGCTTTGACTTGGCTGCATCCTCGCCCTCTGATGAAGCTTCCTTTTTGTCATGCTTTGTTTTCTTTTCGTCGGTAGCTGGCGCTGCTTTCTTCTTTCCGAAGAGGAACCGCTTCTTCTTTGCGCGCTGGTCTGTAGTTGCCGTACTTTGCGGGGTCGCGATAGCCTCTAGCAGCTCAGCCTCGAACTCTTCTGATGTATCAAAGACTATCGACCAGGGATCGCTCAGAGCGTAAGTTTCTGCCGACGCTTCAAGGCTCTTCGTCTTTTCCGCCAGAACCAATACGATGGGGGTGTTCTTATTGATCTCGCGCAGCTTTTCGATCGAGAGGCTGACGTCATTGGGCACCAGGGAGACCGCATCAAGAACAAGGGTGATGTCTGAGGCCTGTGCGGCATTCTCAACGGTGCTGAGCAGATCAGCCCGGATCATCACCGCGTCAGCACTTTGCAGACGATGACCGCCGCCCTCGATGACCGCTCTGAGTTTTCCGCGCCGACCAGAAGTCGAGATGAGCCAAACGTTCAAAAGTCCTCCCTGCACTTCCAGATCGCTATCACACCACAGCCTTGTGCTCCCTGCGCTCATGCGAGCGAAGTCGCACAGCCTTGCCGTTCATTATACTCCAGGCTGCGTCATGTTGGCTTATGCTGCCGCTTCAAACTTGCATTACCAATGTTCGCCAGCGCTCAGACGCTCCAGGTATCTGGCAATATCGACCGTGATACCGACTGCGCCTGCTGTCGCAAGGGCGGTATTGGTCTTAGAGGGCGTTCTATGAGCGAGCGGGGCTGACATGAGACTTATCCAGACAATCAGGGCGAGGGGGTAGTGGTTGACTTGGCGGCTTCCTGCTGTTGGATGGCGAGCAGGTTCATCTGGTAGTTGGGATCAGCTTCCTTTTTGATGAGCTCATCGATTGTTGCGGTGCTCCAATGTGTAAGGCCCACTGTATTGAAGCCAGGATTTTCATGAGAATAACCATAGTACAGTTGTGAAAGTCGGTATTCATACTCATCTAACTCGCTCTGGTGGCTCCACGCCCATTCGACATAGTCAGCGATCTCAGGATGACGCCCGTTATTGTATATCCGTATCGCGCCATCACTCTCATACTCACTAGAGAGATAATCAATCACTTGCTGATAGGTAATAGTCTTGCCAGTGTATTTATGGTAGCCAGCAAACCAGATATACATAGGAGTACAAATACCATCAGAGTTTAGGAATTCAGGTTTGATATAAAATCGCCCATATTTTGTTGAGCTCTTACTTTGCACAAGAGCTCGGTATTGTTTTGTGTAGGCTGTCTCGAGCGCGATCTCTGCGGAGGTTTTCTTGTGTGCAGTTATCTTGCCATCATCCTTTTTACAGGCAGCAAGCCCCGTGGCAAGGCTTACAACAAGCGCCACTACGACGAGAATGCCAATAAGTCTCTTTCTCTTCATCCTAATAACCCCTCAATTCGATGACGGCCTTGATTACTTCAGCTGGTACCGGATGGTTTGAATTGCCAATAGATAACGAAGAAACGCTTCATTTTGCTTTGCATAAGCTTTTTCAAGCGCCATTTTCACAGCTTCCTTTTGCCTTTCTTTATCAGCCGCTGTGGTGCAGGAAGATAAACCGAGACAACAACTCGTAAGCATAGCCATTGTGATTACTATTATGAGGAGTTTTCTGCGCATATTACTTCACCTTTGCATAGCCGCAGCCCAAACAATCAGGGCGAGGGGGTAGTGGTTGTCTGCGCAGTTTCTTGTTGCTGGATGGCGAGCAGGTTCATCTGGTAGCTGGGGTCAGCTTCCTTTTTGATGAGTTCATCTATGGTTGCAGTACTCCAATACTCCTCAGCTATCATCTTGAGCCCATGATTATCGTGTGAGTAGGCAAAGTACAGTTGTGAAAGCCGGTATTCATACTCATCTAACTCGTTCTGGTGGCTCCATGCCCATTCGACATAGCTGGCGATCTCAGGATGGCGCCCGTTATCGTATATCCGTATCGCGCCATCACTCTCATACTCATTAGAGAGATAATCAATCACTTGCTGACAGGTAATAGTCTTGCCAGTGTATTTATGATAACCAGCAAACCAGATATACAAAGGGACATAAGCACCATCTTGGTTCAGAATAGTATGCTCATATGCGCAATACTTCTCATAATCCTTTCCTAGTATAAATGCAGCATTTTGTTTCCTGTACGCTGCCTCGAGCGCGATCTCTGCAGGTGTCTTTTTGTGTGCAGTTATCGTGCCATCATCCTTTTTACAGGCAGCAAGCCCTGTGGCAAGGCTTACAATAAGCGCCACTACGACAAGAATGCCAATAAGTCTCTTTCTCTTCATCCTAATAACCCCTCAATTCGATGACGGCCTTGATTACTTCAGCTGGTACCGGATGGTTTGGATTGCCGATAGATAACAAAGAAAGATCTGGGTATTTAGCGCCGAACTCTTTCTGAAGGGCAGCTTGAGTACTCGGGAGCTGAAGGTAGACATCCAGTGCATTATTATATGCCCGACTCTTGTCAGCCATGTTGCCAAGATTGTTATCGTAGCTGCTAAAGGCGTTAGCGATCTCTTTCTGTTGCTCTGGCTTCAGCCCGATATTAGTAAGCGGTTTCCAGCTCACGTCCTTGGGGTCTCCGGTACCAAGTATCTGCTGGAGCTGCGCGGGTGTAAGACTATAGCCTTTCCCGCCGTTGAAGTCGCTATCCTTTATCGTATTCAAGAACCCATTCGTGTTAAGTACGCTGTCTATCGTGTCGTTTTGAATGTAATGGATCACTATCGTACCGTTGACGTTTGTGAAGCTGACCTTCCCGCCGAGTTGTGCTATCCCGTTGGCCTCATTGATCTGATCAAGCATCGCGGCGCCGGTTTTCAGGCGGTCTTGGTAGTCAGCGCTACTTCGCGCGGCATTTACCGCGATAGCAGCGATCGTGGTAGCTCCAAGAGTCGCCGCTCCGATAGTGGCTTCTGAGGCGCCAACTAAAACGTTTTTGATGATGCTGCCGATAAGTTGGTCGCGCACTTTTCCTGCAACTGTGTCCCCAACGATACTCTCAAGATCTGCGCCGTTGCCGATATAGAGATTGAGTAAGTTCTTCGATTGGATGTTCTGAAGGCGATCTGCCCCTTCGACGGTGATCCCTGCGTCGCCTCCGACAACAAGAGGTTTGTTGTCAAAATAGAAGTGCGTAGGTCTACTTGGGTTTTCGGGACCGGCATCAAAACCAAACGCGATCTCTATCTGCAGGTCGCCTCCTTGAGCGCGACTTAGCCGTATCGGACCAAAGTCAGACACATGGGAAGGATCTGTTGTGATATTTCCATCAAGTGTAGTGCAGTTTCCGTCATACACAATGTCACCAACTGCTGCGGCGATCTGTAATACTTGCATGCGTTCGATATAGCGCTTCATCATCGCAGCTGTCTGTGCGTTCAGGACATAGGGAGGATCTGCCCAGACGGTAGCTATAGCCGCAGCAGTAACGGACTGCTCAATGAGCGTAGTAACCACTTTGAAGGTATCTGTTTGACGCATCATGAAGTCAGATCGTCCGTAGGGCTCCAAATAATCCATCATATAACCGCAGCCGATGAACTTCTCGAAGTCTTGATCAGTCGGCATATCCAAAGCAGCTTGTGCCAGGGCATCTATCTGCGCTGAAGTAAGATCGCTCGGGTCTGTCTGTAGCCAGTCTTTGATCTTGGCCCAGTTCGGGGTTTTGCCATCTTCTCCCATGAGTTGCGCCATCGCTCGGTCAAGGGCGATGGCGTCAAGCTCCCCTAACAGCGCTGCCAGGTCCCCGGGAAGCGGGACGTAGCCAGAAGACGAGTCGAAGGCCAGGGCCTTGACCTTGGCTGCTGTCTGAGCGATCTTCGCGTACTGCGCTTCTACCGACGCATAGAGACCAGCGCTGTTGTTTTCAAAGTTGTTGACGCTGTCCAGGATCTGTTGATAGAACTTGATGTCAGATTGTGCTGCGTTGATATGTGCCTGGGTAAGTGCGATGCTCTGCGCTTTGATCGCGCCGTGTACGTCATAGGAGGCAGGAGGAGTCGCGCGTTGTGTCGAGATCTTGGCGCGGTTTTTGGCCAGATCGGCTTTCCTGCTTGCAAGAAGCGAGCTCAGCAGTCCGGTATTGACCGGGTCTGCCTTGATGGCAGCAGCGTTGCTCTTCATCTTGTTGTTGGCGCTTTTCAAGTCGGTGTCTGCCGTGATCATCGCAGTAAAAAGCGTCACCTGGACTTTTTGCATATGCGCCCTTGAGCTGTTGTAAGCGTTGCCCTTCAGAGTGGTGTTAGCGACATAGGAGTTGATCGCTTTGAGTACCGCGCGGGTATTCGCGATGCGTTTATCAAGGGCGGTGTTGGTCTTTGAAAGCTGAGAGATCAGGTCGCCTTTCGAGATGTATTCACTGTCCATCAGAGCAGACCTCGCTCTCTTTTTTGCGCAGAGACCTCTCTTTGTGCTCGATGTCTTCAGTCAGCATCTCTTTGCGTCTTTGCCGATGACCCATCTCTGTTTTCAATTCGCTACACGCTACTTCAGAGCATCGACGATCTGTTGAAGAGCTTCATTGGTGGGGGCCCCCATGCTTCTTGATCCTGAGCTCTCATAAAGTTCAATCACAATATTGTTCACTCTAACTATCGTATATAGATACATTTCAGATCCATATAAGAAAGGAACATCCGAATCCCGTGTTCTGTAGATTGAAAAGAGAACAGCTTCTGTATGTTGAGAAATCTTTACGGTCTTTGAGTGAACTCTAGAGTAAGGAAATCCATTTTCTTTATCCCATTCAAAATACTTTTTGGCATTTGTATTGCTATTAAAAGCCATAATGCTATTTGCAACACCAAACCCATAACTCCATTTGCCCCCAGTTTCACTGTTTTTCTTGAATTCTCCTGCTCCAATTGTATCAACGCGAGCTTCCAGCTCATCAAGATCGACGCTTGGATAATCAGCCAATGGCTTCAGTATAGAAATATCAACCGGAGAGGGGCCTGTGGCTCTGTAGGGAATAATTAGGGGCTGACATGCCTTAACAAAAACTACCATCCCTGCAACTACGACGAGTAATACCACTATTCTTGTTACTCTGTTTTTCCTGCGCGCAGCCACCATGCTAGTGCACCTCTTCGAAAACCCTAGTCGCAATATAAGCCTCTGTAGAGAGCTGATTTGTTTTGCTACGATCAGTATTATGGGTTCCATCTGCGTTCGGCGGTACATACCTAACCTTAGTAAGTGAGCAATCCGCCCAATCATAGTCCAAATCATCATACTTATCTGTTCCATCAAAGTTGCCCTTATGTGATGCGAACTTCGTATTCGGCAACAGGGTGCCTAATAGCCCGAAGGGCCCAAGCACCGGAGTTGAGAGTATCCCGAGCAGGCCGCCTAAAGGAATTCCTTCTTCCGTAAAGTACTTATCGTATACATTTGTTTCAACTCCTGCAACACCTTTATTACCATGTCCTGAAATGTCCTGCAGAGAATGGGCGCCTTGGCCTATTGAACGATAAACTTCATCATTAATGTTAAGACTCTGTGCAGGGCTTGAAACCAGGTTTGGTAAACCTGAATATTGGTCAATCGCAGAAATTGTCTCCCTCAATGCTGGGGGGACAATCTGGTTTTCAGGAACCTTTGGGGGTTGCGTTGTCATGTGAGCTATAGCAATACGGGTGTCTATTTCATTGGTTATGTCGTTTGCTCGGTTAAAATGGCGCTCTGGCGCTCCACCAGGTAGCGCGTAAGTAAGTGGATTATAGTCGATTCCGATGTCGGCTTTGGAAATTTTATCAGCAACTTCTCGTGGTAGACCTAGCCCCTTTGTAGCCACCTCAACAGTTGTTATGACATGCCCAGTGTTATCCCACATCCCCAACGGATCCACAAACTGCAGCGGATCGCTCATGCAGTATGCATAGAGGTTCGCAGCCTGTTTGATCGCCTCTGGCTCAGGCATCTGGTAGCCACTGTCTCCATAGACCATGTTCCAGGTGTTCCAGTGCTGGTCTGCTGCACCAAAGCGCCCAGTCATCGGGTCGTACTGGCGCGCCTGAGCGAAGTAGCTGTTTGCTATGCTGTCAAAGACATAGCCGGTGTAGCCGAAGGGCTGAGCTTGGCCCTGTTTTCCGGTCAGGTCTGCTCCGAACTCATTGTAGGCGTAGCTGTCTGCTATCGCTCCATCTGCGTCGATGAACCGCAGGGGGCTTCCCAGATCGTCTGTCAGATAGGCGTGTACGTCAGAGCTGCTTGCTTCAGCCAGGATAGCGCCATCCCAGAGATAGTCTTTGGTCTGGCCTGCTTCTTCTGCCTGGAGCATATTGTTGTAGCCTCTCGTTAAATCAAGCAGATAGTCGATCTGTCTGGTGGGGCTCAGATCATCTGTGATGTGTTGGCCGACCCGCATCCCGAGACCGTTGTAGAGATATGTTGCGACCTGACCTGCCGGATCTGTTGCCTGCACCAGTCTGTTCAGAGGACCATACTCGTAGCTCTGGAGGGTCTTGTCTGCCTGGAGTATCTGGATCTGGTTACCGCGCCTGTCGTAGCTGAAGTCACGTACTGTCTCAGGGCTTTCCTCGTGTATCAGTTGGTTCAGCGGGTTGTAGTGATAGTCAGTGCGTTTGCCTTGGCTGAGCATGAAGCTGCGGTTGCCATAAGGGTCGTAGCCGTAGGCTCTGATCTGCTCTGCGTCTTTGGTGACCTCTGTCAGTCGTGAGAGCTCGTCGTAGCTGTATCCGTAGGTGCCGCTTACTTCAGACATGCCGCGCCTGAAGACCTCGATGGAGTTCTTACGCGATAGCTTGTCATAGCTGTAGATGAAGTGGTCGAGCAGGCCTTCCGCGTCAGTATGGATCAGCTCACTTTGCAGGCCTCGCTCATTGTAGGCGTAGTGTGCTGCGACCCCAGTGCTGAAGAGCTTTTCTGCAAGCCTGCCGTTTGAGTCATAGCCGTAGTTGACCTGGATGGCGTCACCTGCCAGTGTCTTCAGGCGCAGCGCTTCATCGAAGTCGTAGGTGAGCCGCCTGCCGCCTGGATAGGTGATGCTCCTGCGCTCTCCGGCAAGACCGTAACTGTAGGCCACCTCTTTGCCATCCGGGTTGGTGACCTTGACGGCTCTGCCCAGTGGATCAAGTTCGATGTCGGTGATCCCTGCCCAATCTTTGACCTGGGTGAGTTGCCGCAAAGCATTGTAGCTGTAGGCTGCAGTGGTACCGTCAGCATAGGTGATACTCTCCAGTGCTCCGGTGATGTCATAGCCATAGTTGGTGAGATAGCCGTCCTT
>Ga0209629_10000874_pt1 | contig 17814 bp, 14 predicted proteins | sample TergutCu122P5_FD_187286 | JGI IMG/M metagenome (GOLD analysis project Ga0209629, IMG submission 187286) | Cubitermes ugandensis P5 segment gut microbial communities from Kakamega Forest, Kenya - Cu122 P5 (SPAdes) (version 2) | ecosystem: Host-associated > Arthropoda: Insects > Digestive system...
TTCCCTGCTTGTCGTCCATAATCCATGACTTACCGAATAAAATTCCGGGAAACAATTCGAGATTGAATCCGAGTTTGCCTGCAAATTCGGTGGGAATCGGGCGGTCTAAATCGACTGTAACTATTATCGAAGCGCCTTCGCCTTTGACTTTCACCGTATAGTTAAAAACAAAATCAGGATAAATCATCGGATTGAAACCGCTTTTATGACGCGAACTGTCCGGAAAGCTGAGGCGCGCCGTAATCGTATTTGCTGCTTCATCTAATTTTCGTTCACGTTGTTTGGGTACCGGCTGCCATTGTCCGGGCGTAGGTTCAAAACGTATATCGCCGTTGGTAGCTATACGATTGCCGTGCATAATAATGCTCACGCCGCTTTGATGACCTTCGGGATAAATGTCGTCGAATGCCATCACATCCACTCCTTGATTTTTAAAATAACCGGAGGTCGTATCCAATTTGAAACTTTGTGCATAAGTCATTCCAACGAATATGCAATACATGAATAAAAAATGAAACAGCTTTTTCATATACAAAATTATTTGTGAGGCAAAGTTACTGTATTTTTTTTTGAATTTAGTGTTTCCGAATCATGAATCAGTTGCTCGAATGTCCGGAGATCAAATTCCTTCAAAATATTTTTTACACGTATCTCCGGCGAAAGGCTCTCAATAACAGACCATTCTTCTTCGGTGTAATTGGTAATTTTGATTTTTCGACCGTATTTTGCTTTGATTTCATCAAATCGTTGACCGAAAGGCCAGGCATGAAGAAAAACTTTTTCGAGATTGACCGGAGCGCAAATCAAGTTTGTGTCCCACATACCGGTTTGTGCGACAACCTCGCCCGAAATATCGCAAATCCTTGATTTTGCTCCCGTGCTTGAAACCACGACGTATTTATTTTCCCATGCCTTTGTGTTAACCATTTGCCCTCCGGAAAAGGCAGAAGGCCAAAAAACGATTTCGGCACCCTGTTGTCGCAATGATTTCCAACCTATGTCCCAATTAATGTCGTAACATATTTGTATGCCGAACACGCCGAAATCGGCTTTGAATACCTTCGGCTGTAAGTCGCCCGGAGTCAGCCCTATCTTTATTTCATCATCGGGCAGATACATTTTCCTGTATTCGCCGATACGATTCCCTTGCCGATCGATGACAACTGCGGCATTGTATGTTTTTCCGTTTTCATGAGTTAAAATCGGGCAAATCATATAACATTGATTTGTCCTGGCAAAAACAATAAAATCGTTCAGCAATTCCGCCGACAGTTCGGCTTCTTTCCGCAAATCCACTCCGGGTTCAAGCCGGTTATTCATGAAAACCTCGGGAAGGCAAATCACATCGGGATGATATATTGTGCTTTTCTCAAGTATAGCAAGCGTCAATTTTGCCGTTTTTTCGGGAGTTCCTGCATTTATTCCCTGCTTGGATACCGCAGCAATCCACACTTCGCGCGGTAATCCCGTTTTCGTTACGGGAAGTTCAACCGGCTTTCCGACCGAATTACCCACTCCAAAAGCAGTTAACCCTGCCGTTAATGCAGCTTTTTCGATAAAACCGCGACGCGAAATTGATTTTGATTTCATCTGTATAAATTTTAAACGTTAATTATCCTTTTCCATATTCCGTCAAGAATGTATCGCTCGGTAGAGCAAGCATAACATCTCTCAGCTTTGCATCTTGTTAAGGATGCATCCCTACGAGATGCAGGGTTTTGCGAGGTATTATTTGTTCTACCGAGAGATATTCCCTACGTTAATGTCAAATAACCCCGCATCTCTTACGATGAATCAAACACAAGCAAACGACCGTTTTTTCCGGATATTTCCTTTGTTTCCATTTTGCATTCATAAATTTAATTGTCTATCATTTTCCTTTTTTGCAAGCAAAGACGCTTTCGTTTAACCCGCCGTAGGCTATCTGCCTACGGCGAGCACAGGTTTTCTTTACGTTATTTTTCTTCAAATTTCTTCCATTCATCATTTTTTCCGTTTAACCAATCGTAATAAAAACTAAGAATCAGTCCCGACATATTATCCGGGTGCTGAATTCCTTTTGTGATAAAATATTGTTTAAGTCGCGAGCCTGTCCATAATCTCCATCTGTTTCTAAGTGACATTCCAAGCCCTAAATGATACAATACGGTTTCATCTCTGTCTTTTAGATTTTTAAAGGTTTCAATGTCTTTGGGTTTTAAAATCTTATTCAATTCGATAAAACACTCTTCAAGATTTCGAGGAATGTAAATTCCGTCTATGGAATCTGCAACAAGTCGTTTTTTTTGTGTTTCTTGTTCTTCAATAATTTCCTCCTGTCTTTCTTTTTCTGCTTTATTCATATCCTTATTCATAAATTTAAGAGACCAAAACCAAACAGTGAATCGCCACTTTTCTGCTTCATTAGGAATTTTGTCTGTTTTAAAACGCTTTGATTCCACAAAAGTTTTTATTTTTTTTTCCGACAGGCGTCCTCTGTGAAACTCTATTTTTTCAAGTTTTGCATGTCCTTTTCTGTCAAGAAGTATTTGTATATCGAAAGTGTATTGTCTGTATTTTTTGTAGTCAAGACTGTCAGGGAAAACTACCATACCAAGATATTTTGCCAACCCGTTTTCAAAAGATACACCATTTGATAAGGCAGGTAAACCTTGGGGAATGTTATGCTTTTCGAGTTTTATTTCAAATGATTTGATTTGTCTAAACCGGTCTTCATTCACATTTTCAATTGGCAAAATATTAAGATTGGCTGTATTAAGGTCAATTTCTATCAGCTTGTTTGTTTTTGCAAAAATGTAGAGAGTGTCGTCGTTTAAAAAAGTCGCTTTTTTTGTTAATTCCTTTTCAAAATCAGTTGCGTTCTCTTTGTATTTTGTGTAATAAACAATGCCTCTACTTATCTTATCTTCTACTTCTTTGTAAAATAAGTAGCAATCTTCATTTTCAAGATCGCAATTAATTAAGTCCGACAATTGATATTGTTTAATAGAAACTCCATTTTTGAAAATCTCAATGCTTTTATTTTGAATGCCGTTCCACTCAAACTCCTTGTCGATTACATAAGCAATTGTTTTACCATCATTGCTTAAAAAAATCTCTTTCCAATTGGGACTTATTTTAAAATATCGAGAAATTTCATAGACTTTTGTAGAATCAGAGTTAAAAACAATTGTCTTCCCTATCGAAGTTTGTTCAATGTTATCATAAGGAATTGTCCGCAGAAAAAATTTATTATTCTGTGAATTTATCGTGTAAATAGAGTACTCTAAAGAATATGTTTGTCCAAAAATTTGTCCAATAGTAATGAGGCAAAAAAGCATAATTATTTTAATTCGTGCCATCATTGTTTATTATTTTAATTGTTAATTCTTCACTCCCGCTTGCGCCAAACTGCTTGTTGGGCAAAGTCTTCATAATTTTTTACAAATATAGAAATTAAATTTAAAACAATAAAAAATACTCCGAAAGAAAATCGGATCGGAAGCTATGAATGAAACCGACCGTATGATTCTGCAAATAATGATATGTAAGTAAACAAAAAAACTTCCTTTCAACAATGATATCGAAAGGAAGTTTTCTTATAAAACACAGATGATTATTTGAAGTAGTCTTTAACCGCTTCGTTGGGAATCATTTCTTCTTTAAATGTATAGGCTCCCGTTTTCGGTGATTTAATCATTTTGATCACCTTTGAATATGAACGTCCTTCGGACTTTTCGCGGTATCCCGCCACTGTCTTTTTTGCCATGACTTAACGAATTATTTAATTTCTTTATGAACGGTCATCCGTTTCAAAATCGGATTGTATTTTTTAAGTTCCATTCGAACGGTAGTATTCTTCCGGTTTTTTGTTGTGATATACCGGGAAGTACCGGGCAAACCGCTTTCTTTATGTTCGGTACATTCCAAGATGACCTGTATTCTGTTTCCTTTTGCTTTCTTTGCCATTTCTGATGCCTCCTGCTTTTATATAGTTAAATACCCTTTTTCGGCAGCCTTTTTAAGAGCCGCATCTAATCCGATTTTATTGATGGTGCGCAGACCATTGGCGGAGACATTCAAGTCGATCCAGCAATCCTGTTCTACCCAATAGAACTTCTTAGTGAACAAATTAACATTAAATTTGCGCTTCGTTCTGAGGTTTGAATGCGCAACATTATTGCCCACCATTGCTTTTTTTCCGGTAATTTGACAAATTTTCGACATTTTATTATCTTGTTATCTTTTTTTACTTGTACTACGGCTGATTTTAAATAGCCGTTTCGCAATGAGCGTGCAAAGGTAAGCAATATTTTTATCTTATGCAATAAATTTTATTGATTATTTGATAATAATTTTTCAATCAAGTATTCTGTTTCTTGTTTTGCAGATCGGTTTCGGACTTCAAAAATAATTGTCGCCCGATTATAAAATAATTCTCTTTTTTTCAAATTTTCCTCTATGAAATTGCGCAATTCTTCGGAGCTTTTCCCTTTGATTAACGGGCGCTTTTGCTTGTCGAAATTCAGCCGATCGACTAATTCGTCAACATCCGCTTTCAGGTAAATTGTTATTCCCGTCAGATTCATTAAGTCCATATTATCGAAAAAGCAAGGCAAGCCGCCGCCCGTTGAAACCACCGCATTTTCGAAACTGCTTATTTCCTGCAAAATCCGATGTTCGATTTCACGAAACCCGACTTCTCCTTTTTCTTCAAAAATCGCAGCGATGGTTTTACGGTACCGGTTTTCTATAAAGTCATCCATATCGATAAACGACCTATTCAACTTTCCTGCCAATAATTTGCCGACAGTGGTTTTCCCGGATCCCATGTATCCGACTAAATACAGATTCGTTTTTTCATCCATATCCGGTGTCGATCTAAAAACTTTTTTGAACTTCCATATTGGTATCAATCATGTAACGAACGGAATCCGGTTTCAATTGTTTTGAAGCAAAGCTTTTTGATAAATCCTGTTCCGGAAACGTAATATTCGCCATATCGAGGAAAGAATAAAAAATATCATCGGAAGTCAACCTTTTATCTTTATTCTCTACTATATTATTTTCTTTATCCGGATACAGTTGATTGTATTTGTCGGAAGTCCAAACGAAAAAAGGCACATGCAAATCGTATTTCGTAAATGTACTTCCTCCGTGCAAAACAATATTTTCCCGCGTATCAAACAAATTTTCTCCGTGATCGGCGACATAGACCAATGCGCTGATTACATTCAAACTGTCTAATTTTTGTATGGTAGTAGCCAGAAAGAAATCGGTATAGACAATGGAATTATCATAAGTATTAACAAACATTTCTTTATTTTTAACCGAAATCATATTGTAATCGAACGTGCCTTTAAAGCTCGGTTTAAATTTTTCAAACGAAGGAGGATATCTGAAATTGTACCGGAAATGACTCCCTAAAGTATGGAGGACTATCAAAACTTTCTTGTCTTCTTTTTGCAATACATCAGACAAATATTTCCATAATTTTTCGTCGTAATTATTATCCGAATCAAAGCCGATCGGCATAAAAAATTCATCATCCGCATCTTTCGATATCCTGCGAATAAAACTGTTGCTTGTGCTTTGGTTGGCAATCCAATAAGTCTTGAAACCGGCTTCTTTAAAAGCGTCAACAAACGATTTTTCAACAAAAGCCCGATTATAATCTTTTGCGGAAGCTCGCGTTAAAATAATCGGCAAACTCGACGAAGTAATATTGGCTTCGGAAAGCACATCGGAATAGGAAATCAAATTCTTGGTTTTCGACAGCATCGGAGAGGTTTCGCGTTGGTAGCCGTTTATCGAATAACTGTCGTAGCGCCCGGTTTCACCGATAACAAAAACATAAACTTCCCTGTCATTGACAGATTTTTCCTCTTGTGCGTAGAAATGAAAATTTTGTATTTTTTCCCGACCGTTTCTTATATCTCTTTTGGTAACATATATTCTGTAAGCATTAAAAAGAAGTCCGTAAGGATAGACCTTATATGAATTCATCAGAAACCGTTCGTTGGCAGGGCTGATAATTTCCTTTTTTTCGGCTTTTAAATGATATTTATATAAAGAATATCCTCCAAGCACAAGCATCAAAAAAGATCCAAAGAAAGTCATCCGCATTTTGAGTGAACGGATTATAAATTTATTATCAATTTTTTTCAGTGTAATATAAAAATAAACAAACCACAAAATCAGTAAAATAAGAATAGGTATTTTGAGTGAGGTAAGTACTTCGGTCGATTCATTCCAATCGGTATCAAAGATTGAAAGTAAAAAAGCGGTCGTAACCGGCATCCGGTTCAAATAAATATGAGCAATTTCAAACGGCGCCAAGATTACGAAAATTCCTTGAAAAAGGAAAAAAGTCCGTATTTTTAAGAACAGCGACGGAATCAAAAAAAGTAAAATGGAAATTCCCAAATATGCAACTCGCTTGAAAAGCGAAGCACTCACAATATTATCATTTCCGTAACAAGCAAGAAAAATATTCGGAATCAGAACAACAAAGGATAAAAACAGTATCCATACTATTGCTTTTTTATTTCCGTATCGAATATCTTTACTATATTTGCTCATTCTTTGAGTGTATTTCTAACTGCGAAAGTAAGTATATTTACTCATTAATCCGGTATATTTATCGAATTATTTTCAAAAAATGTATAAAAATTTTTATGAGCGGGAAAAAATGGTATGTAGTATGGAAAGGTTTAGAACCCGGAGTTTATTCAACTTGGGTTGAATGCAAGCAGCAAATCGACGGGTTTGAAGGCGCTCGATATAAATCGTTTGAAACGCAAACTCAAGCTGTTGAAGCTTATCGTTCCGACTTCGGAAATTATATCGGAATCAAAAAGAAAACAAATCCGATTCGTAATTCTTCCGCTGTTATTTTACATAGTTTAGCCGTGGACGCTGCCTGTTCGGGCAATCCGGGAAAAATGGAATACCGGGGAGTTTATGTTGAAACAGGGAAAGAGATATTTCATTTCGGACCTTTGGAAGAAGCCACCAACAACATCGGCGAATTTTTGGCGCTTGTTCACGGTTTAGCATTATTGAAAAAACAAAACTCGTCCATCCCGATTTATTCCGACAGCGCCAATGCCATCTTATGGGTAAAAAACAAGAAATGCAAAACCAAATTAAACCCTTGCGAAGCAAACGAGTCGGTTTTTGATTTAATTGACAGAGCAGAAAAATGGTTGAATGAAAATACTTATTCCAATCCGATCCTCAAATGGGATACGCAGACATGGGGCGAAATTCCCGCCGATTTCGGCAGAAAATAATCTTGTTATTTGTCACTTATCACTAATTTACCACCGAATATTGCTGAGTTCCGTTTCCGAATACCCGATATGATTTTAGAAAATATTTGGTGCTGCCTGTTTTAGGAGAGCCCGTACCATCCGCAATATTATAAACAGTTCCGCATTTCGGACAGCGAGCAGTAACGCCGGTTGAATCCGGAACAATACGAATATTCGATTGTACTTCCACCGGACAAGCCAAATCGTAAGCATAAAGATCTACCTGGTTTGCACCGACTCCGTTAATAACCAAAATGCCTCCGAATCCCAAACGTTCGGTTTCAACTCTTCGCTGAGTAAAAACTTCACAAGCTAATTTTGCATTTAATTTTACATCCAAACCGTTCAAGTTTAAATCTAAAGTTACCGGAACATTCGGAATAGAAGTGTAGTATTGCTTATCACAGGAAAAAGCAATGTTTGCAAATAATAGAAAAAATAGGATGCGTTTCATGAAGATATAACGCAAAAGGATAATAAAAAGTATGTATAACAATTTTCATAATCAAAAAATATACGCTATTTTCGTACATGCGAAAGATAATCCACATAGACATGGATGCCTTCTATGCTTCTGTCGAACAGCGTGATAATGAAGCGTTACGAGGGAAGCCGGTAGCTGTCGGCTATCTTGAAGCAAGAGGCGTTGTCGCTACGGCAAGCTACGAGGCGCGCAAATTCGGCATTCACTCGGCAATGCCCTCTCTGACTGCCAAGAACAAATGTCCCGAACTGATATTTGTACCGCCGCGGTTTGAAGTATATCACGCCGTTTCCGAACAAATCCGGGAAATATTTTTGGAATACACCGATTTGGTTGAACCGATGTCGTTAGACGAGGCTTTCTTAGACGTTACAGTCAATCGCAAGAATAATCTTTCGGCAAGCTTGATTGCCAAAGAAATACAGCGGAAGATTCTTGAAACGACCGGATTAACCGCGTCTGCCGGAGTATCTGTAAATAAATTTCTGGCAAAAATAGCTTCCGATTATAAAAAACCGAAGGGTTTTTTTGTTATTCCGCCCGAAGAAGCCGAATCTTTTGTAGAACAGTTACCCATTGGACAGTTCTACGGCGTAGGAAAAGTAACCGTAAAAAAGATGTATGAAAACCGTATTTTTACGGGACACGGCTTGAAACAGCGTTCGGAAGCGGAGCTTGTCCGTTTGTTTGGTAAGATGGGACACAGCCTGTATCTCAATGCACGGGGAATCGATTTGCGTGAAGTTGAGCCGACTCGCATCACCAAATCCATCAGTTCGGAGACAACTTTCCTGCAAGACAAAATCGATAAAAAACTGCTGACCGTGGAATTATATCATTTAACCAAAGAAGTGGCGGAACGAATGAAAGAAGAAAATTTCTACGGCAGAACATTTACCGTAAAAATAAAATATGCCGATTTCCAAATCATCACGCGGAGTAAAACCTTACCGCAAAAGATGGTTGATTTTCAACAATTCTGGACGCCTGTCAGAGAATTCATGAAGCAAATCGAATTGGAAAAGCCCGTTCGACTGTTAGGTTTCGGAATCAGTCATGCCGACGAAGAAGCGCCTGCAAAATACACGCAATTGGAGTTGGGGCTGTTTTAATCCTTATTTTTCGCTAAACACTTTAGAGGCAGATAATCTAATCACTTTACCATATTTAGCCAGCGCTTTTTCATCGACCATTTTCGGATTGCCTACAACGCCGACCACAATCGGGCGACCTTTGATGTTTTCGTTATAGAATTTAACAATATCGTCAAAAGTGAGATTATTATATGCCGGCATATTGGTTTCGGCAGGCGACTTTGTATAGCCTCTCAATTTCCATTGTTGATAAACTTGACTGGCTCTTCGGAAATAGGGTTTTTCCATCGTTGCCTCTTCTTTCAGCAAACTTTTGATGTTGGATATCCGGTTGGAATATTGAGGCATATCGGTTAATAAACCCATATAAACATTGATGGCATCCAGCGTTTTATCGGCTTGCGTTCCTACAGAACCAATGAAATATGTTCTTTTGTTTTCAACAGGAGGCGTTTGATAAATCCCATCTGCTGCATAAGCCATGGAACGGTATTCGCGAATTTCTTGAAATACCAGAGCGCTCCATCCTCCTTCTCCAAAATATTGATTAAAAGCGTTTATATACGGATCATTCTCTTTTTTGTAGGTATCTCCGTCAATATAAAAAAAGATAGCGCTTTGTTTTGCATCACTGTTGGGTAAAAAGAAAACGGTATTTTCCGTATAAGACGTCCTGTCTTTAACTTCGGGAGAAGTAGAAGCCATTTCTCCCTGTTTAAGCGGCAAATTTTTACTTAAGACATCATATACCTGTTCAAACGGAAGTGAACCGACATAGTGTATTTCCGCTTCGTAATTGGTTGCCCGTTGAAATTCGCCCGAAAGATTACTAACAGACAAATTGTTGATATCTTCCAACGACAACCGGTTAATAAAAGAAGATTTATCTTTGTATAACATATATTCTTGCATAGCTTGAGCCAAGTATTCATTCGCTGTTTTTTCAATTTTTCGTTTTTGAAAATAGTTACCTTTCAAACTGTTCAACTGTTTTTCGTCCAATTGCGGCAACAAGATTTGGCGTGTAAGTAAATTGCAGGAGGCTTCGAGATTGGATTCAAAGCCGGTTAATGTCACATAAAGGTAACTATCATTGACGAAATAAGAGCAAGTAGCGCCTAAATTACTAAACGCCTGTTTCACTTCCTGTGCGCTCATTTGTCCCATGATGCCTGCGTTACTCATTAATTCGGTTGCCAATTCCAATTTAGGCATTTTTTCCGTTCCTACACCGAATTTCAAGATTAGGGTAAAAATTTCATTTTCCGGATTGGGGGTATAAAATAATTTGGAACGGTCGTTGATGGGGCGACCGGCAACTTCGTCCGGTTTAGCAAAATTGGCAGTGTATTTGAACGGTAAATTATTAAATATTTTATCATATTCCGTTTCAACGCCTCGAACCGGTTGTATGGGATCATATTTAGGTTTTTCCAATTCAATGCCCTTTGCCGGTTTTCCTTCTTCCATGAGAATAGCATAGTAATCGGAACCGAAATATTTTTTGGCAATTGCTTTGATTTGGTCAGTGGTGATAGAAGCAACTTTATCTTTGTAATTCAACAAGTCGTTCATGTCTTTTCCCGCAATAAAGTAGTCAGAGATAAGATTCGCTACGTTTCTCGGCGATTCCATCGCAAGATCGTAATTCCGTATCATATTACTCTTAAGGGATTGAACCAACCGGTCATCAAACTTGCCATCCTGCAACTTTTTTATTTCATTGAGAAGCGTTTTTTCCGTTGATTTTAACGATTCAAACCGTCGTTGATTGACATCGTAATAGGGTATGGCAGAAACCAAAATATTTCCGCTTTCCCGAAAAGATAGAGAATTGGCGGCGGCATTCATTATATCTCCATCAACCACTAATTTGTCGATCAAACCCGTCTGGTTGTAGTTAGAAAGGATCGAAGTACAAATTTCCAAAGCTATATCATCTTCGCCGGCGGTAGTGATACCCGGAAAAGCCAATATCGTTTGCGGATAATAACCTAATTTAGTATTGACTTCCTGCCTGCCCTTCGGTAGATTTGCAGTATATTGCTTGCGTTCGGGAGCAGGACGGTTTTCAATCCGCCCAAACGATTCTTTGATAACAGACAAGACTTGGTTGGTATTCACATTTCCGGCAAGAATCAAAGCCATATTTCCGGCGACATACCAATCGTTATAAAATTTAATCAACTTGCTTAATTGCGGATTTTTCAAATGTTCCGGTAATCCGACGATGGGACGGGCATACGGATATCCGTTAAAAATCGTACCCAAAATAAAATCCCATTGCCGGCTTCGTTGTTGATCTTGATACATGTTATATTCTTCATAGACTGTTTCCAATTCCGGCTGGAAATTACGGAATACGGGATTTAATAATCGTTCCGAGTTTAACTCCAACCATTTATATATTTCACCGGTAGAAAATACACTCCAATAGACCGTCTGATCATAACTTGTGGCGGCATTAAGATTTGCGCCACCCATACTGCCTAAGCTCTGCGACAAGGTTGAGAAATCGGTTGTCAGGTTATATTTTGCCGCTTCCTCTGTCAATTGGTTGATTTCTCTGGAAATGGCTCTCCGTTGAGCTGTATCGGCAGTTTGCGCATACCGGTCATATTTAGCGATGATTTGCTCGTAAAGGGGTTTTTCTTTTCCCCAGTCCAAAGCGCCGATTTTTTCGGTGCCTTTGAACATCATGTGTTCCAGATAGTGCGCCAGTCCGGTATATTGTTCGGGATCATTTACAGCGCCTGTTTTCACGGAAACCATTCCGAAAACGTCGGGAGCAGTCGAGTCTTCCCAAATAAAAACGCTCAACCCGTTGGGGAGCTTGAAAGCTTTTAAGCCCTGTGCGTTAACAGTTATGCTGAATAAAGAACATAATACTAAAAGAAAGAGGAATTTAATTGATTTCATAATATTTGCAATAAATATTTAAACTACAAAGGTAAAAGTTTTTCTCGTTATATACAATTTCTGCTGTACAAAAGCTCTCTTTGGGAGTCGGAAAATCATTTTTCGGTAACTGTTATTATAGATATATTCTTGATATAATGAACAAAAAAGAGGAACAGGATTTACCCCTATTCCTCTTTAAAATTTCAATAATTATTAATACAAATCAGGGCAACGTTAAAACACATATAGTGTTAGGCGCTCCATAGGCAGATCCGCTCCAATCCGGCATGCCGATTCCGAGTACGCCGGCGGGAAATGTAATTTTTTTACCGGAAACTGTTCCATATTTTCCCGTCAATGAACCGGCGAAGATTTCACCATATCCCCAGTCTATTCCAATACCTGTTCGCGGCATAACAACCATTGCAGGATTGATTGCATTAATCATCACATAACAAGGATTAGCTGTTACTTCTTCTTCTGCAGTGTAGGGATATACGTCATATCCGTAAGGATTTACCATGCGATACAGGCCTTCGGCTTCCTCTGCTCCCTCAATGGCAACATCGTATGTTAGAGCGGGAGCTCCAAAAACAGGGGCTATAATCCCATCTGTCCATTGTCCCGTTCCGATACTACTCCATGTTAAACGCCGTTTGAGCGTCAAGGTTTGCTGTGCAATACCTCCAATCGAAAGCATAGCGCTGTCAGCAAGACTCACTTTCAATGTGTAAGTAGTTCCAATTCCCATCTGTTCAGATCCAGGAAAAGAAATTGTCAGATTTGTAACTGATTCCCCATCAATAAAATGAGCAATTGTATCCGTCATAGTGAATAATGAGGGACTGCTTGAAAATCTAAATGGAGCATCAAATGTACCTGCCGTACTATTGCGTTGAATCTGAACATTGATTTTAGTTCCATCTTCAGGAACTAATTCGGCAATATATTTGGAAGAAGCAAGGCTTACATATCCTTTGCTATCCGGGTTTTCATACAACGCCCCGTTTTCTTGTGAACAAGACACCGAAAAGAGCGCTGTCAAAAGCCAGAAACTTATTTTTATACTTTTCATAAAATATTCATTTTAATGTTACTATAATAATGGATTCTGATCGGAATCCGTTAATTCTTGATTATTATCAATTTCGGTTTGTGGAATTTGATAAATAAACTTCCAGGCGCCGGCATCTAACTTGACTTTTACCATGTGATTGCTACCTGAATAAGTACGATCTACTCCTTTTTTCAATCGCAAATAATCATAGAAAATACGACCTTCCCCCCAAAGTTCTAAACGTTTCTGTAAGAATACATCTTCAACTGTTGCTGTTGTACGATTTTTACTCCAGTTTGGGTCACGTTTATCCATTAATATTTTCAACACATTATATGCCTCGGCGGTTTTTCCCTGTTGCGCCAAAGCCTCCGCTTCAATCAGATACATTTCAGAAGCGCGCATATACAAATAATCGGCTAACCATCCGGCAACTTTTTTGAATTTATAGTTGCAATACGATGGCGCATTCTCTGTTGTAACATCAGAATTTGGAATAACCGGAGCCGAAGGATCTTTGAATTGCCCTCTGCGAACATCGGTGGCGCTCATCATGCTATATAAACGGGCGTCCATGATTTTAGGAGCAAAATTGGATTCGCCGTATCCGACATCAAATGAACAAACATGCGAGAAGAAAGATGCAAACATGGTCGTTGTTTCAGGAGTTATATCAGCTCCCCACATCCATTCTTTGTTGTTAATATCGCCAAAATTATCGTTAACAACTTCTGTTCCGCTCATAAGCGGGTAATTTTGCCGTGCCAAATTTGCATATTCAGCAGCGCGTTGCCAATCTCCTACAACCATCAAAACACGAGCGAAAATACCGGCAGCTACGCTTTGGTCAATAGTAACTTTACTTTTGCGAGGGCCCGCATAGGACAAATAGGTAACGGCAGAATCTAAATCAACCATAATTTTATCATAGACTTCGCTTACTTTACCCCGCCCGCCTACCGGTGGCCTATCATCATTTGAGGTAAGTGTTAACGGAATACCCGGAGCGCTTTCATTTCCTTTGTAGGTTTGCTGAAAACGTTGTACTAACGAAAAGAAAGCATAGGCGCGTAAAGCCAGGGCTTCGCCTAATACTGCTTTCAAGGGTGCATCGGTGACCGAAGGAGGCACTTTTTCTATCACCTCATTACATTTCCCTACAACAGAGTAAAGATAGCTCCAAGTGTTATTGGGGCGTGCATAAGTAGCAGCATTATTGTCGATATCATAATCATATATAAAATGCGTACGATATGTAAATACCATATCTTCAGTCATTAAATCACCGGCAAGTCCCACTGCCATTTCACCAAAAGCATCATGCCTACCTTGATAAGTAATCATAGCGTTGTATGCTCCTAACATCGTAGAATTCATAAGATTAACAACGCCGTCACCCCCACCGTTTTCTACCAAATCGTTAATTTGGTCTTTTGTTGCATATTCTGTTAATTCAGGGCTTAAAAATTCTTTACCACAAGACGTAATCCCTGCAACTAACAGTAGCATTCCTATTATGATTTTAATCTTTTTCATATATATCATCATTAAAAATTAATATTTAACCCCATTGAAAAACTGCGCATTGCCGTATAAGCATAAGTACCTGAACCACTAATATAAATTCGCGGATCATAACCTTTTCGGGCAGAAAATAAGGCGACATTTTCACCTGTTAAATAAATTCTCAGTTTGTCAATGCTAATTTTTTCCATCCATTTTTTGGGGAATGTATATCCCAGTGTAATATTGTTTATACCGAAATAAGACTTGCTTACAAGGAAACGATCAGATTGAGATGTTTGGTTTCCTAAACCGTATTGCAAACGAGGGACATCGGTAACTTGTCCCGGGGTTGTCCATCGCCTGTTTACAACATCTTTGTGGACGCCGGAAGCTGCATCATCCATTGAAGTCATTAACCCCATATATTGGGTGTCCCATCCATACCCGCCAAATTGATAAGCAGCTTGAATTGAAAAATCTATTCCTTTATAATCAATGGCTGTTTCAAGTCCACCGTATATATCCGGAAACGCACTTTTGCCAAGTTGATAGCGAGTTGCACTACCTGATTCTGTAACGACTTTATCGCCGGTTACATTACCGTCGGCATCTTTTGTTTGGGCATACCACAAAGCTTTGCCTGTAGCAGGGTCAACCCCTGCGGATTTGTAGGTATAGAAATCATAGATGCTACCGCCTACTTTAAACCAATAGTCGCCGAATACATAACCTTTACCGTCTTTATCAACGTCTTTAGGTAATTTCAATATCTTATTTTTCTGACTGGTAAGATTTCCTTTGATCTGCCATGAAAAATCATTTGTTTTGAAAAGATCAACTCCCAATTCGACTTCCACGCCATTATTTTTCATTGTTATTGCATTGTCGAAAATCCAGTTGGGTAAACCTTGCGAAGTTGCCAACGGCTTTCTGTAAAGCAAGTCACGGGTAACTTTTTGATAATATTCTACACTGCCGAACAATTTATCGAAAAAACGAAATTCCATCCCGGCGTTAAAATTTTCACTTCGTTCCCATTTGAGCTTAGGATTTCCACGCAGATTATAGGTTACAGCAATATCTCCACCGGCTGAAGAAACTTGATACTGGTCTTGATATACATTATACATTAAATAGCCGTTAGGGTCTAACAAAGCATCATTACCTTGAGTACCATAGCTTGCTTTCAACTTTAATTCATTAATCTGTGATATATCTCTCAAAAAATTTTCTTTGGAGAGCAACCATGCGCCGCCTACCGACCAAAAAGCGCCCCAACGGCTATCAGGAGCAAAGCGGGAAGATCCATCGTATCGTATGCTGGCGGAAAGGAAATATTTCTCTTTGTAGTCATACTGAGCACGCGATAAAAAAGATTCCAGATTGTAGATTTGAGAATAAGAGGTGGCATCCATCAACCGTGCTCCATTCGCTAATTCAGGATTAGACGGGATTAGGAAATTTTCTTTTTGAGCCAATAAATAATTATTTTTTTGATTCGTTGTTTCATGCCCTGCCAATATATCAATATTATGGGAATTAATTGTTTTTTTATAAGTAAGCAATTGTTGCGCAGTAAGTATAAATAATTTTTCTGAACTGCGGGTGTTACGTCCTCCAACATTCAGAGCATCTCCGCCTATAGGGGTTTGAAATGTATTGGAGAAACCGTTGTAAGTCTCTGAAGATACATTTAATCTTAATCTGAAATCTTTCAGAAACGTGATTTCAGCAAAACCTAAAGCATTACTATAGTCAAAATCGGAATCATATATATTGTTTTCCAAAGCCGACATAGGATTTGTACCCGGAGAAAAAGGCGTGTTGAATTCGTATTGTTTTTTACCGGTTTTGTCTAATATGGCATTCCCTGTTGTTTTATCATATTGGTATATAGGATATATAGGAGGGTTTTGCTGTGCAAAAAAGAAAATGTTCGCATAAGAAGAAGCTCTGTCCGATGACCATGGATTATTCATATATACCTTGGCATAAGAAATATTTGCTCCTGTTTTGAACCATGAATTAACTTCCTGCTCTATTTTCAAACGACCGGTATAACGCTGAAAATCTGATGCGGTAATATACGAATTTTCTTTTAAATATCCTAATGAAAGATAATATGAATTTTTTGCTGTTCCTCCACTGATACTTATTACATCTTCGTTGCGAAGTCCTTTTCTGATGGGATCTTTCAGCCAGTCATCATTCCATGCTGCGACGGCTTTAGGATTTAATTTCCCATCCAAACCTACAACTTGATCTCCGGGAACATTGGTAAATGGATTAAACCCTTTCGTGGCTGCAAGCAAATTTGAACTTGCATAAGCGGCCGGATTGGGATTTCCATCAGCAATTCCCTGATTACGCAAAGATTCCCACAAAAGTTCCATATACTGACCTTTACCGGTAACGACATCATAAGCGGGGACACCCCGTTCATTATAACCAATACGTGTTTCAAAATTCACTCTTGGTTTTCCGGAAGCTCCTTTTTTTGTAGTAATCAATACAACTCCATTTGCTCCGCGAGCGCCGTAAAGCGAGTTAGCTGCAGCATCTTTCAATGTCGTGATTGATTCAATATCCCCTGAATTGATTGAACTGAGCGAACTTTCCACAGGAATACCATCTACTACATAAAGCGGATTCGAACTGGCTGAAATCGAACCTACGCCACGGATACGAATAGTGGCGGAAGTACCCGGTTGCCCGGAGGTACTGACTACCTGTACGCCGGCCATAGTGCCTTGCAGAGCTTTTGACACATTTGTTACTTGGTGTTTCCCCAAATCTTCGGATTTTATCGCAGCAACCGATCCGGTAAACGAGCTTTTCTTAGCCGTTCCGTATGCCACCACAACGACTTCGTCCAAAGCGCTTTCGGAAGGACGTAACGTTACTGACATATTTGAAGAAGCGGCAATTTCCTCATCCTGCATCCCCAAATATTTAACCGTCAATTTAGTCGTCGATTCCGGAACAGACAGTGAAAATTTTCCTTCCACATTTGTTACCGTACCGATCGCAGCATTTCCTTTTACAATCACTGACGCACCAACGACAGGTTCGCCGGATTCGTCAGTAACCGTTCCGGAAACCTGCTTGTTTTGCGCGATTGCCAATCCCATGCTTATCAGAAAGCATGCAAACAATAAAGTCAATTTTTTCATAAACTTTTCTTTAAATTTAACTTAATTATATTCATTTTTTGTATAATTTATACGACCGTTTAAAACATACATTTTTAATCACCGATACAATTTTCCGTTTTTAAATAAACGTAACTGCAAAGGTAAGCAGTTTTATTAAATTATGCAAATAATAACAAAAAAATATAAACATTATTAACTCTTTGTAACATTGTTACTACTTACCCCCCTCTTTCCCAACATCGGCGCAAGGAGATTTAATGTTAAATAAGCAGTTATAAGTGTTAAATAAATTAACTTTAAATACTAAATACGATTCGAGTAC
>Ga0209629_10000876_pt1 | contig 17809 bp, 14 predicted proteins | sample TergutCu122P5_FD_187286 | JGI IMG/M metagenome (GOLD analysis project Ga0209629, IMG submission 187286) | Cubitermes ugandensis P5 segment gut microbial communities from Kakamega Forest, Kenya - Cu122 P5 (SPAdes) (version 2) | ecosystem: Host-associated > Arthropoda: Insects > Digestive system...
ATTTCAAGACAGCCATCCCCAGTAACAATTATGATAGACCAAAAACAACTGGAGAATGTGGAATGTTTTAAATATTTGGGTAGCATGTTAACAAATGATGGAAGATGTACACGTGAAATTAAATCCGGGATTGCCATGGCAAAAGCTGCATTCAGCAAGAAGAAGACTCTTTTTACCAGCAAATTGGGCTTAAATTTGAGGAAGAAACTAATAAAATGCTGTATTTGGAGCATGGCTTTGTATGGTGCTGATACTTGGACGCTTCAGGCAGCAGATCAGAAATACCTGAAAAGTTTTGAAATGTGGTAGTGGAGAAGGATGGAAAAGATCAGTTGGACTGATCATGTGAGAAATGAAGAAGTGTTACTTAGAGTCAGTGAGCAGAGGAATATCTTACAGGAAAGAAGAAAACGGAAGGCTAACTGGATTGGTCACATCTTACGTAGAAACTGCCTTCTAAAACAAGTTATCGAAGGAAAGATAAAGGGGGAGATGGAAGTGGCAAGAAGACGAGGAAGAAGACATAAGGAGCTACTGGATGACCTTAAGGACAGGAGAGGATATTCTCATTTGAAGGAGGAGGCTCTGGATCGCACTATGTGGAGGCAATATTTTTGAGGAGGCTTTGGACCTGTCATCAGACAGAATACTGAATGAATGAGTCTGGTCACTATACACTGACTGTGCCTTCCCCACCATCATACATAAGACATCACACTCCTTTCTTATGTGGCAGAGCTTGGCCGGTGAGGCCTAGACCACGTGGGATCATAAATATAACAACACTGGCGTGAAATTCGACATTTTATCGGCAGTGTACTGCTTCGTGAGAAAATGTTTAATATATATGTCGGTGTGAATTGTCTTCCATTTCACTGGCCACGTTATCTAATCTCGAGTATCCACAATTCCCCAAAAAACGGATAATTGTAGACCCCTCCATTGGAATTCAAGTAGCATTGAATGGATACATAGAATTTGTATTCCTATTTACAGTGGGAGTATTAACTGGATAATTATATGGTACTCATCTGTTATATATAATTTTATTACATAGTACCCTGTTTTCATTACGTTGTATGAGTAGGTGCTGTTTTTGTGTTATGTTCCTCAATATCTCGTGGGATTTGTGGTGGATGAAGTGGCCCTTGGACGGGTTGACATCCAAGAACTTCGGTTTTCTCTTCTCATCATCCCCCCAATGCTCCATACTACATTTATCACCACATTATATAAACTTAACAATTGACAGTGTCATAAATAAACACACATTATTCCATTCGTACTCTTTATCGGAGGCTAGTATAGTAGACCCATTAGAAGCCATGCTACCAAGGGACTCATTGTTACTTCACTCTAACAAGTAACTTGACTCTTATAAGCAGTATATCTTTACAGAATGATACCGGTTTATACCAGAGTTGCTTGGTATTTTTGTGTAATAAATGTGCTTGTGCTGTACTTATTTACATATGCCTGTCACGGATTGCTATGCATAGTTGTCGAGGGTTGAGCCATGTTAGATTAATGTCATATTATGTCAGCCTGCAACCTAGTGATAAAATGTTCTTTCTTGGATGCAGGTCGGGAGGACTTGTCACCACAGAGCAGTCTGAATGGGCATAGTTTTGACAGCTGTGATGCCAAAAAGAAGAAGGGACCTGCGCCTCGTCAACAGGAAGAATTGTGCCTCGTTTGTGGGGACAGAGCTTCTGGCTACCATTATAATGCACTTACCTGTGAAGGATGTAAAGGTATGTGAAGTGAAGTTATCAGGTGGCCTTGTGGTATGTGATGCTTCTTCAGCCCTGAATATGGAGGCATTTTATGTATTGATAACCTGCACCAGATAACAAGATATCATTCCAGAAAACCCCAATATGGATCAGTGCTGAGGTTATAGTGCTGAATTATATATAATGAACTAGAAATAATAATTAATAAAAAGAGAAAGCTGCTATGATTTGTTTTATGTTATTGACCTAGTAATCATTTGGGATGGCTAACCAAAGCAGTGAACACCATGTTTTAGTGGACCAGAAACAGGTTCAGAGCCCACCCAGTTTCCTATTCAGTGGGTACCGCTGTCTCTTTCCCCTGGGGTAAAGTGGGCAGGGTGTGAAACGGACTTCAAACCTCCATATAATGCTGCAGTTAAGAATGTGTGGATTTATCCACTTATGTGCCTTTATGGCATGCAGAAGGATATCACCTCACCTACTAGTACTTTGAGATTACAATTTGATAAATGTAATTTTACCTACCATTTTGTATGGTTGTGAGGTGGCTTTTTAACCCTAAGTGTAGATTTAGGATTTCTGAGAGCAGGGTACTGAGGAGAATATTTGTATTGAAGTGGGAGAAGTAGCAGGAGGTTGGAGAGAATTGCATAAGGAAAGGTGTCATAATTGTCCTGTACACCATACGTTATTAGCGTGATTTTATTATGGAGGGTGGAGGGGGGAGCAGGGCATGATGGAGGAAAGCTGTGATGTATGCAAAATTTTGTAAGAACTGAAAGAAAACAACCATTTGAAGAGCTGGATATAAATTAATGATTGTTGTTGTGTTGTTGTTGTTGCTGCTGCAGTCATCATCACCACCACCACCACCACCACCATCATCATCTAGTATCCTGAGGCAATAGGGCAGAAGAATGTGGACTGGGTTTATCTGGCTTGGAACAGAGACCAGTGTTTTAATCTGAGAACCCTGGAATTAACTTTGTTTCCATGAAATAAAATGAATTTCCTTGTAGAGCAGCTGTTGGCTTCTCAACAAGAGCTCTGTTGCTTGGAACTAATTACATAAACCAGTGATTTTTTATTGGTGCTGATTATTTCCAACTTAAGAAGTATGCACATAGCAGTGCTTTCTTTGCATGTGTATGTTATACAGTAACAAATTTAATGTGTTCTTTCATATTTTACAGAAGATTATAGCACCTGTGATGCATATAAATTAAAAGTGTATATATATATGTAAATATATATATATATGTACATACTTTTAATGTCTTTAGGCTGGATTGGCAGGGAATCAGGCTTTGATTCACAATAGGGTTATAGTTTTTTCACTTCCCCCATGTCCAGTCTGGATCTGGGGCATGTACATTCTCCTGTCAAATAGGTAAAAAAAGTCTTTTGTAGGGGGTGGGGGTGGGGGTGGGGGGAGCAGTCAGGATTCTGAAGGATTAGTAGATATATGAAATATGTTTTCACTAAAAAGTAATTCTTAATTTATTTAGGGTTTTTCCGGAGAAGCATAACGAAGAATGCTGTTTACCAGTGCAAGTATGGGAACAACTGTGAGATTGACATGTACATGCGACGGAAATGCCAAGAGTGTCGGCTCAAGAAGTGCTTGAGTGTAGGCATGAGGCCAGAATGTAAGGAAATTATTCTTTTAATTTATTTGGAACTAGTTTTTAGTTTTCTACAACGTGTTGAACTCTTAGCTCATTATACTGTTCAAGCAAAACAGTTTTTTCTTGCCTGAAAGAAAATGGTTGATAGAGTAAATTTCAGTGTTCCAAGTTTGTCAGTTTGACAATTTTATGTCACAGACCACTTTCAGGGGAAGGAAGCAAAACTTAACATTCCAGTTGTAAGATCATGACAGTCTCCTGACCAATGAGTCAGTGACATTTGGTGTCATATGAACCAACCGGTGCACACATAACTTTTGAAGAGGTATGATATGTCAATACTCTTTCAGACATCTTGAAGGAAATCACAGATCTAGTTTTCCAAAGGGAGAAATGGATGTTAGAATATTTTTATTAATATTTTCATAATATTAATTTAAAAATACATTGGTATTACCCACCTATACCATATAGAGCAAGTCACTGGTATAGAGTATTACAACATAGATGTGATGCCTTTTTATTTCTGAACAAATTTCATACTGTTACTGTAATTGTATATCTAGTATGCATCGTATTTCATTTGCTTAAATTATGTGTTTGAATTTAAGGGGGTCATATGTTGACACAAGAGTTGTGCTTATTGATGTCCAGGATGTTTGAAAACATATGGATGTTCTTGGTATGGTGTGCCAGACATCAGGATGTTATTGACTATATGAATCATTTTGAGTACAAAATGTTATATCAACATGTGCCCATTATCAGCTGTTACACACCTACAGTCCTTTTAATGTATGTATATGATTGTAAACAAAAACTGTACAGTACATATCTGTTATTACACTGTACAAATGAAAAGAATATTATGGGTCAGATAATACCACAAAAGACAGATGTCCCTTAAGTCTTAACCTGTCTGATAACATCACAAATAAAGGAAGCAATTAAGTCTTACCCTGCTCTTCTGTCCATCAAAAGAAAATTGTATGTCAGATAATAACTTGAAAGAAAGACATCAGTTTTTAATTATGTTACCAAATTGGTCGTGGTAGTTTACATAGTTAAGGTAGAGCTTGGAAGAAAAATAAGTTTTGGTTAGACATCATCAAAGAACGTCAATTATCATTTATGTTACACTAAATACTGTTAAAAATGACCTCCTCACTTCTATGTGCACAATTCTGTGTGCCTCAAAAGAGAATTTGTTGCCGTCTCGATAATTTAATCCTTTTCTCTGTGCAGTCAGTTGAATCCAAGGTTCACTGTAATTGTACAATATCACACAGAATCTTGAAACATTGAAATGCTCATAGTGATGTAATGGTTGATATTAATCAGGCATAAGTTTGTACAGGATTCTTTACCCAAAATGACTCTTATCATGACATCCTGAAGTTTGGCAAACCTTATATGGAACACTGTGTGAACTGTAATCTTCTCATTCTTTTGTATGACAGTTGCAGTTTGTCTGAATTTAAAGTATTTGGAAACCAAGGATTAAAGAAAATATTTGTGTCAAATTGATATGAAGTAGTTAAGGAATAGAGAAGGTTTGTAACAGTTTGTAATTTGAGGATTCAAGTCTGTGGGATATAATGCTGTGTAGATTGGGAAGTTCCTTTTTTCCAGAACACTTACTTACTTATCATCACCACTGTATAGTGTGTATGTTAGGAAAAGGAGGCAAGTACCTTTGTCTTGCCCTTCCCCTTTAGTTGCAGTAATCTTTGTGTTCCAGTCTAGGCCACGCACTTCATTTATAAGGCAGTTTGGAAATTGTTTCACTGGTAATGTATACTGTGTTGCTGATCAAGTTACTTTGTAAAATGTGTATGCAGTGACTTGAAATTCTCGTGCCATTATTTTAACATCTGTGCAGAATTTTGTGAACAAAAATTGGTGTTATATGCAGTATTAATAGGGCAAGTAAGTTAAGGACGTGTGATGGATGGGTGTGGTATGCAAAATAAACAATGGATGTCCTCACAGAAAAGACCACTCTTGAGACTGGTAATTATTTCAGAGGAATATACATAAGAGAAATGGGTATTAGAATATGAACTTGATTGCAGAGGATAAGGATTGACTAGCAGTGAGCTGCAGTGGTGACTGGTAATCCTTGAAGTCTCCTAATATTAATAATCATGAGTTTTCTGGCAAAATCAATTTGATTACAGTCTTTGTCAGTTCTACTATTATCTTTCAATTTAAACATAAAACGTTTGGCTTTAAGAATATGTAGCATTTGCCCTACACTTTAAACTCGCCTTTACGTAAGGCCAAGGTTCTCCGTTTTTCACCCTTTTGACATTAGTGGTAATTTTAATGTAGTTTTACTGCCCGTTCAGAAATGATTTTTGTGTTGTTTCATTTAATTATGACTGAATATTGGAAGAAATATCTATTCTTCAATTGGTATATGATTTCCTTCCTGTCAGTATGACATAGAGTAGCTCAAATTTCAAGCACGGTGTAACACTGAAATTAAAGTTTAGTCATATTGGTCAAAAAATATTGGCAGTGAGGATTGGAAACGTCCTGAAACTCTTACTACAATGCTTGAACATTACTTAAAGAGCTTTAGTTATCACACATACTGGCTAGATTATGGAGTAAGTTTGATGTCTGTGGATGTTCGGTATTTGGTCCATGACAGGAAGCAGACACATTGACACACACTTTATATTGTAATAATAATAATAGTAGTAGTAGTAGTAGTAGTAGTAATAATAATAATAACAACAATAATTAACTGCAATTGGGTTATCACCTAGTGGCAGTGGTTATTTTACATGTACACAAATATGAAAAAAGTAACTAGGAAATTTAAGTCAGGAGGGCTACATGAGAAGCATGTAATAGCAACTTGGAAACTTGGGAACCACCTCAGCGCATTCGCTTGTAGACACAGAGAAACCAAGAAAAACTGTCGAGGTGGCCGGTCGCAGGACCTTCCGGATACTGACTTCTAGCTAGCAGTCCGGCATCTAAAGTAAGAACAGCAACACACACATAGTACAACAAATACACATAAGGTACAACAAATACACGTAAGATGACAACAATACATGCAAGACAAATGCATTAAACAAAAATGCACATAAGGAAAACAACACCAAATGAAGGAAGTACTGTGTATAGTTTCTAATATTTTTTCCCACCATATTGCACACATGCTTTTTACCCCAGTTCTTCGCTTCTCACCACTTCACCACCTGTATATACCCTTCCCATTACACCCCACTTTCACCCCTTCCCTGCACTGCATTTCACTACACTTCCCTTCACTTCACTACACATTTTTACACTTTTAGATGATTTTCACTTCACTTCCTTTCACTACACTTTTAAATGATTTTCCGCACACTTTATTTTTCTTTAACTTACCTCAATAATCGCTTTCCTTACCCTCTTTTTCAGAGTATTTAGTTTGCAGGGGAGAGTTCCTAACGCTGCTCGAGGTAGCTGGCTCCAATCTTGAATGGTCCTATTCACAAAGGAATATTTCTGTATATCCGTACTTTGCTTCCTATTCCTAATTTTCCGTTCATGATCTACCCTGCTCAGATAGTGTGGCCGTTGTAATCTGTCACCTATAGCCTTCCACGCCCATTCTCCAGAGTATGCTTTGAAGAGAGCACATATGCATGATAACTTTCTATGTGATGCCAAAGTTTCCCAGTTTGAAATGTTCGTATGATATGAAAATTTGGCCGCCTTCTTTTGCACCCTGTCTAATGCAGTTATTTGTCCCTCCCTGTACGGATCCCAGCACACAGCCCCATATTATTTACTTAAATGCATGATAACTCTAATCTAAGGCGACCCCTCAAGAATAAAACTTCTGGTAAAAATATTTTACTATTAATTTCATACACTTAATACACAAAGCATGTCAGTTTCAATCTACCTATACCAATCAGTGTCACTGTCTCCATCTTCACACCTTACTTTCCTATCCTCTTCACTGCCATTTCATGACATATCCATCTAATCCACTGCATTAGATATACAGCACTTCTTCAAACCATTCACAGTCACTTCTGGTGAGATGCACTGCTGTGTCATTATGATCCACATTACCTAAATAATACATTCATATTTCTGGTTTATAAATTTACTTGAACCCATGAAGAAGACTGACAATTTTCCGCACAGATTGTGTCAGTGGTGTTCAGAATTTCAATACGTGTGTTGTGAATTTTTTATCGTGTCTGTGATCTAATCAGCTCATGGCTCTTTTTGTGGTTTTGATTGTGCAGATTAGCCCAGGTTTTATTTTTAGGCCTTATAGTTATTTTTAATTTTTCAATAGCCATTTTCCTGTTACTACCCTTGGGCTAGATCTGGTCTTAGGTGCATATCTTAACAAGTTGCTGATTCTCAGGTGCCCAATGTAAGGGGTCCACCACGTTGGGTGCTTCTTTTCCTGAAAACAGAAACAGAGCCAGCTTCCAAAACATCATGCATCTTTAAAAAATTAGATGATTGACAAGTCCCAAAAAAAGAAGATTGTGTCAGTGAACTTCTCATTCCCTGTTCTCTCTTTTGGCTTTCTTGACCCTTGAAGATGGGACTGATAAGTTGTCCCAAGACGTTGGTGAGGAATTACCACTCAACGCTGCATAATATCTTAGAGGAGAATATGATGATTTGGCGATGCAGGCCATGGTTTGGCTATGCACAGTCCGGTTCAGAGCAGTCCTCACATTAGAGTGCCAAATTTAAGGGGAAAAAACCTTGTCTTGCATTTGAGTAAATATGATATTACATGTGGTTTATCTTTAAGACAGTTCTCCCTGTCAAAAGTAGCTGTTTCTAGTGGGACTGTGTTTTGTGACCTTGTGAGTACAAGGGTATGGATTCTGCAGAATGAACATCTTCTAATGCAGGGGTGCACAAATTTTCCAGATATCTTAGGAACCACCTCAAAATTCTAGGTACCAGAAAGGTTACATGAAGTCATTCACCACAAATATTAGGCATCACCATACAAAATTTAGTTGCCACGGTGACCTGTCACCCAGGATTTGTGCATCCCTGTTCTAATGAATCATATATCTTCCTTGCTTCTAACCAAGACATGATGTTCACTTCTGTTTGTATTTTTCTGCATCGGCAGGTGTTGTACCTGAATACCAGTGTGCAGTAAAGAGAAGGGAGAAAAAAGCACAGAAGGACAAAGATAAACCAAACTCAACGACAAATGGGTCACCTGAAGTTGTAATGACAAAGGAGCCTGATCCCAAGGTACATTAATATTTCTAGAAATTTGAGAAATTGCTATAAATTTTTTTTAGGAAATGTTTGTAAACAAGAACTTTAGCATTTGATGCAAGAAAGATATGGATACAGTTTTTAAAACTTGTGTGGCCTACATCAGATGTTAAAAGGTTCCCATTTTCCCGTCATTTTAGTTTCCATCACTTGTACCATTCATGAGTTACCCATGTAAAAACTCAGAGATGAAGAAACTTCTGTAAAAAAATTTATAAAGCTCCTTCCATCTGTTCATGCATGCAGACTATTAGCAGATCCATAAAGAACAGTAAAGAATAAAGTTGTAACATTTGGCACATGACTGTAGGTGGTGGTGAATTCGTAATTTATTGGCTTCCAAGGAAGGATTGGGAAAGGGGACACTAATGTGTGTTGCAGCTGTAGTCATTCATGTATAATGTACTGCTTTCATGTTATGCTTTATAAAATAAAATGGCAATTAAATCATTGGCACAGAGTGGGAGATGGGTAAATGGACAGACAGAACCATCCATTGGCTTCCATCAGATTTGGAATAGTGTGTCTTGTGGCCTGAAAACAAATTTTCTTGCAGTTAGGTTGATTGAATAATGACATACATGTTCAATAAACTGCAGAGATTATTTACAGCGTAGAACTATCGAATAAATTGTTTCTGGTTATGGTATTTTCACCACATAAAATGCAGATTCCTCCTTCAACACCACCACTCTCAGACTGTTCTCAAGTATGGTCACGTAAATAATAATTTTGTTTTTCCTTTGGTTTCAGTTTAAATTTTGTTTTTTTTACAAATACATCATCCATTTAACTTTAATTCTATTTGTTTTATACATGTAAAGATCATAATTCTGTTGCTTTAAGCAAATAATTTTAATACTGATCGTCTAAGAGTATGTGATGTCCTGCAGTTTGGTTTATTGTACCTAAATTTCATGGCAGGGAGAATTTTAAATGTTTTTTCATGTTTTAGTCTTCACTATAACAGTGACACTGGAAAAAGAATGTGTGCAATTGTGTTATAACAGAAATCAGAATCAGGATACCTGTATTGCTTCAGTGCCTGTGTAACATAGAAATGTCATCATATATCATCTGCCAGTTTACCCTTTAACATAATTTAAATGGAGAATGATAAGGAGTAAGTTATTAGGGTACACATAGTTCATGTCATTGTGTTTACTGTTATTTCAGCTGTAGTAATATCTTTGTGGGTAGTTGGTTCATTGTTTGGTTGGTTGGTTGGTTACTTGGTTGGTTGGTTGGTTGTTTGGTTCATTGATTAATTATGTCACATAAAAGTATATGTTACACTTGTATTATTGCTTCAGTATAGGTGTCAAACAAAACAAGGTATCAGACAGGCTTTCATCATGTATTTGCCATAGTGATTGAAGTATTGTTTCCTTTGGTACACAATCAATTTTATTACATCAAAGAAGAAATTGGTGCCTAGTATGTGCATCCATATGCAGTGTACTGGTGGTGCACCACGAATGCACTGTTGTTGTGATGTCTACAGACTGAAGAAAGAGAATGCAAAATGCCATGTGCATCCCAAGATGTCATAAATGGCAACTTGTGTGAATGTTGTGCTCATTTACCAGTCAACTTGGACCTTGCTCCTCACATTTTTCACTTTTGTGAGTTGTGAAGAAGGACATTGAAAGAAAACACTTCTGACAAGACAGGGACTTGAAGGCTGTGGACCAGTTGGTGCAAATACTGAGCCCTTATTTATTAGTAGGGATCATTTGTGAAAGACAGATATCAAATTGGTTTGCTGATTGTATGGAAAAATGGTGGGCCTGTCGGTTATTCCTTGTTTTGGACATGTCTTGAAGTAATAAATATCATGTAACTTTCACATTATGTGCACATGACCAAGCTGACTGTAATGGTGAGGGGAAGGCTAATAAAAGTAGTAGGCTGCAAAAGCAGGAATTGTCATTGAGGGAGTCACCCACAGACCACAGATAAGAATTCAAACAGATAAGGAAGTTTACTTCTTTTTTCCCTTGCAAAATCAAAGTGGGTTGTGGTTTTTTTTTTTATTTTAAGAAAGTATCTTAATTGGTTTGAGTGGCTAAAGCTGAAAATCCTGTTGCCAGTTTGACATATTTTGCTTCACCACAACATTATGAGTACCTGCAGGGTCAGCCTGTCCTCCTGCCATGTTGGTGCTTGACACCATTTTTCTGGGGAAACTGGCTTGGTTACTTTACATGTAGTTGTGAGGTCTAGAATGTGTGGATCATTACCTCCATGCAGTGGTGTAGCTAGGATTTTCAGTGCCTGGGGCAAGTATTCACAATGACTACCCCTAGGAGAAATTATGAATATCAGCAATAAAAAAATTTAAAAGTATTGGTTGAATTTTCTTCTATTTTGGTCAGTAATTGAAAATTTGTTGAGTGCAGAAAATCAGATTGTTTTCACTTAAAATACCCATTTTGCTGCCCTTCTGCCTTCATGATCCCTGTCTGCTTCATGGCATAGTGCTAACCGAAAGGGCAGCTTTACCCTAAAGAGTTTATGATCATTACTACATGTTCATATGTATTTTTTGAAAGTGAGGCAGAAATTAGCATATCTTTCAGGTGGAGCCAGAGAAGTTGTCAACAATAAATGGTGTGAAACCAGTGAGTCCAGAACAGGAAGAACTGATACATAGGCTCGTCTACTTTCAAAACGAGTATGAGCAGCCCTCAGAAGAGGACCTCAAGAGGATCACAGTAAGAAGTGTTTACTTTAGCTGAGAGTTTTGAATCAGATAAATAGACTATGGCACTTGAGTCAAAATTATAACATCATAGTATATGAAATTTGTGTGTGGTATTTATTTGAACTATAATTTTTCTCCAATTTGTGTTGGGATTTTTTTTGATGATGATGGAATTATGTTTTACGTGCATAACAACTTGGATTTTCTGATCTCAGAGGTAACTTTAACTGTAAGAGGGAGAATACGTACTACACAGTGAACAAATTTTGTCTTTTATCTGCTGGCTGGACCTTCATAGTTTCAGCTGTGTGCTAAAAGAGCTTGAAAATACTGGTTGTTATTTTATACATGTGGTCTATGATTTTTTTCTGGTGGTACACAACAAACAGTATACATTACTGGCATCTTCTAATTTAAGGGCAGAATATTAAAAGTGGGCTTAAAGTTGTCTGTTTCATGTTGTGTATACTACCACCTTCTGTTTAGAAACAAATGGCTGTATAAAATCCTGTTGAAAAATTTGCAGAACCAGCCAATTGATGGAGAAGACCAGAGTGACCTCAGGTTCCGTCACATCACAGAAATCACAATCCTTACAGTGCAGCTGATCGTGGAATTTGCCAAGCGACTGCCAGGCTTTGACAAACTGCTCCGTGAGGATCAAATAGCATTACTGAAGGTACTGTCCAGACTAAGGACTGTAAAATGGAAATGAATTTGAAGTGTGCAATTCCAGGATCATTTTATCCACCTGATTAATATTTATTATTATTAAATTACATAACACATTCACACAGAAGTGTTTTTAGTACACTAATTACTGTTATTTATTTTTCTTGTCAATATGATATATTTGGTAGAAGGATTGAATGTTTTGGAAAGTCTGATCCTCTGTTCTGAACACGAAGGTTACAGCTTGGAAGACCTTTATAATGACTTCAATTGTGAAGTACTACTACTGCTACTACCTTCACTGCTGCTGCTACTACTACTACTACTACTACTACTACTACTACTACTACTACTACTACTCCAGGGATGTCAGCCGACATGTTTTCCGAGTCTTAAAATTTGCCTTATGTCACCATATTGAGTTTGAGATTTTTATTTGCATGTAATCAGCCTACTTATGGCGAAGATGAGACAGCACATTCCTCTGAAAGCGGTGGTACTTATGTACCCAACTAATGGTGTCACTTCCTAGAAGACTGTACTTTCTTACCTACTCCATGGAGCAGAATCTTTGTTGAGAAGCTAACAGGTTTTCAGCGAGTCAAGAAATTTCCCGCATTTTATGGAACCCAAAGGTTTATTACTGCAGTCTAAAATGCTCGCCACCTCTCCCTTTCCTGACTCATCTCGATCCAGTCCATCCCCCCACATCCCACTTCCTGAAGGTCCATTTTAATATTATTCTCCCATCGCTGCCTGGGTCTCCCAAGTGGTCTCTCTCCTTCAGGTTTCCCCACCAAAACCCTGTATATGCCTCTGCTCTCTCACATATGTGGGGGGACCCAAAAAAAACCGAGCTGGCTTCGGGGAGCTCTTCCTAATCGTAGTTGAGTGTTCCCCCCGCTAGGTGAGTGTAGTTGCACCCTTCACGAGTCAGTAGCCCGGTGGATGTCGCCGTAGAATGTTGTACAGGCTTGTGTTGTCAATTCTTCCAAGTGTTGTCAAGCTTCTGTTGCGAAATCGTGATGTCTGACCATACCGAACAGTGAATCTGCTTGAGATTTTGTATCCGTCTCGGAAAAACGGCCACAGAAGCACATGAAATGCTTCAAAAGGCCTTTAAGGAGGAAGCACTGAGCCATACATAAGTTTTCGAGTGGTTTGTGTCGTTCAAAAGAGGTAAAATGAGCGTTGAAGATCATCTTCATTCTGGGCGCCCGTCAACAAGTTCTACCAATGAGAATGTCGAAAAAATTTGAGAAAAAATCAACTAGGATAATCGGTACACAACTGACAAGATCTCAGAAGCTACAGGTGTGAGTTGGAGTTCCTGTCAGCAGATTTTGACCGTGGATTTGAACACGAGATGCGTTGCCGCGAAGTTTGTTCCCTGCCTGCTCACACAGGACCAAAAAAACACTTGTTTGACTTTGCGCCAGGAGTTGAAAAATCAGAGTGAAAGTGACCCAAACTTTCTTTCTAAGGTCATCATGGGTGACGAAAGTTGGTGCTATGGGTACGACCCTGAGACCAAACACGCTTCGAGCCAATGGAAGACGCCCACTTCACCGAGACCGAAAAAAGCAAGACAAGTGAGGTCAAATGTGAAAATGATGCTCATTGTTTTTTTTGATGTTCGAGGAATCGTGCACTGGGAATCCATTCCTCCTGGACAGACTGTCAATCAGGAATTTTACTTGGAGGTTTTGAGGCGATTGAGAGAGAATGTTCGAAGAAAACACCCAGAATTGTGGAAATCAAGTGAATGGTTTCTCCATCAGGACAACGCGCCAGCTCACACAGCTTTGTCTGTGACTCGGTATTTGGCCTCTCTGGGATTGACTGTGATCCCCCACCCACTCTATTCACTGGACCTAGCCCTCAGTGATTTCTTTTTATTCCTGACAATGAAAAAAACATTGAAAGGAAAGAGATTTGCCACCGTGGAGGAGGTGAAAACAGCTACGCAGGAGGCACTCAACAACATCAAGCTTCAGCAGTTCCAGATATGCTTCACACAGTGGGAAAAGTGATTGGACAAGTGTATTGCCCCCAGTGGAGAGTATTTTGAAGGGGATTAAGTTTTTTTTTCCCGAAATGTAAATAAATCTTTTTTAAAGAAAATCCATTTTTTTTGGGTCCCCCCATGTATGCACCACATGCCCCACCCATCTCATTTATCTTGATTATATCACCCAAACAATATTGGGTGAGGAGTACACATCACTAAGCTCCTCATTATGTAGTTTTCTCCACTCCCCTGTCACTTTGCCCTCTTAGGCCGAAATATTTCCTTCAACACCCTATTCTCAAACACCCTTAACCTACGTTCCTCCCTCAGTGTGAGCGACCAAGTTTCACATCTATACAGTACAACAGTCAATATTATAGTTCTCTATATCTTAATCTTTAAATTTTTGGATAGCCAGCTGTAAGACAAAAGATTCTGCACCGATTAATAGGAAGCATTCCCTGACTTCAGTGTGCTCTTAATTTCTTCCTGAATAGAGTTTTGATTTGTTAAGGTTGCTCCAAAATATTTGAACTCTTCCACCCTTGCAAAGGAACTATTATTAATCTTTATATTGTGACTTTGTCCTGCAATCTGATCTCGATATGTGACCATGCACATAGTTTTACCAGCATTTACTTCTAGTCCAATCTCCTTACTAGCCACTACCAAAGCTTCTGCATTTTCCATTATAGTATGTACTCTTCCTCCCAACATATTAACATCATCAGCATAAACCAGAAGCTGATGTGTACCATTTAATTTTCCCTAGAAGACACTAACTGCTCATACTTCCCAAACTTAAGAACTATATAATTCTTGAGTTTATGAAATATTATGTATTTATGATTGTGGAGATACATGTGGGAGGTTCATTGATCCAGTCTAGTTCCTGCACATGTTGATCAGTTTTGAACTTCCTGACCCGTAAACACTTAGGAAAGGGCTTAGAATGGATTTTTTTAATTCCCAGTATTAGGCTGATCTTGGGAGTAATGTTGGTGGAGGGGGCCCTGCTATGGAGGGGCTGGTTTTCTTCACATTTATGACATTTTGTCTTCTTTAGAAATTAACGTTTCAGTCTGTTAGCAGAAAAATTCTCATTCATAGGTGACTATGGATGAAACTCAAAACCTCGTGAATGAGAGTCCAGGATTCCTACTTGATGCTGTTAAATATACTAAGTTTCACATTACTGTAGAACTGAGATTCATACTTTATAAACTTTAAATTTTCTAGGCCTGCTCAAGTGAAGTTATGATGTTCCGAATGGCACGGAGATATGATGTACAGTCAGACTCCATTCTTTTTGCCAACAATCAGCCATATACTCGAGACAGCTACAGCCTTGCAGGAATGGGAGAGACTATTGAGGACATGCTACGCTTCTGCAGGCAGATGTATGCCATGAAAGTGGATAATGCAGAATATGCACTGCTCACTGCCATTGTAATTTTCTCAGGTGAGTTATGGAATGCATGCTGTTAGTACTGTCGCTATTTGTATTTTAATTTTAAAATTGCAATTGAGAAGCTGTTTTTCAACCTGTTCACGGGCAAATATTCATGTGCTGTAAATATGTGTTAAATCAGGTTTTTTTCACAATTCCAGAACATACGTATTGTATGTTCTGTGAACAGATGTGGTGGAACCATGTTACAAAGAATTTACATTGCCTAGGAAATACACATGAATTATGACATAACATGTAATTATAGCATGATCTGTCAGAAACGCCTAATGACGGTGCAGGGGGTTTTTTTTTTTGTATTTCACTTTCCGTGCATCATAAGTCTGTATTATATAAAGAACCATTGAGATGCAACTTTGGGCAGTATTTTTTATTAACAACTGCAGGAACACTCCACATGTTTAGGACGTTTTCTGCGCCCATCATCAGGAGTTCTTAAATCTGTATGAACGACCACTGGTGCGTGTCATGAGTCGGGATGATGTATATCCAGTATAGACGTCCAAGGTCAGGTGTCTACTACACTACCAGTAGTGTGTAATAGTACTTAAAACTGTATTAACAGCCACTGGTGCGTGTCATGAGTCGGGATGATGTATATGCAGTATAGACATTGGAAGGTCTCAGGGTCGCGAACCCCGCTAGGTGGGCTTCTCGCGCTAGGTGTCGTACTGAGACCTTGCACTTTCCCTTGTCACCACCATCAGCCACCCAAACGGTCGGGTTCCGGGAAAGTGGGGTTCCTGTGGGAGTGGTTATTACACTACCAAGACAGACAATAAAATAACAATATATAACACCAAGGTATATTAAAGCCAGTAACCATATATGGAACACACCAAGCACGACAACAAAAAAAGACCAAATGTTATTATAGGCGTCTGACATGCGGCTAGCAATAACAAATACACTCAGAGAAAAAGAATAACAACTAACAATCAGCTGCCAACATGCCTCACGCAAACAACACGCTCTAGACATTAATAAAGGAACTTGGCTATAAAAATGACCATAGAAAAACACACAATATAATACGCATATAATATCCCTGGTGGCATATCAAACAAGTAACAATAAATAGCAACAACATCGGATCATACCGAAACCTATCGCTATCATACACAACACGCTTCACACAACCAGGCTGTTATGTGACTCAGCGGTATCATGATCTCCCCGGCGGTTTTCTATCACGCGAGAACACCCAACTAGCAATAGCATCCCAACTATTACGCGAAATGTCACCTACCGAGCACTCACCGGAACCACGCCGAAGGCAGATCCACTGCATTACGCAGCATACTTTCATTACTTGAGCCCAACAGCACGATCTGCGTACTGAACACACCGTACATTACGCTCGTCCTAGCGCAACTCCTCTAGTAGTACGCGTAACAGCCTGACCAACAATACAATATCTGGAATGTATATCCTATAATACCCTCATATACATGCCACATTTACAACTTGTAAAAACTCATACACTCAGTATATCGATTGGGGCGCTGCCATCCAAAAAAAACCTTCCTCTTACGGGTATCGTGAAGCATATCATATGAAACCAAAAATAGAATTTTTCAGTACAAACCACCAAACAGGTAAATTTTCTCAACAAGGTGCCTCGTGCCTAACCAGATCAATAGCGCAGCCGTTGCCCGTTGCTGGCCAATACTCCCGACTCTTGACGCAGAGGGGCTCCCCACAGCTCCGTCTCTCGGCAACAAGTCTCTCTCCTGATGAGTGTCCTCCTGCAAGCCTCGTACGAACCAGACTCCCGACTTCTGAATGAATTCTGCCATAGGGGCATATCGAGGGTAAACATAGACCATGCCTTTCCTCCCCTTATTACATAACCAAACGACGTATCGGAGTCCGAGAAACCCTGAGCGGATGAAGGTCAGGAGAGAATGTTCTAGAAGTTTTCCAGCATACCCACTTCCGGGTGGCAACAGGTGAACCGCGAGCCGCGTATGGCTCAACATCCAAGGTCAGGTGTCTACTACACTATCAGTAGTGTGTAGTAGACACCCGACCTTGGACGTCTATACTGGATATACATCATCCCGACTCATGACACGTACCAGTGGCTGTTGATACAGTTGTAAGTACTCCTTATGATGGGCACAGAAAGCGTTCAAAACATCTGGAGTGTTCCTGCAGTTGTTAATAAACAATACTGCCCAAAGTTGCATCTCGTTGGTTCTTTATACGAGGGTCGTTCGGAAAGTAACCTCCGGCTGATTAAAAAAAATACACCAAGTTAAATAAAAATATTTTAATATATATATCTTAAAACTACAT
>Ga0209629_10000877_pt1 | contig 17785 bp, 4 predicted proteins | sample TergutCu122P5_FD_187286 | JGI IMG/M metagenome (GOLD analysis project Ga0209629, IMG submission 187286) | Cubitermes ugandensis P5 segment gut microbial communities from Kakamega Forest, Kenya - Cu122 P5 (SPAdes) (version 2) | ecosystem: Host-associated > Arthropoda: Insects > Digestive system >...
GTCTGTTTTAGAATGAAAAAATGTATATACATACACCGTGTGGTATACATTAACTCTTCAGGCACAAGCGTGGAAAATCCTAAAATTAAGAACCGCTTGGAAAACCTAGGCGTAGATGGAGGATCGTATTAAAATAGATCTGAAAGTAATAGTAATGTGTGGAGTGGATTAATCTGGCCGATGACAGGGATCGTGGCCTGTTGTTGTGCACACGGTAATGAATCTTAAAGTTACATGCAATTTCTGGATTTTGAATAGATGAGAAAGCGTTAGCTTCTCAAGAATTCCTCCAGGAATTGCTTAGTGCAAGTAAAGGTGCGTCATTTGCAGCATGCATATGTGTTTTATTGTAGGTCTGAGGAGTAATGTGGAAGATATTTGACTACGTTAATCCTAGCTTTCATCTGAAGGAATCTCAATATTATTTTCGTTCTTGATTCCAGCAAGCACTGGAAATGATTTGCTAAGAGACGTCTGCATCTAATAAACTTTTCAATATTCTCCGTTAAAATTGCTTTTTCCCTTGAAAAATTAAATTCTCTTGTCAAATGGAAGTTTTCCGTATTTGACCCATGCTGTTGATCGTCAGTATCTTTAAGCTGCATTGTACCCGAAAGCGCCTTATATCAAAATAATTTCTGCCTGTCAAATGGAAAGATGTCATAGATTTTAACTCAGTTGGTTTCATAAGAGTATAGAATGAGACGTGATTATGTAGAGAAAGATAAGTAGATCACAATGTGTGAAATTTATTATGGGTAGACACCAACAAGAGGAAGAAATTAAAAATATAGGCCACAAAAATATATGTCTTGCCCCAAATGTCTTTCAAAAATATGTTGATTAGGGAAAATATTTATCATTCAAATTCAATTTTATTTAAGCATTCATAATAATGTAGAAATCTGGAACATGCATGGCTTGAAGACGTTGTAAGTTTAGGAAAGAAACAACCGCCAGAAAACGACGAAGTAAGCTGTACTGTAATTAGTATGTTTCAATGCGAATTGAAACTAACAATTCACAATAATTACAACTGTGTTTCTTTCCCTGCTAAGCAAACAGCAGAAAAATTGATAGAAAATGGACCTTTGCGTTATAGACAAAACCGTTAATGATTTACGGAAATTTAATTTATTTCATTTGTTACATCTTCTACAACAGAATTTGCGACGTTAGAGGCAGCACAGTTTGCATCAAAATTACAGTCCGCTCACTCCATTTAGTCAAGGAGTGTACACGGTTTTACCGCAGTATTTTTTGTTACTGCTAAACTGCGTACAGTGGCGTCCTTTTTTTAAATAGCTACGAGTCCTTCACATGTTACAGAAATTTCCCTCCTTTACTTATGGAACTCAAATGTTCAGTACTATATTTACTGTTCCGTGTCATGACTAGTCAAATCGATTCTGCACTTACACACCGTAAGATGAATTTTATTATAATCTTTCTCTATATGTCTAGGAGTCATGTCATCCTTGACTTAGGTTTCCCAAACCAACCATACGTGTCACTTGTTCAGTCCATCTCATCACCTTCATTTAATGGCCTTAATATTCATAATACACACAGAGCTCCAACTATAATTCTACACATGATAATGAGGGATTACTGGCGGAATGTCTCAGTGAATCGCTTGCAATAGACGGACTGCATGTAATCTTTCCCAGAATTGCTTCATAGGTTTGAACTAAATAACAATTAGTTCGAAACAAAAGACTTTAAATTTACACGAAATAAGTATTCTGTAAATTTTGACCATATTATCTTTAAAGTTTTCCGAAAATTCGGACTCTGTCGATGATTTACGTCACCAAATGACAGCGTCAAAAAAGTACTCGTACATTGACATTAATTGTAGCTTCACAGTGATTACAAAAATTCATTCTGTCAAACGCGTTAGAGATAATACTCAATACAGCTTCTTTCATTCATACGTCATAGCTGATTTATCTCTGCATGTTACTCCACGTCATGCGGGTGCACTTCACAACAATATCCTTTGCGTTTGTGGTCAACAGGGAAATCGTTTTAGTTTGGGGCATTATCTTAGGTAATGTATCTGATTCTTTTACAACAAATTATATTATCTTTTCTAATCAAAATAACGTCACATCATCTGTCCAACACAACTATGTATTCTTACAAAGACGCAATCAGATTTAATAATCCATCAGCAGGCGGCTAAATACAGACGGAATTGCAAGGTAAAGTGCGTTTTACCTTGCAAACTGAGTCTGTATTTAGAACGATGATGGACTGTTAAATCCGAACGTTATTTTAAGAACACGTATTTGTGTTGGACAGATGATATGATTTTGTTTCGATGGTTTTAAAGACACGACGGGATGAATTCTATTAAATGATATTACCTTACATACTTTCCTTGCACGCTTAAATAAATAGCTCAATAATCATCCGTAATGTCAAAATTTCCTCCGTTCTAAACAAAGAGAATGTAAAGTTTGTCACTGACACTAAAAGAGAATTTAATTTCAATATTGTTCAGATGGAATAAAATGGATTGAACGCCATTAGAAATTAATTTATGCATAACGGCAAAATGTTTTCTGGAAAGATTTAACGTACTCGTATATGAAGTCAGATTTCATAAGGGAATGATTATAAATTATGAGGTGGAAGGGTGAGAGAAGGAGAATATTACGGTTGATTTTAACGTAGCTAATATTTGTCTATTCGCTTGAATGAACTAGTATCTCAACAAGAAGAAACACTTTTCTTTCCAGATCGGTTCAGCCAATCATGAAGGGTCTGAGGAAGGCTGGTGTAAGGACGAGAAAATTTTTCGATGTAGATAATGGATAGATAACGAAGGTCAATCTGTCATTCCACAAGAACAAGACGCATGACACCTACTTTATTTATTAAGTTGGGTGGCAGAATATTTATGACAAGAAAAGGAGGAAAGAAAAAGGCATTTTTTATAGTGACTCCTGAAACTTTCGACCCATTAAATGTAGGCGATTTAACGATGATGCTCTGTTTTAGAACCACTGGCTTTCGGGAGCAAGTAAGCAACCATCTGAGGCATAGGCCCTACTATACTCTCACACCGCGTTTTGCCGTTGGTAATCCGGAAAGTCGATTTACATAGTTTGCAACTTTAAAATATAAATAGGAATGGCTGTATTTTATAAAATCGTCTAGCCGAAAACTCAGTTTTCTTTAGAGCAAAAACAAAAATTGCTTAACTACATTTTCCTTTTTGTCACAGAAGAAGAGAGACCAACATTTGCAACAGTACTCATTTCGTTAGGATATTATGTCTCTCAGTCAGTCGCGAATTGAGTAAGTGTTGGCAACTCTTTCTTTAACAAGTGGAAAACTGTGTACATGATAAATCTGTCACCATTAACATAGAATTTTGGATAATAGTTTTTAAATTGCTAACATAAAACTGGATGATGCTATAGACCCACAATTATACTGTCAGAAAACAAATTTGGTATAATATTTCATGAACCACAAGAAATTTGGCTCCGTCCCTGGAGGAGTTCAACAACAAGGTTTTAGTTTAGAATTTCTGAAAGTATTTTAGAACCACGAAGGATAAAATAGAAACTAATGTAATTAATTTTCAAGAGTTTTATATTAATCATTATTGCTGTCAAATTGTGAGTGTGAATTCTTGATAGATTATTTGTGCGGTATTAAAATGAAAGAGGAACATGCACTGCTATCAAGTTGAATGAGCTGTATAAAAGTCTGCATTATGAAGTAATGATAAATGTTTTGTTGCTGGTGAGTGTTACTTGGGTATAATGTCTCTGTATTCTTGAACTTGCATATATATTGAGCATGTGCCCAGAAAAAAATTTTCCTTGCTATGGTTACTACGTAAATGTGTGAAGGTTCCTTCTTCCGAGTTTGCAGTGTGTACTTTTTTATGCAAATTCCATACTGAAATTTATGGACAGATGGACGGATACAGGCCTTTAGTCTAATATTTATGTATGGCTGTTCCCACACGTCAAGCTTAAAATGAGCATAAGCACTGTTAACCTTATAAGACGGTAATGCTTGATTATGTAAATTGTATTCCGGAGAATTGGACTCATGTATAAAGAAACAAAGGTTTATGTCTAAACATATCTGTGATATTTAATAACGGATTATCAAAGGTCGACTTCCAGCTAGGCAAAATATTTTTCCCTTCCCGAAATCACTCAGACAGGCTCAGGAGTCCAACTAGCCTTTTATAAAATTTATACCGGGGACTTTTTCTCCGAGAGCAAAGCGACGGAAGTGTGAAGCAGAATGTCACATCCATGTAGTGTTGGGATTAAGAATGAGTGGAACTCTATGTCCGTTCCCCATATTCCTTTAACGCGTGCGTAGGACAAATTTACCTTTAATTGATACATATTATAAAACATTTTGTCGAACATTTAAGAAATCATAAGAAAACTTCAGACAAGATGGAAAAAAGTACTTCGAATTTTTCACATGTAACTGTCGAAAGTAAATTATTAGCAAACGTTAAAACGTTTTCACACAAAATTGCTGTAACTGTTATCTCCTATCAGGTTTGAAGTCAGATTTTGGAGAATAATATGTTACCCGAGATAGAGAATGGCAATTTAAACCGAATCTGTGAAGAAAGCAATTATCATCGTTGAGACTTGAACAACATTAATGGCGGTGAGTTAGATATGATTATAGGGTGGGCGTGGACACGTCATTTTTGAGACTCACCACTTCGCGCTTTCTTCTCTTTTCTCATCTTTTTTCTCACAGCTGGCCGCTCACCAAAAGCAGACCCCGAATACGGCGTTTCACATTTTCTGAATTCTTGTTTGCCAAGCACGAAAAATACATTAGGTTTCATCAGTTAACGGCACTATCAATAATTCCGATTATACATCGTCGAATGATTAGTGAATGACTTTGAACGAATATGCTGCTCTGTCGACATTTGCCTGGAAATTCTGAGTGAAATAAAAAAAGCCTCAACCAGTATAACCAACCTCCCTACCGAAAATTGAACCTGGTATCCCCAGCATACGATACAGGAAAGGTATAAACTCAAACAATATATTCGTTGCCAAAATTAAAAGCAGTATATCTGACGTAATACGATTCCCTTATTTAGTTGATGTTAGAAGAAGAGCTCTTGCAAGAATCGTACAAGCAGAAGCAATGCAGAATTTTCTACTAAAGGTATATAAGAGACTCTGCACCTGAATTTGATGTCGCAGCTTGCAGCTAGAAAAGGAAAAAAATTAAAAACTTGAGAGATTTCGAAGGCAAACGTACATGTATTTTACTCTTAACAATAGGCTCATTATTTCTTTAATATAGGCGGACCCCCGTAACCGCGGATTCAATATCCGCGGTTTACCGCGGCCGGAAAAAAGTTTGAAAAATTAAAGAAATAAACGGTTCATATGTTTCAAAATGTGCGCCAAGCGAGAACGGGCCGTAACATGGTGAAATCCAGCAGCCCAAAAGCGCCCATTACTTGACTCATCTTCCTTTGTCCCCTTACCCACGCGTCTGTTGCCAACATTCTGCTTCTAGCATTCTCGCTGTTAGAATTAGTTGCCGCGTTATCGCAGTGTTTGTGTTCAGAAAGCCCTTATTTACCTAATAATGACCCCAAAGCGTAAGAGTAGTGATGCTGGTAGTGCTTCTAAGCCTAAGAGAAACCCTGGTGTCGTTTCCATTAGTGAGAAAGTGATAATTCTGGATATGATTGAAATAGAAAAAAAAATCGTAGGCGGAGATTACCAGGTTGTATGGCAAGAACGAATCTTCCATTCGTGAAGTGATGAAGAACAAAGAAAAATTCATGATAGTTTTTCTGTTGCACCACAAACTGCAAAGTTACTGCTATAGCCCGTGATAAAGTGTTAATGAAGGTGGAAAAAACCTTAAATTTCTGGGTGGAAAACATGATTTTTATTGCTTATGCAGCGCCTTGATGGAAAAGCATAATTTTTATTGTTCTGTCATCCCTTGAAACTGTACATGATACTGTACAGCACAGGTACTGTATTTTTTCATTGCTGTATCTTTTCTCGAAGATTAGGCTAAAAAGTCAGAATCCCTTATTTCATACGTACGAGAGAGAGAGAGAGAGAGAGAAAGAGAAAGTACACTGTAAATGTACAATGTAGTGTACAGTACGCCTTATTATTACATTATTTAATGTTGGTAATGTCTTACTGTCCGCAATTTATCAATTAAACTTATCGTATTTATGTATGTTACACGGATATCACGTTGTATCACGTTACATACAGCATTCGGTATTATCCGCGGTTTCACGAAACAGCGGTAGGTCTTGGAACGAATTACCCGCGGAAAAGGGGGTTCGCCTGTATTTTTATTTTTTAATAAACAGTTATTGTGCATGACACGTGCTATATCCAGAATGTAACTAGATCAGTCAGTAAAGCGACGGGCTGCGGAGTAAATGGCCGGGGTATGATTTCCGGAAATGTCGCAGATATATTTTCCTTAGCCGCCATGTTCAGACAGGCTGTAGCACGAGGCTGGCAAACCTATGGCACGTGGCATTCACCGCTGTCCCAATTTGTTATTTCTCTTTACCCGACCAGCGTCTCTGTATTCTGAAGAATATGTGTATATATTGATATATCGGATTGCATAGAGACTGTGTATGAATTACCGTTGCTACCAAATAATACTGTGAGTGACGAAGTTTTACAAAAATCAGGAGCGGTGCGAAGGGCTGACTGGATATTTAGTGTTGGGGCGTCAGCCTGGCGGTGACTGGGCGAATACGTGACGTTGGATAAAGCCCCTAAAAATCTTGTTTGCAAACAGGAAGTAATAGCAGCCACAGTTATTCAACATTTTCTTCTTTATCACATTCCTCGAGAAGACCTTTTTTAGAAATATAATAACTATACTACGCATTAATTATGTAACATAATAAAATTATATAATAATAATAATGCAATAATTAATAATAATTATGGAAGGCTCCAAGATCTTATTTTGCTCTTCAAACTTCCCATGGGCACGCGAAAAATTTCTTCGAAATTTATAGACAATTTGGGCGCGCGTCCTCAAAAAGTTTTGCCTGCCCTGCTCTAGCACATCAAACTGACAGCCATATTAAACGCATTATTTTCAATATATTGAGTAGTGCACATCATAGCAAGCCTCACATTAACCCTTGGTACCTTTCACGACAGGAGGCCACTACACTGCCCATAGTCACTGCGGAGTTGTTCCACTCATTGAATAATTGACGAGTAGGCCTACGAGTCTGCCCCCTCTCGATACATTTGCATTTTGGATGAACTGCATTCAGGCGACTTTATTTTCTGCAGTACATAAGAGTAATTACAATTTAACACGTCCTTAGCAGAAGGAAGGAACCCAGTGAGCAGCCCTACTGATTGGTATTCGGGAGGTCCCACTTTCCAATATCGTCATAGAAACCGACTATCCTTACGGAGGTGTTGCGCGATTTTTAGCTCACACTGGGCCACGAGTGCTTTCTTCCAGACGTGACTGAATACAGTCTAATTTATTATCTCTCATCATCCTAGTGCTTGATGCGTTTGTCAGAGAGCACTGTTCAGTAAATCATAAATCAATCAACAAACAGACAAACAGACAAACAAACAAGCCTTTCTTAGTACCAATATGGGAATTATAAACTGTGTTCATAATCTTCTATGATTTACTACATCAAATTATGATATTTCTTACACTGTACTTTTATAGTACGTTTTAGGGTTAAATAGGTTAGGTTTGTTTTATAGATATAGAATTAAAAGCAGTTCAGATCAGAACTTGCAAGACATACGTTCCTACCGGGCGGCCGGGATAGAATAGTCGGTATGGGGACTCGCTACGGACTGAACAGTCCGAGGTTCAAATCCCGGTGAGGACGAGATTTTACGAACAGGTCCAGACTGGCAGCGAAACCCACCCAAGCGGTACCAAGTCTCTTTCCAGGAGGTAAAGCGGCCAGGGCGTGGCGCTGACTCCGCATCCCTTTCTAGCGCCAGGGTCGAATAAGGGTAGAGCTATAACTCTGCCTCCCTTTGGCCTGCTTGGCACGTTACGGGACAGTTTTAGATTTATATTCCTACCGAAGAGACTTATAGTTCTATACAATCAATATGATTATTATTGTTGTGTTTATTTTTGTGAAGAACTTAGTACTTGAGTGCGAATTATGTATAGGCTAATGTTCAAACTCGCGAACTTAACTTCAGTCTTTCACATCGTACATATATTTGTAACTGTTGACATAAGGCAATACTTTGTACTTAGATGTATGTATGGACAGTGACACTAAGAGTCTTCTCCTACCTAACCCCACGTTCGCAGAAACTGTCGATATTAGTGACTGATGACCTTACTCGGGCATATCACAATGTGACTGCACAGTTCTGCGCATATCTGAATGTGGCTGAATAAATACATAAATTATACAAATTTGCCCAAGTAAATTCGAATCTGCCTGAGTAGTCATGGACAGACCCTAAAGAAGACTGCATTGCCCGCCAAGCAACTATCCAGTCAAGCAGACTCGTTATCATGAGTGACTTTTCTGTACGTTTTCTCAGTCCTTCCAAGCAAATACCGAAATTCTTCCTCAAATTATACCACGGCTAATTTCTTGCATGTTATTATGAATTTATTACCAGAATCTCTCAGAATATTTGTTTATACGCTGTGTAATTTTGTAACGAAAGAAGCTATATTTATTGTGAATATATCGCCGAAAGGTTATCAGTTCTTCTCAGCGCTGAAGTAAGATCTTGCTGTCCACGAATATACAGATGGTTACAAGTTGGAAATATCTGTGACATGGTGGCTGATAACAGATGACACGGACTTCTGTCAACCAGGTACATAAAAACACGTTGCACGGTAAGATATATTCCTCAGCTGTGGCGGGGGTCATGTGGTGAAGTAGACAATTAAGTGTGAATTGTTGCTATTACAGCTGATAAAAAGGACTTATATATGCTGTTTAGGCTCAATTGTGACCTAACCGGTAAATGCATTAGCAGATTGCACAGGAATCCGTTTGAATACATTAAAATGTTGCAGTTGATTGATTAGTAATTCTGCTTCCAACCTGGAAGGTCACTGGCCAGAAGGCTGGTTATTCTTTCTGACCTTCTGAGCCGCTCTTATGGCAGATCGCACAAACATCATTTATAACAAAGATGTTTGGTCATATCGTGGTTTTCCAAACTCCTGTTGGTAATAGTGATTTTCTTCACTAAAAAGTGTGGTAGCAAACTATCCCTATTGTAGGGGATTGGGAAAAAGGTGTAATTTTGCCGTGTGCATTTCTTCTTCAGCATGGCCTCGTGTAATACAGAAGGGAGAAAAAAAAAGTGGGATTTAATCAAACTGAACGATCAGCAGAAGTTGCATTCTGATGGTTTCCTTACGAAAATATAATTAGTTAGTAAAAGGGAGAATACCAAAGCAAAGTTTAAGAATCGACGCTGGGGTTGCAGAAACAAGACGGTTTGACTTGTTAACTGTTAGGGGAATGTAAGAAATTTAATGATGACTTTGAAGGTGACACAGTGTAAACAATAAAATGATATTACAAAGGAAGAAAATTTTTCCTCTTATAGCTGGACATTAGTGACAAGCGCCGAGAGGAGCAGAGTGACTGGAAAGAATACGAGGGAATGCTGATAAGTCCTTAGCCCGACCAGGAAGGAAACAAGCTACAGCAACCAAACTCGGGATTTATTCATCACACTCCCCACGAAGCACAATACACTTCTTAGCCCGTTGCTCAAACGTTTGCAAGCCACTCAAAAAAATTCAGAATTTTGTCCTTCCAACCACGTCACCGCGACAGCAATGGCCTCCGCGTCGGACGAAAAATGGCGATCTTTCAGATGTTTTTCCAGTCCATGGAACAGGATGTAGTCCGACGGAGCCAGATCCGGAGAATAGGGTCGGTGATCAAGACAATGGAAGCCCAGGTAGGCCAGTTTCTTCTGGGTTGCAAGTGCCCGATGAGCCGGGAGATTGTCGTGTAAGAACAAGACCTCTTTAGTGATCTTCCCGCGGCGTTTTTCCTTCAAAATGTCCTTCAATTGCACCAGCACAGATGAGCAATACTCCGCGTTTATAGTTTGCCTTTTGGAAGATAATCTATGAGGAGGATGCCGTCTTGATCCCAAAAAATCGAGGCGAGAACTTTCCAGCGGTTTTTGCACTCGGAATATTTTGGGACGGCATGAGCCTCTATGCCGCCACTCCATTGATTGCTGCTTTGTCTCCGGGTTATAGTGATATAACCAGGTTTCGTCCATGGTCACCAATTGCGCTCGACAGGAAATCATTTGGATCGCGCCGAAAAAATTCCACCTTTGCTCAGACGACTGGCACCGTTGACATTTTTGATCCGCCTTCAGGCATTTCGGGACCCACTTCGCGGAGAGATTCCACATGTCCAAATCTTCATAAATGATGGACCCAACCCACTCACGTAAGATGGCCAGTTGCCCAGCTATTGATTTTGCCGAAATCCGGCGGTCTTCCAAGATTAGCTCGTGAATTTGATAAATAATCTCCGGGGTGGTCACTGTTTTGGGTCGTCCAGGACGAAGCGCATCACAGGTGGAAAAATCACCACGTTTAAACGGGGTCACCAAGTTTTTGACGGTGGCATACGATGGTGCATGTTCCTCTAATGTTTCTGTAAGAATGGCGTGAATTTCCTTCGGCGCCTTGCCTCGCAGGGAAAAAAGAAAAAAAGAAAAACTTGATGATAATTCACGTTTCGATGTTGTTGAAATCGCGCGCGTCGCCTGACATGCTTCTTTTCAGCCTCTGTAACAAGAAAAGACTTACAATTCGGCACATGAACAGACTTCTCTTTCCAACGACACTGTCGATTCCGTCCTACGACATCGGGAAGTAGGTAGGGCTAAGAACTTATCAGTACTCCCTCGTAGGTAGGTGTGACGAAGCAGCGACCGATGTGTGTTATAAAATCGGGACAAAAATGGAATAGTTATCCGGTTATTCAGAAATTAAATTTGTCTATGCAGTGAAAATATCGTCAGTTTATAAGACTTATCAGAGCAGAAAGTGATGTTGCAGGCAAGAACGTTCTTGCGTGATGAAACGAGCCTCCAGTCTGTGCAAAATGTGAGGCAAATTTAATACGAGTTCTTTTAATATAAATGCGAGGGATATTTTTCATGCCGTAATAACAGCGAAGCAAGAAAACACATTATTCTTAGCTACCTCTGTTTTCTTAATTCACATTATCTCATACAAATTTTTTCAGTGTTACTAATTTGTATTACAGGTTTGCAGGAGGTATAAAGACAAGTGTACACCATTTTGAAATTAATGTTTTTTATTCATTCTTGTAGCAATATCAATATTATCAATATGATGCATTTTTGGTACTTTAAGAATTTTGTTGCATCGCTGAAAAGTTTTGCTAATGACGGAATGCCTGAAATATACAGCTCAGATACGGATTTCAGCGGTTGCAGAAGCCACTGACACAATTCAAGTCATGACCGAGTACATCGCTATCAGACATCGGCTTTGAAATGAACGTATCGTCAAATTGCACTTTTCGAGCATATTGCAATATAACCGGTATGGTGATTTGCCCCGGACTTCGCCATAAGACCGAAAGTTATGTATAATATCCACAAGGCTGCCATCTTCTTATTTTATATTCCACGGATCTTTCGCCATGTTTATCAGTGAGGACCCTAAGGTTAGTGTCACTTCCGCTTCACAATTTCGCGTGTGCGCCATACAGTTATTACCCAGTTATAGGAAAATGAATAGTGCGGAGTTAGGTTGGCTTCCAATAAGGCGCTATTCATGCCAAGTTCTGTGAAAATCGGTTAAATCTTTCAAAATTCCAAATGGACAAACATGCATACACACAGTGTGATGATCTAAAAAGCTTACTTTCTTAGTTCTTAGGAGGGCCAAAAGTAGGCTAAGAATGTAAAGTTTACCCAGTCTTAAGATATAACCGAACTGTGTCGGTGTTGATGTAATTCTACACATTATTATCACGACAGCCGATAAACGTGAATTGTTGTTTTCACACACTGGTCTTTGTATCCCTGATAAAAGGCACCCCATTCAATGGAATGCTTGGTAAACATCATCACCAGTTTGGACATGGTGGAGAAGGTAAATATTTTGCGCGTGCTGGGAAAGGATTCCTGATCTTACGTACCGTAGCTAGACACCATACTGGCTGAGCTATCCACTGCGTTTTCTAAGTGTTATTTGTCATACACATGGTACGTACATGCAGGGCCTATGCATGTATTTGAATACATATACTCTTCTAATCATCTGCCGAAGGAACTAAACCCAGGCCACTCAGTCCGTAGCCAGTACAGTATTGACTGAGATTTTCGGCTAAAGTTATTATTATCTTAAATCGGTTCGAAAGATTGTAGTGCTTTCACCACGGTCAAATAATCCAATAAACGTAACATCCCACAAAGCTTATATCTTCAGAAATAACGTATGTTTTTTTATTTTAATTGTTCTTAAATTATACCGATTATTTTTAACTGAAATGAAAACTGTCGTGTTCCGTGGCATATTGGGGTGTTTTAGAGACGGCTGCTTACTTCAGCAAACAATAAGCAAACAAACAGCATAAGATGCTAATTTGTAGACAATAGAAAACAAAATTTTTACATTGATTTAATATTATTTTTAAGTGAATTTTGACTATAATCATCCATTTACACCAATACAACATTCTCCTACACGAGACGCATAAGCAAATGGCACAGGTACGCGGTCCGTTTGGGTTGAATACTTAAATACTAGACGTTTCAACAACGGTACATCGGTTAATTTTGTTTAAGAATATGGCTGCATCGCGTTTTCCATAATATCTACAGTTTTACTTTTATGGCTGTCACTTTACTTTTAAAGTTTTATTTTTGACACTGTGTTTATAAATTAGATGTGTACATTTTGAATGCCTTTGTGTTATGTATACCTTAAGATAGTAATTTAACGTCGAAACATGTAGGAGAGTTCATGGGTACGGTTGATTTATAATTTTAAATACATTTTGTGCATGTGTTGGTGTGTATGGATGTTTTTAAACTGAGCTGAGAAACAATCTTCTTATTATTCTTCTTCTTTCACCTCAATAATTGTGTGTTGCAAGTTCGTCCTTATGTTCAGGTGTTTTAAATTTGAACGTGTCAGCCAATTCTGGGTCTGCTCACGTTCCTGTATTTTGAAGCTATATAAATATGCCTCTGCTAATTTTGGCACCCTGTTATTTTTTATATCATCTACTTGTTATTTTGAATTTAAGTGTGGGCCTATCCTCATTTTGCTGCAATATTATTATTTTTTTCTTTTGGTAGGTTCAGGTTATACTGTACACTTAATCCTAGCAATAACGTAAGAAAATTCATAAGTGAAACTTTTATTATCTGTCTTGGTTTTCTTCCCCTCGTGAGTTCAAATTAAATTTCCAAAACGTAATTTTATCTCATCTGTTTGCGAAATAGAACGTATCTTTCAGTTATATTTTATACATCCTTATATGTAGAGAGTCCCAAAGTACACAGTATTGTGAAACGGTGTTTCTTCTATGCCTATAGCCCGTCTCCGTTTTCTGGTGTAGAAGGTTTACTCCGCAGAGAGAAGAAATTTACATATATCTAATTTCTGGATAGCATATGTTAAGGAAAATTAGGTAAAATATATTTCGTACGTATTCTCCAGAGTATAGCAATATTAGTTACTAAAAGGCTTACTGTGGGTCGAATTTAGAAATTAATTTTATTTATGTTAAACTTGTGGTTTAAGTTCTAGAAAGGCTTAACTTACGGGTAGCCTTCCTGTTCGCAGTGATGGCTGTGACATTATACGCTAATTTTGATGTACGTTCAGAGGCGCACCCACGAAGGGGAGGGGGCTGCCGGACTGCAGTCCCATCGAAATTTTAAAAAACACGGCTTTTGTAGACATGGTAATGTAAAAGGCTATACGTGATTTACCCTTCAGCCGAAATTAGCCACTGAATTCGGATGATGATTTTGAAAAACAAAATAAAATCTGAAATTAAATTTTATGATTTAAATTTGGTGACTGAATCATGGAACATGTAGTTTAATTGTAGATGGCAACAGTGTAATGTTACAGTTATACTTACGACATGATTTTAAAATCAGGTAGTATTATATATAGCCTAAGGTTTCAGAACCCCGCACCCCCTCCCCCCCCCAAAAAAAAGAAATTATGGGTGCGCTCTTGATTATGCTTACACAATGGAACTCTAGCAAAAAGATACTACAGTGAATTAGGCTGCAAAACATCGTTGATATTTTTCATTGTCCTGTGTCTTACACAAAAAATTGCGAAAGTCAGTACACACAGACTAAGTTTGTTTTAAATTATTAAAGGAGAATTTCTTTAACTTTTAGTTCTACTGTAAGGGACCTTAAATTTATTGGCACGTTGTTCATCTTACCTGTGTGATCGGAGAGGCTTCTAGTGACCCCTGCGGGTGGTGTGTGTGTTGGGGTGTGCTGATGACTCCCACCCCCGCCACTTGTCGCAGTGTGTTGCTGTTGCGAGTTATCAGGCGTCGCGGCGCCATGCTGATGACCGCCATTAGCGCCGGTATTGCCGGGAGGCAATGCGTACAAAGCCGTAAAGTCCTCAGCCGAAGAACCGCTCGTTGTGCTTCCTCCACACTTGCCACCTGTCCCTCTCTTATCGACTACACTGAGTCTGTCCACCGTAACACTGTGGTGATTATGGTGGTGGTGATGATGATGCGAATCATCAACAAGGCCTGCCACCCCAAGCAAGCCCCCAACAAGGTTGGGGCGCAATTCTTCCATCAGCTTTGCGTTTCCGGTGGCAACTGATGTGGGAGACTGAAGGGCTGACGTACAGGGATTTGCTGATGCAGCAGCAGCTGCGAAGTTGAGTTGTCGGGAGAAAATGGCGGGGAAAATATTGAATTGCTGATGGTGGTGATGTGAGTGGTGATGTGGTGACGCGTGGTGATCTGTGCTTGTGGTATTGCTGCCGCCTCCTGAGCCCGAATTGGCGCCACCACCGGAACCACCCCCGGCTCCGCCAAGGGACGAGCTTTCGCTCGCCGCCAGGCTTGAAGATCCACCACCACCGCCACCGCCACCGCCTCCCAAACAGCCGGACACCTTGAAATCCAACGTAAAGCCGGGTAATTCCACGTCTTAAATTTCCTGTTGCAGTTAGAAGTAGAGAGCGTCCTTCTGCCGACAGATTGTGGCGATTCAGTTTCCGGCTTTATATCTCCTTGTAAACATGGACAGTTAGATTTGACTGATCCACAAGACAAATTAATTTAAAGCTGCACGATTCTTTTAACTGTGTTTTCGCAAATTACTGCAGACGGTTAAAATATAGGACCTTTAAAACAGTTGTTTTCCCCCCAACTAACTCGTAAAAATTTTTTGTTGTTACTTACGACAGTGTGGGATAAAGTCTAGCCCGTTTAGCGTATTAAATGTCTCGTAACACTTTCAGTGTGGTGTGTGGGCTTATCAATATAACACAGTCTGCGATATTTGTCAGATACCCAAAATTACAACGTATAATTTTCTGTAAACTGTCCCTGGAAGAATCCAATTCCTGTATTTGCTTGAGTTACAGACGGTAAAAACTCACAATTGCTCACAAATCATTACACTTTAACACCACTAATTAATGTAGGCTCTGTGTTTAATATACTTTTAAATATTATCAGTACCTAAATTTTTAACTTTCATATTTGTGTTTGCCTCCATATATTTCTTGGCAATTAAGTATCCCAGTCACTGTGCAAGCGGTGTTTAAAATGAATATTTATGTGCCATTTAAAATCAGCGGAACGAAGAGTATAAATATTGAAGCGGAAAGTAATATGATGAATTACTGCATGTGTCTTGTCTTTCAGGTCACTAAATTTAATTTATTTCTCTAGAAGCCAATCCGAGTTTAGTGTGATGGTCTCTTAACATTCAGTCACAGTCACAGTATTTTATTTTGTTTTACAATGATAAATACCTGATGCTAAGAAATAAGTCAAAGTTCGCTTTCACTACAGTGTCATCACTTCACTCATTTATGCGAGATTGGAGCGCACGTCAAATCTGTCACTGGCGTACTCTTCACTTGGAGTATGAATGCACGTAGTGTGGTGTCGATGGTTTGGTGCAGCAACAGAAACTGAAGTGTTAGGCCTCTTCCGTATTAAGTTTGCTCTACAGCTGATTTCGGGCGTCGCTTACAATGCCGAAGGATTAAAGTTACTTACACACAAGATGCTGTACAAGTTTCCGCAATCCGTGGCAGATTACTGCAATTAAATCTTTTTAGTAAAAAAAAAAGAAATATATTCTTTCTTTTTCTCCCAGATGGGGCAAGTTTTATTTCTACAAAAAAAGAATTTCAAATCCTTGCTAACTTGTGCGAAAATGCAATTAGGCAAGTTATTGTAACACCCTTCTCCCCCTTCGCTTGCAGCCCTCTTCTTCTAAATAACGTTATTTGTTAAGCTTCAATAAGTTTTTATCCCTTGCGTATTTAACTAGAATGAGTTATAACTAGCAGTGCTCTTTAGTATCAGATCTGCTGCAACTCGGGCTATGATGACAAGACTCGGATAACTAAAAGTGACTAACGAAATTAGACTCAGATATAGTATAGGCAAAGGTTTTATAGGACACGACGAGCTTTATGTACTCGGAACACCCGGGCCCCAAAACGTAGTGTCTCGCACTATGAACATCCCTCTGTGGAAACGAGACGATAGGGAGTTTTTCATTTTCTCTTCTGCAATGCTGGACCAATGATATAGTTCACATTAGTATTCCGAACCTACGGTAAAAAGCTCTTTTCTCATTGGTGGATCTTGTAATGGGATTCCATGGTAACGACCAGTAGGGGGATGACAGGGTGGCTGGATGACAGGAGGTTGGGATCCGTTGCTAGGGGAGGCTGCTGCAGGGAGAAAGAGAGACAGGGAATCAAAATGGCGTCGTGCATGCGTGTGCTGATATTTCTCGCTGCAAAGGATGTTGGGACGCTAGTTCATGATGAAGCTTGGTTTCCGAGTTGCTGGTTGTGTGGGTGAGATGTTCCTTCATTTGTGTAGCTCTATTTTTTTTTAGATTGTAGCTTCGCTTACTTTTGTTTCTTTATTTGCTGGATGACTGTAGAAAATACAAACCATTACTGATGATATCGGTGTGGGAGGGAGAAGGTTAAAAAATTGTATAATAAAGTGTCACGTAGTGGATGACAGTACTTACACTCCATTCTCTCTCATAATTACAGAATTTAGCTAAATAGAATTTAAACATAAGTAGCTTTTCAATTTTAACCACTGTGAAACGAATTAAAGAAAAGGCTTTTAATTTCCGCAGGGTTGTAAAACACATTCCTGCTTCCACAACCTAAGTTAAAAATAATTTTAACAGATTATACATAAACATAGTGGCAAAGTGCTGTTTGTCCTATATTGTATAACCTCCGTACTATTCAAGATTAGTCTCCTGGGAAGTGAAGCTGTGCAGTTTGGTATGTAGGTTTATCAACGTTTCGAAGGAAATTTCTACCTTTATCTTCAGGGTCGACAAACCTAATCTTCTCAAACTGGGTCAGTATATTCCTTCTCAAAGGCGGTAATTATCTACAAGATTGAACGGCGCCACAGAAAAAGCTGTATCCTTTATACTTACTGCTGTAAGAATCTCCAATATTATTGGTATTCACATTTATTTATGGCAGATAAAGC
>Ga0209629_10000878_pt1 | contig 17772 bp, 18 predicted proteins | sample TergutCu122P5_FD_187286 | JGI IMG/M metagenome (GOLD analysis project Ga0209629, IMG submission 187286) | Cubitermes ugandensis P5 segment gut microbial communities from Kakamega Forest, Kenya - Cu122 P5 (SPAdes) (version 2) | ecosystem: Host-associated > Arthropoda: Insects > Digestive system...
TTTCATGGACTACGACCTGACAAAAATCGCCGATTTCAAACAGGTCGTCATAGAAAATTCCCCCGCCCTCGCACAGAGACTTGTGTAGATACCTTTGGCTTCAGGGGATGGGAGCTTGTCATTCCGCGCACAGTCGCAGAATCCAATCACCAGTTAAAGCTCAGCCTTGCCGTGCCGGCGACACCTTCTTTTTCGCCGGTGTAACCTTGCAGACCAAGATCGAGGCCGATGTTCTTGCTGACGGTTTCCGCCAAGGTCACGCCGATCTCACCGATGCCGGTATCGCCCTTCATCGACGGCTCATCGAGGGCGATGCCATGCACCGAAGCCGCCGCTTGGCCATCGAATTCATGCTCCCAGGCAGCGCCGACATAGGGGTTGACGTACTTCGTCGCCCAGGTCAGGCGACCGCCCAGTTGCGTACGTTGCGAATTGACAGCGTCGAAGTTGACGGTCTCGCCGGTCGTTAGCCGCACATCGTCGCCGTCCTGATGAGTCCACAGATAGCGGCCATAGCAGTCAAGCGAAGCGGCTTCGCCAAGGCCAAGCACGTAACCGCCGCCGACATGGGCGCCGTAGTAGGCTGATTTGCTGTCGTAGGCGGCGCGGGTGCCAGCGAAATCGACGAGGTTGGATGCGATGAAATCATTTTTCACCTGGCCGCCACGGGCCGAGCCGTCGACATAGGGGTGACTCTTGCCTTTGCCCAGATCGAGACGGCCCAGGAGACCGCCACCAACAAAATCGCTGTCGCCATTGCCATGTACCGAAGCGGCATTAACAAAGCTGTTGTAGGTGTCGTAGCTGCCGTGGCCGTATTCAAAAAAAGCGCCGGTGGTCAGTTGCCGCTGGTCAGGTCGGTGCCATGGGCCAGACCGGCGGTCAGCGTGTAGGAATCGAGATCAACCGACGAGCCGGTGTTGTGTGTGACACGGCTAACTCAAATACTGTTCAGATAGAGAATTTTATGTTATATTATGTCATAATCTTGGTTCCATCTTTCAAGGGGCGGAGAGCTGTCCCCGTGAATTAGCACAAGCCGTTAAGTGGACAATCTGCTATCCATGAAGCCCATTGCAGGGTAGAACCAGGAGCAGAAAGATGATAAAAAGAACGAGACGGAAGCATACGGCGGCATTCAAGGCACAAGTAGCACTTGCGGCACTGGCTGGCGACAAGACATTGGCAGAATTGGCCCAACGATTTGAGGTGCATCCGAACCAGATAACCTCGTGGAAGCGGCAACTAAGCGAGGGAGCGGTTGCCGTTTTTGATCCATCCGCTGGCCAAGAGCCAAAGGTTGATCTGAAAGCGTTACATGCCAAGATTGGTCAATTGACGCTGGAAAATGATTTTTTAGAAGGAGCGCTCACCAAGGTGGGATTGCTGAGCGCAAAGCAATAATTGACCGCAGCCATACACTCCCAGTGAAACGGCAGACAGAATTGGTTGGCATGAGCCGCAGTAGCTTTTATTATCAAGCGAAGCCTGTTTCCGCGGCTGACCTTTGCCTAATGCGCCGTATTGACGAGTTGCATCTGAAGTACCCCTTTATGGGAGCGCGTATGCTGCGAGACCTGGGACGGCTCAGCCCCCTGATAATTTACCAGTGGTGATGGCTCCATCCGCCCGTCTTGACAGTTTTCCGGCGGAGATGTACGCTCTCGCGATGTGGCTTGGCAGTGGGACAAAAACAGGTGGAGATGGAAAAACAGGTCGATTGATATGCTGCTTGAACAGGTAAGAAGTCTTGGCAATACCGGCATTTATCTGCTGCGTGACCTCGGCGGCATGGGTGTCTATCTCTGCCATATCCTCGGCGGCTGTCTGAAACGCCCCTTTCGTTTCCGCGAGCTGCTGCGCCAGATTTCCTTTATCGGCTTTGGCTCGCTGTTCCTCATCTGCTGCATAGCCCTGACCACCGGCATGGTGCTGGGTCTGCAAGGCTACTATGCGCTGAGTAAATTCGGCGCCGAAGGAATGCTCGGCATGTTGGTGGCCCTGACGCTGATCCTCGAACTCGGCCCGGTGCTGACCGCCATAATGGTTGCCGGACGCGCCGGTTCCTCGATGTGCGCCGAGCTGGGCATCATGCGCAACACCGAGCAGATCGACGCCCTCGAGTGCATGGCCATCGACCCCTTTCGCTATCTGATCAGCCCGAAATTCATCGCCACCCTCATTTCCGTGCCGATTCTGACCGCGATTTTCGATGTCGTCGGCATCGGCGGCGGTTATCTGACCGGGGTTATCCTGATGGGGGTCGATCCCGGCAGCTATATCGAGGGGATGCGTTCGAGCGTCACCAATCACGACATCAATATCGGCATTATCAAATCTTTCGTCTTCGCCGTGCTCGTCGTGTGGATCTGCACCGGACGCGGCTATTTCGTGCAGCAGATCCGCGGTGCCGGTTTCGGCGCCGAAAGCGTCAGCTACGTCACCACGCAGGCGGTGGTGTTCTCCTCGATTTCAGTCTTGATTTTTGATTATCTTCTGACGTCGGTGTTGCTGTGAATGGGGCCTTGGTCGAATTCCGCGATGTGGTGAAAGTCTTTGCCAAAAAAGACGGCAGCGAGCAGCGGGTGCTCGACCGCGTCAGTTTTGCCATTCCGGCGGGGAAAACCACAGTCATCGCCGGCGGCTCCGGTCAGGGCAAAAGCGTCACGCTGAAGCTGATCCTCGGCCTGATGCGCGCCGACGCTGGTCAGGTGCTGGTCGGCGGCAACGACGTCGGGCATTTGGGCAAAGAAGGCCTGAACGCCATGCGCACGCGCTTTGGCGTGCTGTTTCAGGGTTCGGCGCTCTTCGATTCGCTGACCGTCTATGAAAATGTCGCCCTGCCGCTGCGCGAGCGCACACAGAAGAAAGAGGACGAAATCCGCGTCATTGTCGCAAAGACGCTGGCCGATCTCGAACTTACCGGCCATGAGAATAAATTTCCGGCGCAGTTGAGCGGCGGCATGCGCCGCCGCGTCGGCTTGGGCCGCGCCCTGCAACTGAACCCGGAAATTCTCCTGTTCGATGAACCGACCACCGGTCTCGATCCGGTGATGACCCAGGAAATCTATCAGCTTTTCGTCCGTACCCAGGCCCAGGTCGGCTTCACTTCGGTCATCGTCAGCCATGACATCCCCAAGGTGTTTAGCCTGGCCGATCAGATTATCATCCTGGAACGGGGCGCGATGGACGTTTTCGCCTCGCCCGATGAGATTCAGCGCTCGGAAAAGGCGCATATCAAGGAATTTGTCCGCACGACGATGGGCAGCCTCTATCAAAGCCATTTGGTGGAACAATGAAACAGACAAGTGTCGAAATATGGGTTGGCCTGTTTATCCTGGCCGGTTTTCTCGCTTTTTGCTATCTGGCCTTCAACCTGGGTGAGGTCAGTTTGTTCAGCGGTTCCAAAATGATGACCATCACGGCTGAATTCGATAACATCTCCGGCTTAAAAAAAGGCTCGTCGGTGCAAATCGCCGGCGTGCCGGTGGGGACGGTGACGCGGGTGGGGCTTAACGCCGAAAATTTCGCCGTCGTGTCGATGACTATTGATAGAACTCTGAAAATCCCCACCGATTCCACGGCTTCGGTCAAATCGCAGGGCATCATCGGCGACAAATATATTAAGATCGCTTTGGGCGGCGACAGCACAATGTTGCGGGAAGGCGGCGAATTGACCAACACCGAATCGTCGATCGATATTGAATCCCTGATCAGCAAATTCGCCTTCGGTGGCGTCCAAAAAGAGAAATGATATGCGAATCCGCGCCCTCTTCCTGTTTTGTTTTATGTCATTGCCCGCCATTGCCTGGGGCGTCAATATCGAAGGGATTCAGAACAGCATCTCGGAGGGTTACGGCGGGGCTGTCGTTCCTCCGGATACGTTCAGTCGCGGTGACGGCAAAACCAAGACGCCGATCATCCCCGATCTGCTCGATGATGGCGATGCCGATGGCGGCGCCACCATTTCCGACCCGCTGGAAGGCTGGAACCGGCTGATGTTTCGCTTCAACGACAGAATGTATACGTGGGTATTGAAACCGACGACCGATTTTTACGCGGCGGTACTGCCCGCCGACATCCGTGGCTGCATCGACAATTTCTTCATCAATATCAGCGCCCCGGTGCGGGTGATCAACTCCTGCTTGCAGGGGCGTTTCAAGGATGCCGGCACCGAATTGTCGCGTTTCGCCATCAATTCGACCATCGGCGTCGCCGGTCTCGCCGATGTCGCCGAGACCGATTTCGGCATTTCACGCCGCCGCGCCGATTTTGGCCAGACCCTGGGGCGCTATGGCGTCGGTCCCGGCATTTTCATCTGCTGGCCGGTTTTGGGGCCATCGACCGCGCGCGACAGCGTGGGCACGGTGGTCGATACGCTGGCCAATCCAACCACCTATGTCAGTAAAACTCCCAGCGAAACCATCGGCGTCAACGCCACCCAGATGGTCAACAAGCTGTCGGTATCGCCCGATATTTATGCCGAGCTGAAAAGAATGTCCTTCGACCCCTATGTCGCCATGCGGCAGGGCTTTGCCGATCACCGCCAAGCCGTGATCAACAGCGCCGCCGGCAAAACCTCAGCCAACGAAAAACCATGAAAAAAATCACCTTTTCTCTTTTGCTTCTGGCCTGTTTTGCCGCCGCGCCGTCTCTGGCCGCGCCCGGCCCGACCGATACTTTGAAACCGGTGCTGAATCAGATCATCGCCGTGCTCAGCGACGCCAGCCTGAAAGGTGACGCCCATAAAATCGAGCGGCGGGCCAAGATCATGGATGCGACCAAGGAAGTCTTCAATTTCCGGGAAATGAGCCGTCGCGTCCTGGGCCCGACCTGGAATGACATCGGCGCGGCGGAGCAGGACAATTTCACCAATCAGATGACTGAATTCCTGAAAAACATCTATATCGGGCGGCTGGAAGAATATTCCGGCCAGCAAATTCAGTACGTTGGCGAGCTGATCAAAGACAACCGGGCCCAGGTGGCGACCGAGGTCGAATACCAGGGCAAACCGGTTCCCCTCATCTACATCATGGATAACAGCAGTGGCCAGTGGCGGGTCTATGACATCAACATCGAAGGGCTTAGCCTGATAAGCAACTACCGGGAGCAGTTCCGCTCGATCCTGCGCACCGAAAAATACCCCGGCCTGATCAAAATGATCGAGCAGAAGAACCGCGAAGCCACTAGCGGCGCCGCGAAATGAGCGCCGAGGCCGGCTTTGCCGCCTTTTCGGCGGATGATTGGCAGGCACTGACCGCTTGGTTGCAGCCTGCCGAGTGCCAGGTCGGGATGCCTTTGTTCGCCGAAGGCGACGCCAGCGACGGTTTGTATTTTTTGCTCGCTGGCCAATTCGCCGTCGAGAAGAAAGGCAAGCTGCCCGGCAAAGGGCAGACCATCGCCCTGCTCTCCGGCGGCTCGGTGGCCGGAGAAGGCGCCATTGCCGGCATCGCCTGCCACCGCGCCTCGCTCGTTTGCCTCGAAGCCGGGCCTGTTCTCTTCCTGTCGCTCGATGCCTATGCTCGCCTGTGTCAGGATAATCCGCGCCTCTGTCTGATGCTGGCGCATTATTTGTTACGTATCGCCTCGCTGCGCCTTGGCGGCTGCTCCGACCGGCTGGCTGTGCTGCTGTAAGCCAGGTTCCAGGAAACAGGTGTCAGGAGACAGGTAACAGGTGACAGGATACTGTCACCTGACCCCTGGCACCTGATACCCAGCATAGAGCACCACCACCGACAAAGGGGCCACGGAAATCGCTTCCGGATGCGACAGAACCGGCGGCGTTTCGCGGAAATCATCGGGTGCCGCCGCTGAGGTATCAATCAGAAGCCGCCATGTCCCCGGCGTTGATGCGGCTGGCGCCGGCGGTGCGGTAAAAAGCAGGTAGTTTTTCCGGTCGCCATTGATGGCCAGGAAAAAAGCCACTTCGCCCGCCGCCGTTTTTTCTCTCAGAGTGACGCCCAAAGCGCGGCAACCCTCGGCCCAGTCGGTTTCGCCGGGACGCAGCGACTGCCACTCGATCCCCTGAGCGGCGCTGACGCCCTCGTCCGCCGCCGGGAAAAAATCATGGCGGGAAAAAATAGAGAATCGGCGCCGCAGCGCCAGGCACAGTTTGAAAAAACGCCGCAAGTCGCCGTAGCGGTTCAACAGGCCCCAATCAAGCCAGCCGGTTGGATTGTCCTGACACCAGGCGTTGTTATTGCCCTTTTGGCTGCGGGCGAATTCGTCACCGGCGGCCAGCATCGGTATGCCCTGCGACAAGAGCAGCAGGCAGGCCATGCTTTTCATGCGCCTGAAGCGCAGAGCCGAGACCGCCGCCGGGCAGGGATCGCCCTCGAGGCCGCTGTTCCAACTGAGATTGTTGTTGTCGCCGTCGCGGTTGTCCTCGCCGTTTTCGAGATTGTGTTTCTCGTTATAGCTGACCAGATCGTAGAGGCTGAAGCCGTCGTGGCTGGTGAGAAAGTTGATCGAGTTCAACGGCCCACGCTGACTGGCCTGATAGAGGTCGGAACTGCCGGCCAGCCGCGTCGCCAGATTGGCCACCGAGCCGCCGCCACGGAAAAAACGGCGCACATCGTCGCGGTAGCGGCCATTCCATTCGGCCCAGCGCCGGTCAGATGAGAAATTGCCGACTTGATACAGACCGCTGGCATCCCAGGCTTCAGCGATCAAAGCACTGCCACGCACCACCGGATCTTCGGCGATGCGCTCGACGAGAGGCGGATTGGCCACCACTCGGCCCTGGGCGTCGCGCCCGAAAATCGAGGCGAGATCGAAGCGAAAACCATCGACGTGCATGGCTACCACCCAATAGCGCAGCGCCTCGCGCACCAAATCGCGCATCACCACATGGTTGCAATTGAGCGTATTGCCGCAGCCGGAATAGTTGAGATAGGCGCCGTTCTCGGCATCGAGCAGGTAATAAACCTGGTTGTCGAGACCGCGAAAGCTGCTGGTTATGCCGTCGTAGCCACCCTCGCCGGAGTGGTTGAACACCATGTCGAGGAAGACCTCGATGCCGGCCCGATGCAATTGCCGCACCATCTCCTTGAATTCGTTCAGATGATTGCCGGGATCGGCGGCATAGCCTGATTTCAGCGCGAAAAAGGACACGGGATTGTAGCCCCAGAAATTTTTCAGCGGCGCCCCAGTTGCCGGATGGAGGAAGGGGCAATCGTTTTCATCGAATTCCGTGACCGGCATCAGCTCGACAACGGTAACGCCCAAGTCTTTCAGATAGGGTATCTTTTCGATGATGCCCCGATATGTCCCCGGCGCTTCGGCCCTCGAACCGGGGCCAGCCGTGAAACCGCGCGGATGCAGCTCGTAGATGACCCGCTTTTCGCCGGGCCGGCGCAGGGGATGGTCGCCCCGCCAATCGAATTCATGGCGGGCGATGCGGCAGCAGGCGGCCTGGCCGTAGACCGCCTTTTCTCCCCAGCGGCGCGGCGTCAATTCCTGGCAATAGGGGTCGATGAGGATGGTTTCCGGGTCATAGGCCGCGCCTCGCGTCCGGTCGGAGCCGCCGTCCATACGGTAACCGTAGCTGACGTTTTCGGCGTTCAGCCCAACCACCAGCACATGCCAGATGTCGCCGGTGCGGTTTTCCGGACGGTTCAGCGGAATTTCATAGCGTCTCATGCCTTCATCGCCAGCAAAATCCAACACCAGCCAGACGGCTTTGGCGTGGCGTGAAAAAATGGAAAAGTTGATGCCCTGTGGCCGGATGCGGACACCGAGCGGCAAAGGAGTGCCGGCCAAAAGTGGAAAATGAGCGGTGGACATGGCGGCATCCCTCTTTATATAGTGTGAAAGATTGGCGAAAGACGGTGGCGTGAAGAGCAATTATACACCAGTGAGAGGAGGAAAATATGGACGAATTTCATTCGATTCAGGTCGGCGACCAGCACATCGGCGCTATTGACTGGGAAATGACCCCGGATCTGACCTTTGGCACCTTCGAGTCCTGGGGCGGACGCGAGCGGGTGCGCAACAACAACGAGCGCCTGTATTACTTCTTCGTCGATGGCTGGGACGAGACGCCGAAGCTGTGCCTGATGGAACGCGGCGTCAAGCATGCGAAAGTCGTGGCCGAGATCGCCGCCCCCGCCGCCATGCTGGCCCGCTGCGTCGCCGCAAGCGGCAAGGTGGCCCGCTTCGAGCAGAGCTTTGCCATCAGTGACGAAATCCGCGACTGGCTGGTAAAAAATGTCCTCGACCAAGGCGCGACGCCTTTGGTGCGCCCAATGTTCGACCGCGGCGATGCCGAGGACATGGGCGCGCCTTTGCCCAGCCGTGGCACGCTGGCGGTGGCCGACGCCGTGCGGCTGCCGTCGGCCCCGGCTTTCATTCAGGAAGAAGAATTGCCGGCATTGATTCATGCCTATAATTTTTTTGAAGCCGAACACAACCCGCCTGGAGCCTTTGCCAACCAACTGGCGGCGGGCGACGACGACAGTGTCGTACTCGACCTGCGCACCGGCCTGATGTGGCAGCGCCATGGCCTCGACATCGCCTCGCACCGCGTCATCAGCCGCCGCATCGACGAGTTGAACACAAAAGGTCTGGCCGGTTGCCACGACTGGCGGCTGCCAACCATGGAAGAGGCGCTGTCGCTTTTAGAACCGGAGAAAAATGGCAAGGGCCTGCACCTGCACCCCTGCTTTTCCAAAGAACAGCCTTTTATCTTCGTTGCCGCCCAACGCAAACCCGGCGGCTACTGGTTCGTCGATTTCAAACAGGGCCGCGCCTTCTGGTCATCAGGCACCATCCCCGGCGGTTTCGCCCGCCTGGTACGCGGCATGTAATTCCATTTTGATTGCAAAACCGAACCATTACCGTCATGCGCGAGCGCGACGCGGCGACATTGCCGCCTATCGCGCTCATTATCATTCACAACGTCGTGATATATCTTGTATTTTCGGGATATTACCATGCCTTGATCAGTGCTGGGCGCGGTGATATTTCATATATTCACGTTCGCGGAATTTTTTCCGCCGCGTTTTCAGTGAGATATGAAGCGCGATGGTTGTGTAAGCGATGGAAAAGCCGCCGCGCTTTGTCGGCGGCATGACAGCGCTCGCGCAAGACCGCTGAAACGCTTGACTGGCGCGGCTTTCACGGGCATACTGTTTTCCTAATTGCCCCGATTCGAGGGGATTACGACGAATACGGATCATGCGGCTTATCTGGTATATACCCGGTTTTCCTAATTGCCCCGATTCGAGGGGATTACGACAGATCATTTTGGGAAGCCGAAAGAAGAAAGTAAAAGTTTTCCTAATTGCCCCGATTCGAGGGGATTACGACTCATTCACTCTCATTGTTTGTTGTAATTGGTATTACCGTTTTCCTAATTGCCCCGATTCGAGGGGATTACGACTATAAATTCCTTCGCTGGTAATTAGTGTACTGTTCATTGTTTTCCTAATTGCCCCGATCAGAGGGGATTACGACTACTTGCCAAAAGAGTAGAATCGGGTAAAACCTATCTTATGGGTAGGTATTTATACTTAACATAACGGTTATAAAGTGTCTGCCACGGTCATTTACCGCCGTTTTTGTACAACCGGATAACATCTCACCATGCTTCATAAACGCTGGGCATGGCCTTAACTGGCCAGCGCTGCTTGAACCAGCCACTTTTGACCGCCAATATTTTCCTATCAAATTATTAGTCCTTTCCGGACATATCCCGTCTCCTGAAACCTGCCTCGTTGACACACAGGACGCCAAAGCCATACACTGGTCTGAGCATCAAAAAGACGCTCAGACCGAAGTTATCCTTTTCGTTAGCGACATGTTTGTCAGCGCATGAGCAGCGAGTCCCCGTCCGGGCAAATTCCTGAACAAATTCCCGTCCTGCCATTGACCCGCGAGGCAATCCGGTCACTGGCCGGGGAAAGCTTTTTCGCGCGGGGTGAGGACTATTTCCGGCGCGGGGCGGTGAAAAGCCTGGCTATCAGTGGCAATGGCATCACCGCGACGGTCGCCGGCGCCAAAGACTATCAGGCGACATTGGGTTTCCAGGATAAAACAGAGTGGCAGTGTTCCTGCCCGGTTGGCCAACGGCGTTTGTTCTGCAAGCATCTGGCCGCCGTGGCTTTGGCTTGGCTGAATCAGAAGACAGAAGACGGAGAACAGAAGACAGATGGTGTGGAACTGGTGTCATGTGACGAGGAAGAATCGGCATCCATTGGTCTTTCGGCACGTCAAGAGCTAGCGGAAGAAGTATCTGTCCTCCGTCCTCCGTCCTCTGACTTCTGCGATGTTCCTCCGCTGCCGCTGCGCTATCTGCGCGATTATCTCTATTGTCCGCGTCTTTTTTACCTGCAATGGGTGGAAAATCTTTTCGGCAGCAACCCATTTGTCGAACCGCTGGAGGCATCCCCGGAAGCGTTTCCGGAGATCGGCGTCTTGGTGCCGGGGAAGACCGTCCGCCGCATCCACCTGGAAAACCCGGAACTTGGTTTGAGCGGCGTCGTCTGGGTCATCGACGGCGCCGATGGTTTGCAATGCTTCCACCAGTGCAAAAATGGGCCGCCAGCCGATGGCGCGGCTATTGCCCGGCATCCTCTACAACCGGAAAAAACGCGGCTGGCCGCGAGCTTCCTGCTGCTTCGGGCGGCGGGTTATGTGGTGGCGCCCTTGGCCAGGCTTTTTTTCGCTGACGGCGCCACAGCCGTTACCGTGCCACTCGACAATGCTCTCCTGGCCGACGCCGGCGCCGCCGTGCGTGCGGCCCGCGCCTTGGCCGCATCCGGACGTCTGCCGCCACCCTTGACCGATGACCTGCGCTGCCTGGCTTGCCCGGCCTATTCCCTGTGTCTGCCACGGGAATCCATCTGGTGGCGCGGACGCCGCGTTCACCGCCAGCGCGACAACAAAACCCGTTTTTTACCCGGCATGGAGGCGGCCATGGCGCCGCTTCGCGAAATCGCCGCTCCCGATCTCAGCGCTCAGCCGCCGAGACCGCCGGTCATGGCTGGTGAAATCCTCGTCGTTCAGACGCCCGGCGCCGTGATCGGGCGGCGACAGGGCGAATTCGTCGTCACCATCGGCGGCGAGACGGTTAGCCGCCTGCCCTTGCGCGAGACCCGCGCCATCCATATTTACGGGCCGGCGCAGCTCACCACTCAGGCGACACAGACAGCCCTGCAACTGGAAGTGGATGTCGCCTATTTTTCCCGGACCGGGCATTTTCTCGGCCTGTTGCGCGGTCTGCCGGCCTCCGGCGTTGACGCCCGCCTCGGACAATACCGGCTGTTCACCCATCCTTTCATCCGACTCCGCCTGGCCGGTGAAATAATCCGCGCCAAGATTCACAATCAGCGCGTGCTGTTAATGCGCAACGGCTCGCCGGCAAAGGCCGATACCGACGAACTCGCCCGCCTGCGCGACGCGGCGGTCAGCGCCCAGACGCTGGCCGAACTGCGCGGCATCGAAGGGGCGGCGGCGCGTCTGTATTTTCACTGTTTCCCCAGTATGTTCAAAAATGCCGCCGCCTGGGCCTTCGATTTCGCCGGACGCAACCGCCGTCCGCCAAAAGACCCGGTCAACGCCATCCTGTCGTTTGGCTATTCTCTGTTGGCCAAGGAATTGACCGGAGTCTGTCACACGGTGGGGCTTGACCCCTTCCTGGGTTTTCTGCACGAGCCGCGTTATGGCCGCCCGGCTTTGGCTCTCGATCTGATGGAGGAGTTCCGCCCACTTGTCGCCGACAGCGTCGCCGTCAGCCTGATCAATCGCGGCGAGGTCGATGGCGACGATTTCAGCCGTACCGAAACCGGCGTCTGGCTGAACGATAAGGGACGCCGCGCTTTCTGGGAAGCCTGGTTCCGGCGGCTCGACACCCAGGTCAGTCACCCGGAATTCAAATACAAGATGAGCTACCGCCGCATGTTCGAGGCGCAGGCGCGGCAGCTCTGGCGCTTCGCCCGTGGCGACGCGGTGGGATATAGTGGTTTTACCACCAGGTGAGAAGCGGCTAGATGGTGTGTATTTCTTCGCGCAATACCTGGCGCAGTTTGGCCACGGTGAGAGGCTCGTTGTCGTAGTTGCAGTTCGCTTGCTGCATAACATTGCGCAGCGCCGCGTTGATCATCGTCTGATAACCGCTCCCTCGTGTCTCCGCTTCGACGCGGAAAAATTCGAGAATATCGTCATCGAGCATGATGGTGATGCGCGTTTTTCCAGGTGAAGGCAAGACCGCTCCGCGTTTGCCCTGACTGAAATCGTATTCTTCACGCATTGTAAGCCTCCATTTCGCCACGGTGCTTGCGCAGATTTTCCCGTGCCTTGACTGGATCGAATTCAATGTCCATGGGATAATATATGCATATTGAATATGTATGGTCAATCCTTAAAGATGATCCTTAAAGATGCACCGGGCTAATATGGACTCAGAGTCCGGATTAGCCGAAATCTGGATATTATCGTGTGTATTCATATACATATATAAATGCAACTTTTGAATCCTTGCTTTTAATAGAACTTTACAGCGCATTGTATCCGATATGGCCGCCCGCCGCCGCTACCTGGTCTGTTACGACATCGCCGATGAAAAACGGCTGCGCCGGGTGGCCCGCGTGCTGAAAGAATACGGCAGGCGCTTGCAGTATTCGGTCTTTGAGTGTTTGCTTGGCGATACCGCTCTGGAGCGCCTGAAAGCGGCCTTGGCCAAGGTGATCGATACCGATGAGGATCAGGTGATGTTTGTCATCCTCGGCACGGAAAGCGCCGACGCCGTCCGCATCATCGACACGCTGGGCCTGCCCTACAGTCCACGGCCCAAATTGACCATCGTCTGATTGAGGAATTTCCATGACCACATTTTTTGTCTCCCGCCATCCCGGCGCCCTTGATTGGGCGCGGCGGCGGGGCATCGCTTTCGACCGGCATGAAACCCACCTCGATCTGGCGCAAATCGGCCAAGGCGACACGGTGATCGGTTCCTTGCCGGTCAATATCGCGGCGGCGGTCTGCGCCAAAGGAGCGAAATACAAACATCTGTCGCTCGCCTTGCGGGCCGAAGACCGGGGCCGCGAGTTGTCGGCGGAAGATTTAGAAAACTACGAGGCGACCTTGACCGAGTACGAAATCCGCAAACGGTAAGCTCTCAGATATTCTGGGTTTTTCCTGGGACAGCGCCATCATTTTCCAACAATTGGCTTTTCTGGTACAGTCCCGGGAAATCGGATGAGCAATGTTTTTTCCCGTAGCGAACAGCCAACAGCGAGAGGCCGCCAATGCGCTATTTCAACGTCTCCGGCCCGTGCAATTACCGGGATCACTACATGGTCGAAGCGGCCAAACGCCTGAAAGGCGTCGAGCAACTGATCGACATGAATCAGTATTTTGTCATCCATGCCGCCAGGCAGAGCGGCAAGACCACCTATTTGCAGGATCTGGCCCGGCGGCTGAACGCGGCGGGGAAATACCACGCTGTATATTGCTCGTTGGAGTCGCTGCAAAATATCGCCGATTTTGAACGGGGCATCCCGGCGATTTTCGACAACCTGGATTTGGCCTTTCAAAGCGCCTCGCTGCCCTTTATCCACCAGGCCCGTTATGACCAGGAAAAATTCAGCAGGCCGACGGTCTTTCTCACCTCCTTTCTCATGGAGGTGGTGAAAGGGCTTGATAAACCGTTGGTTATCTTTTTTGACGAGGCCGATTGCCTCAGTGCAAGCACCCTGATTTCTTTTCTGCGTCAGTTGCGCCTGGGCTACAACAACCGCGCCCTGGCGCCCTTTGTTCACTCCATCGCCCTGGTTGGAATGCGCAATATCCGCGACTACAAGGCCAAGATCAGGCCGGACAGCGAGTCGCTGGGCAGCGCCAGCCCCTTCAACATCGTCACCGAAGCCCTGACACTGACAAATTTCACCAGGGAGGAAATCGCCGGACTCTATGCTCAGCATAGCGAGGAAAACGGCCAGCAATTTGAAGACGATGCGATTGATTTGATTCTTGACCAGACCCAAGGCCAGCCATGGCTGGTCAACGCCATCGCCCGCGAAGTGATCATGAGGCTGCTGGAGTCGGATTACACTAAGCCAGTTACCGTCGCCCTGGCCAGACAGGCCATCGAAAATATCGTATGGCGCCGCGATACCCATATCGACAGCCTGCTCGAGCGGCTGAAGGAAGCCCGCGTGCGGCGCATCATCGAGCCGATGCTGATGGGGCAGATGGCCGATATTACCACCGACGATTTCAATTATGTCCGTGACCTCGGCCTGATCCGTGTGACACCGACGCGCATCGAGCCAGCCAACCCGATTTATGGCGATGTCATGGTACGCACCTTGAACCATTACATGCAGGAATCGCTGGCACGGAATGAAATGACTTCATCCCTTCCCCATTATCTGAGAAATGGCCGCATCGACATGGATTTCCTGCTTACCGATTTTCAGCGCTTCTGGCGGGAAAACAGCGTCATCTGGCGGGAAAAGATCGAATACAAGGAAGCGGCGCCGCATCTGATTCTCATGGCCTTTCTGCAGCGGGTGCTGAACGGCGGCGGCCAGATTGTGCGTGAATTCGCGGCGGGCAGCGGCAGAACCGACTTATGCCTGATTTATGACGGGCAAAAATACCCGATCGAGCTGAAAATCCGTCGCGGCGACACAACGCGCGCCGAAGGCATCGAACAAACCAGGCGCTATATGGACATCCTCGGTTGCGCCGAAGGCTGGCTGGCGATTTTCGACCAGCGGCCCGACATTCCCTGGGATGAAAAAATCTATCTGCTCAAAGAAACAGTAAGCGGCAAAACAATTACCGTGGTTGGGCTGTGAGCGCCGGCACAACGAGTGGACGAACGGATGGTTCGTTTTTACATGAGCCGCGACGGCGCGGAAATGATGGAGTTTCTCGCCTGCTGTCATCCGGAGTTGGGGAAAATATAACAAAGGTTTATCCGTAAAGAGCCTGGAAAAATTCTTTTGGAGGGGCGACACATGTGCAGAGTCTTCATTAGTTTTCTCGGTATCGGTAGTCCACAAAAGGATCCGGGTTACGATTTGGCCAGCTACAATTGGCCTGGTAAATCAGATACACCTGTCCGTGTTCATTTCGCCCAGACCGCGATTCTGAAAATTCTGGCCGATACCGGTGAGCCGGTGGATAAGGCGATCTTCCTTTGCACCAAGGAATCTAAAGACAGACATCTCGAATTGCTCAAAGATGAGGTTCTGGAGCACTGGCCTTCGTGTCCGGTTTGTTCTGTGCCGGAACCGCTGGTGCCGACGGAAATGACCGCCGCCAATCAGTGGGGCTGGTTCGAGCGGGTGCTGGGGCTGGTCGAGCACGGCGATACCCTGATTATCGACTTCACCCATGGGATGCGGGCGGTGCCGATCGTCTTGTCCAGCGCCATCGGTTTTCTCCAACGCGCCAAAGAAATCCATCTCGCCCATGCCCTTTATGCCTGGTACGACACAGCGGATAAAGACAAAGTGCATCCTATCATTGACATGCGTGACTTTTATGCAATCAACGACTGGACCGAGGCGGTAGCGCGGCTGGCTGATGATGCCGACGTTCGTAAGCTGGCGGACTTGGCTAAGGAAACCAAAGTAGAAGCATTACAGCCGCTTGCTGATAAAGAATTGATCAAGGCGCTTCAGGAAATGACTGACTGCATCCGCAATGTCGATGTCAATAATGTCGGCAAGAAGGTCAGCGCGGCTCTGGATTTGGTGCGGCAGGCACAAAACCGGAATACCGCCGCCGCCCGCGTGATGCTCGACCTGGTCTGGGAGAAGTTCAGCGGCCTGGCCACTGATTTCCCTCCCAGTGGCCGGTATGACCACGCTTATTTCAAGAGTCAACTGGAGATTATCAAGGTGCTGCTTGAACATCGCCTGTTCATGCAAGCTTTCACCGCCATGCGTGAGCTGATTGGTTCGATCGGCATGGCAGGCTTGCGCGGCAAATATGGAAAACAGATGTCCTGCGACGATGGAAGGAAATACAGACGTAGATTTGCTGAAGTGTTTGTCGATATGATGCAGTTCGCGCAGGATGATTGGAAGTTTAAAGGCCTAAAAGAAACAGACAAAGAAACCCTTTTGCCTTGGTTCAACACATTGCGGCAGGCTGGAGTCGAGCCCAAATTGCGGTCAATCGCCAAGCCGATGATCGACACAAGAAATGGCTTTGACCATGCCTGGACAGCGAAAGTTGGAGCAGGCAACAATGTGGAGCAAGATGGAAAGGATTATTTCAACGCGCTGGAGGAAATCATTCAACAGTTACATGCCAAAGGATGTCTGGATTAACAAACTCAAAATCAGGACAACGCGGGGCGGTTTCATTTTTGCCGCGCCCCGGCCACGGCATCGGCGATATCGTCTTCACTGATGTCCAGGGCCGCCAATTTGTCGCGCACAGCGTCAGCGCGACCGGTATCCTGTGGGGCAAGAATGATTCTGTCGTTGTCGAGGGAAATTTGAAAGTGTTCCGGTTTGACAGGCATCGGATACTCCTGGCAAAAGCAAGAAATGGGCTGATGAAAGAATATATTGTTTTCATGAAAGTACTGAATTCTTTCTTGGTGTCAAGCGCTCTATGACCATCTCCCTCTATCATCTGACCTGTCATTGCCGCTGGCAAAGCTCCGCCCGGTTGCCTGATTACGCCGGTTCCACCCTGCGCGGCGCCTTTGGCTGGGCCTTGAAGCGCTGCGCCTGCATGTTGAAAAGCCAAGACTGCCCGGATTGCATCCTGAACAAAAACTGCGCTTATGCCTTTCTCTTTGCCACCGAGATATACACCGATGGCGCCAGCCACTCGGTCAACGCCAGGCCGCATCCCCTGGTTATCCGGCCAGAGGCCAATTGCGCTGGCGACGGGCGCGAAGGCGAGCCATTCCAGTTTTCTCTTTTACTCATTGGCGGCAGCAAAGAGTTTTTGCCGCATATCGTTTACAGCATAAAATTGATGGGCGAGGCGGGGATTGGCGCTGGCGTCAAACATGGCGTCGGGCGTTTCGCGCTGGAGCAGGTTGTGGCCAATGGGCAAACAATTTTTGCTGCCGCCAGCGGCCTGTTGGACAATACGGCGCCAGCCAGGGTGGTCAATGCCTTGACGGCCTGGGGACGGGACATCTCCCAACTCCGTGTCCGTTTTTTGACGCCCTTGCGCCTGAAAAAGGAAAACAACCTGGCCGATGCCTTGCCTTTTCAGGAATTGATCCGCGCCACACTGCGCCGCATCTCGGCGCTGGAATCGGCTTACGGGAACGAGCGCCAGGGCGAACCGGCGCTTGACTATCGCGGCCTCGTCGAGCGGGCGGCCGCGGTCAGGCTGGCGCGATCCTCTTTGCGCTGGCGCGAGTTGCGGCGCTTCAGCAACCGGCAGCGGCAAGAAGTATCGCTCAGCGGCCTGATCGGCGAAGCCGTTTACGAGGGAAACCTCACTGAATTTGTCCCACTTCTGATTTACGCCAGCCAGGTCAATGTTGGGAAACAGACTTTGTTTGGGTTGGGGAGGATGGAGATTGAGCTATTTGAAAATAGGGATTAAATCAAATACTGTTCAGATAGAGAATTTTATGTTATATTATGTCATAATCTTGGTTCCATCTTTCAAGGGGCGGAGTTATGGCACGAACACGCAAGGCATTGGCAGCACGAGTAGCAGGCTGTTGAAAAATAATTTCAATTGATTTGCTTAATTTTGTATTTTTGAAATTCTGCATATTCAAGGATGGGGTCATCCGTTTCAGCCCAGTGATTTCAGTTTTTTTCATGCCAGGTTTGA
>Ga0209629_10000880_pt1 | contig 17758 bp, 13 predicted proteins | sample TergutCu122P5_FD_187286 | JGI IMG/M metagenome (GOLD analysis project Ga0209629, IMG submission 187286) | Cubitermes ugandensis P5 segment gut microbial communities from Kakamega Forest, Kenya - Cu122 P5 (SPAdes) (version 2) | ecosystem: Host-associated > Arthropoda: Insects > Digestive system...
CATAAAGCGCGGTATACACCTCCATCCGCCGAGCGTCGATCATCGGGCAAAGACAGTAAGAAGACGCAAAATAGCGGGTTGCCATTACTTTTAATGTCGGTATGGCAATCAACGGAATATCCATGCCGAAACAAAGCCCTTTAGCTAACGAAATACCGATGCGTAAACCCGTATAGGAACCCGGTCCTTCACTCACCGCTACAGCGTTTAACCTTAAGCGATTTGCTTGAATAAAACGGATGGCTTCGAGCGCATAAATTCCTAAAACAGCCGAATGAGATGAAAATGCCGGACTCTCTTTTTCCCAAACATTTTCTCCATTAACAGAAACCGCTGCTGAACATATCTGAGTCGATGATTCTATCGATAAAATACATGCCATCTATAAAAAAATTGTAATTTTAGTGCGCAAAGTTACTTTTTTAAAAGATAAAACGCTAATTTTGCAGAAAATTTGCTTTGTATGATTTTATCAATGACTGGATACGGGAGGGCGGAAACGGAAGCGCTTAATAAAAAAATTTCGGTTGAAATTAAATCACTTAATAGCAAACAATTTGACATAAATCTACGAATTCCCCCCATCTACAGAGAAAAAGAAATGGACGTCCGGAACATTCTTTTCCAAACTATAGAAAGAGGAAAGGTTGATTTTACGCTTGTTATTGATTCGTCTGATAAACTGCCGCCAAATAAGATTAACAAAAACGCCGTAGAGAGTTATTACAGAGACCTTAAAGAAATTGCACAAATTCTGGAAATAGATGAACCTATCGATTGGCTTTCCATGCTCATGAAACTGCCCGAAACTGTTAAAACCGAAGCAACCGAATTAGATGAAGGCGAATGGCAAAATGTAGAAAAAACAATCGGCGAGGCGCTCAAAGCTTTCGTTCAATTTCGCACTCAAGAAGGAGAAATGCTTGAAAAGGTATTTAGCGAAAAAATACATAACATTCATCTCCTTTCCAAAGATATAGAAAAATATGAATCAGACCGTGTAGAGAGGATTAAAACACGGATGCAGGAATCGTTTCGTAAATTAGAAACTACGTATGACGAAAACCGTTTTGAACAGGAGATAATTTATTATGTCGAACGGTTAGATATCAATGAAGAAAAAGAACGCTTGCTCAATCATCTGAACTATTTTACTGAAACAATGATTAACGAAAAATGCCAGGGCAGAAAATTAGGATTTATCCTGCAGGAAGTCGGAAGGGAAATCAACACGATGGGGTCAAAATCCAATCATGCCGCCATGCAAAAAATTGTTGTCCAGATGAAAGATGAATTGGAGCAAATGAAAGAACAAATCTTAAATGTACTGTAAGTCGTGAAAGGAAAATTAATCATACTCTCTGCTCCCTCAGGTTCGGGAAAGTCAACGATTATTAATTATATTCTTGGCAAAAATCTTCCCATCGAATTTTCGGTTTCAGCAACCTGTCGTCCACCGCGCGGAAACGAAAAAAATGGAGTAGAGTATTTTTTTCTCAGTAACAGCGAATTTAAAGAAAAAATAAATGACGGCAGTTTCATTGAATACGAGGAAGTTTATCCCGAATGTTATTACGGCACTCTGAAAAGTGAAGTAGAAAAAAAATTACTGGAAGGAAAAAACGTCATCATGGATGTGGACGTTGCCGGCGGATTAAATATTAAAAAGCTATATGGAAAAAACGCATTGCTGATTTTTATCAAGCCGCCTTCAATCGAAGAATTGCAAAAAAGATTGGAATTGAGAGGAACAGAATCTTCTGACATAATTGCAGACCGAATCTCAAAAGCCGCTTACGAGTTAAGTTTAGCTTCTGAATATGATGAGGTTGTCGTCAACGACCAATTGGAAAAAACGGAATTAGAAGTAATAGATATAATTAATAAATTTTTAACACACTCATGAAAATAGGTATTTTTCCGGGTTCTTTTAACCCTGTACATGTCGGTCATTTAGCCGTTGCTAATTTTGTTGCCGAATACAATGATTTCGATGAAATCTGGTTTTTAATTACGCCGCAAAACCCTCTCAAAAAGAGATCGGAATTGCTGGATCAGGACTTGCGGTTGGCTTGGCTGGAAAAAGCCATTGGGGATTATCCCAAATTTAAGACTTCTACCCTTGAATGGGACATGCCCCAACCGACTTATACAATCAATTCACTTCAACGATTACGGGTAATGTTTCCCGAAAACATTTTTGAATTAATCATCGGTTCGGATAATTGGGAAACAATCCATCGCTGGAAAGACTATCAATTAATACTTAAAAATTTCAAAACATGGATATATCCACGGTTAGGCACCGGAAAAATTGTTTTTAATCACCCCAATGTACACATGATTAAAGGCGCTCCTAAAATGGAAATTTCCTCTACTTTTATTCGCAAAGCCATTCCGCGCGGCAAAGACGTCCGATTTTTTATGCCTGCCGGCATTTATGAGGATATTATTGCTGCTAACGTATTGGTTCCTGAAGAAATAAAAGAAACAGACAACATGGATATCGAAAATTTGTAATCCGATATTGAAAAAGAAAACGAATTTTTTGTACCTTTGTTGCTTGTTGCCAAGAATTAAAACAAGCAGGTATGCAAGAATTAAGTGATCAGGAAATATTTCGGCGTCAAAGTTTGAAAGAATTGCAAGGGTTGGGTATAGACCCATACCCTGCCGCCGAATATAAAGTAACTGCTTATTCCTCAGAAATAAAAGAAACATTTGAAGATGACGCTGCACGGCGGTATGTTCAAATAGCAGGGCGGATTATGAGTCGCCGGATTATGGGGAAAGCCTCGTTTATTGAATTACAGGATTCTGCCGGAAGGATTCAAATCTACATTACGCGGGATGATATTTGTCCGGGAGAAAACAAAGATTTGTATAATAATGTATTTAAAAAGGCATTAGACATCGGCGATTTTATCGGAATAAAAGGATTTGTATTCCGCACGCAGATGGGTACTGTATCCGTGCATGCGGAAGAAATAACTGTGTTAGCCAAATCCCTGCGACCGCTCCCGATTGTCAAATACAAAGACGGAGTTGCTTACGATGCTTTCGACGACCCCGAAATGCGTTATCGCCAGCGTTATGTGGATTTGGTAGTCAATGAAGGAGTAAAATCCATATTTATTAAACGGACGCAAATTTTCAATTCCATGCGTTCCTATTTCAATGAACATGGCTACATAGAAGTAGATACTCCCGTTTTGCAAAGTATTCCCGGCGGCGCTTCCGCCCGTCCGTTTATCACGCATCACAATGCTTTGGACATTCCGCTCTATTTGCGCATTGCCAATGAATTATATCTGAAACGGCTGATTGTCGGCGGTTTTGAAGGGGTTTACGAATTTTCGCGCGATTTCCGGAATGAAGGAATGGATCGTTCGCATAATCCCGAATTTACAGCTTTGGAAATCTATGTGGCTTATAAAGATTACCTGTGGATGATGAATTTCACAGAGAAAATGCTCGAAAGAGTCTGTCTCGACGTCTTAGGAACCACAGAAGTGAAACTGGGCGACAAAATCCTTCATTTTAAAGCTCCTTACCGAAGAATTACAATGATCGACGCCATAAAGGAAAATACCGGCGTTGATATTACCGGAATGGACGAAGAAGCGCTTCGCAACGTGTGCCGGAAATCAGGTATTGAACAGGATAAAAGCATGGGGAAAGGAAAACTGATTGACGCCCTGTTTGGAGAAAAATGTGAATCGCACTATATTCAGCCGACTTTCATTATCGATTATCCAAAAGAAATGTCGCCGTTAACCAAACGTCATCGCGCTAATCCCGAACTTACCGAGCGTTTTGAACTAATAATCAACGGAAAAGAATTGGTAAACGCCTATTCCGAGTTGAACGACCCGATAGATCAAAGAGAACGGTTTGAAGAACAATTGAAACTGTCGGAAAAAGGAGACGATGAAGCAATGTTCATCGATCAGGATTTTCTGCGCGCTTTGGAATATGGAATGCCTCCTGCGTCCGGTATGGGAATAGGAATGGACAGATTGGTCATGTTGTTAACCGGACAGACATCTATTCAGGAAGTCCTCTTGTTTCCACAGATGCGTCCGGAGAAAATGTATCAAAAAGAAGAATTAACGTAAATCAATTCATTATGCAAATACCTTATAAAGTAGGCATTATGGGTGGCGGAAGCTGGGCTACCGCTATAGCTAAAATCATATCAATGACGCAAATAGATTTTAATTGGTATATGCGCCGTTCCGATCAAATTGAAGAGTTTATCAATTTAAAACATAATCCATCTTATCTGACCGGAGTTAATTTCAATATAGAGCATATCTCTTTCTACGACGACATCAATGAACAGGTTAAAAACTGCGATGTATTGATCTTTGCCATCCCTTCTCCTTATCTCAAACAGCATTTGCAAAAGCTGACTTTGCCGTTGAAAGATAAAATCATACTGTCGGCTATTAAAGGAATCGTTCCTGACGAAAATATGCTGGTTTCCGATTATTTTTCAACTTTCTACGACGTTCCAAAAGATAACATTGCCGTATTAGGCGGACCTTGCCATGCCGAAGAAGTTGCAATGGAACGGCTTTCTTACTTGAATATAGCCTGTACAACTAAGGAACGTTCCGACTTGATTGCCGATCTTATCAGCACTTATTTTATAAAAACAACCACTTCGTATGATGTCGCCGGCGTAGAATATGCCTCAGTGCTTAAAAATGTCTATGCGATAGTTTCAGGAATTTGTCATGGATTGAAATACGGCGATAATTTTCAGGCAATCTTTCTTTCCAATTCAATCATAGAAATGGACCGGTTTATCAACGCGGTAAGTCCCATACCCCGCAATATTTGCGATTCTTCCTATTTAGGCGACCTGTTGGTTACGGCTTATTCGCGGTTCAGCCGGAACCGGATTTTCGGAACAATGATAGGAAAGGGCTATTCGGTTAAAACCGCTCAATTAGAAATGGAAATGATTGCCGAAGGATACTATGGAACTAAATGTATCAAAGAAATAAATAATGATTATAATGTGGAAATGCCAATATTGGATGCGGTTTATTCCATTTTGTATGAAAAGAAATCAGCAGTTTCAGTAATACGTAAACTGTCGGATTCATTTAAATAAAAATTCAAAGAACTTTATGTATGCAATCAATTGTTTTAAACATCGAAAAAGCGTTGGGGTTTATTCCGGAACAACAAATTTTTAATCAGGCGAAAGCGGCAGAATCTGCTAATCTCGAACTGGAAAACGGAACCGGTAAAGGAAATGATTTCTTGGGCTGGTTGCATTTGCCTTCTTCAATTACGGATGCTGCGTTGAAAGATATTCAAGATACTGCCGGCTATTTCCGCTCTCAATGCGAGGCAGCAGTAATCATCGGAATCGGAGGAAGCTATCTGGGAGCTAAAGCGGTGATAGATGCGCTATCCGGTTCTTTCGACAGTTTGAACAATAAAAAGCCGTTGATTGTTTATGCCGGTCATCAAATAGGAGAAGACTATCTGCATGAATTGTCCGAATTTCTGAACAACAAATCGTTTGGAATCATTAATATATCCAAATCGGGAACCACCACCGAACCGGCGCTGGCTTTCCGTCTGCTGAGAATGCAGCTGGAAAAAGCGGTCGGAATTAAAGAAGCCCAAAAACGCATCGTTGCCATAACCGATAAAGAACGCGGCGCTCTAAGAACATTAGCCGATAGGGAAGGTTATAAAACTTACGTTATACCCGATGATGTGGGCGGGCGTTACTCGGTGTTGACTCCGGTCGGATTACTGCCCATCGCCATTGCAGGCATTGATGTCAGGCAATTAGTAGCCGGAGCGGTTGCAATGGAAAAAGCAACAGGGAAAAACATCCCGTTTGCCGAAAATCCTGCCGCTATTTATGCTGCAGTCAGGAACGAACTGTACAGACATGGGAAAAAGATAGAAATTCTGGCTAATTTCAATTCCAAACTCCATTACGTAGCCGAATGGTGGAAGCAGTTGTACGGCGAAAGCGAAGGAAAAGAAAACAGAGGAATCTTTCCGGCAGCAGTTGATTTCACAACCGATTTGCATTCGATGGGACAATGGATTCAGGAAGGAGAACGGAGTATTTTTGAAACGGTTCTCTCTATCGCTCAAACGCGTTATACCCTCGAAGTTCCGAAAGACGAAGAAGATTTGGACGGGCTGAACTATTTAGCCGGAAAACGGATAGATTATGTGAATAAAATGGCTGAACTGGGAACGCAACAGGCGCATGTTGCCGGAGGAGTACCCAACATCCGGATTGAAATTCCCGAATTGAACGAATATTACCTTGGACAGTTGCTCTATTTCTTCGAGAGAGCCTGCGGAATCAGCGGCTATTTGCTTGGAGTTAATCCGTTTGACCAGCCGGGAGTAGAAGCCTATAAAAAGAATATGTTTGCGCTCTTGAAAAAACCGGGCATTTAAGAGGCTTGTCATTGCGGGCTTGACCCGCAATCTCCTGATAATTAAATTTTATGATAAAAGCAGTTTTCTTCGACATGGATGGGGTCTTATACGACTCCATGCCTCATCACGTACAGGCATGGTGTGAAACCTTAGCTGCGCGGGGACTCAAAACCAAGCCGGAAGATTTCTACATGATGGAAGGTCGCACAGGCAGTTCCACAATCGACATCGTCATAAACAGAATCTGGGGGCGAAGCGCCACGCAGGAAGAAAAAGAAACAATCTATGCTCAAAAAGCGCAGCGGTTTGTCGAATTAAACGGGCAGTCGAATCTGATTCCCGGCGCATTGGAAGTATTGGAAAAAGTGAAACAGCTCGGACTGAGGCGAATGGTGGTCACCGGGTCCGGTCAGCCTACTTTGTTTGAAAGCCTCGATAAGCATTTCCCCGGTTATTTTGAAAGCGACTTAATGATAACCGCTTTCGACGTTAAACATGGAAAACCCCATCCCGAACCCTATTTGATGGGATTGAAAAAAGCGAATGTAAAACCGGAAGAGGCGCTCGTCATCGAAAACGCCCCCTTAGGAATTGAATCGGCAGTAGCTGCCGGAATCTATACCATTGCCGTCAACACTGGTCCTTTGCCCGACGAAGTTTTGCTGAAAGCCGGCGCGAGTCTTATATTTCCTTCCATGAAAGCATTAGCGGAAGCCGACTTTTGGAAATATCTGTAGAAAGCAAACCCTTACTCTTCCGGTTCAAAATCTTCCTTGCCTACTCCACAAAGAGGACAGGTCCAATCATCGGGAATATCTTCGAATGCCGTTCCCGGATTAATTCCGCTGTCAGGATCGCCTTTCTCAGGGTCGTAAACATACCCGCAGGCTGTACATACATATTTCATACTGATTCAATTTAACATGATTAATTTTCTATTGTTACGAATAACGTGCAAATATACGTAAAAATTCTATATATTTGCTCAATATTTTTATTTAACCATGTCTTTTATTGTTATATTCATTGTCCTGCAATTAGAATTTATATGCAATACCCACGAGAAAGTTGAACCATGTATCGCCGCCGCTAATTAATTTAAGGCGGAGTTCTGCATTCAGCGCCAGATCGGAGGTTAGCTTATATTCAGCTCCACCGCCAAGCGAGAAAGCAAAATCTGTGGTTGAAGCGTTACCTTCAATTTTTCCAATTCCGGGAATATCAACGGAAGGTATGCTCGTAACGCTTCCCAATACGCCAATACCCACCGCAGGATAGACAAAAATCTTTTCGGCTACGGGAAACAGATAGCGACCATAGATGCTTGCATCCCAAAAGCTGACGTGATTTTTCTTTAAAAAATAGTCGAACTCACCGGCAAGCTGAATCGGGTCGGTTACATTGTACATAAACTTTCCTCCGAAACCAAGATTGGAATATCCGCTGGTTGTCCCAAACAGAAGGTTGACTCCGGCTGCCATGTCGCCTTTTCTTTGGGCGGCAGCCGACATGCTCATTGTTGCTGCTGCGATTACGATAATCGCCATTCTTTTCAAAAATACATTTTTCATTTTTTTGCTAATTATAAATTGTACGTCAATAGTTGTCCTCGACAGGCTTCATCCTTTCGGCAATTTTTTGAAGCTCCTGTCCGGTGATTTTCAACCTGTTTTTATAATACGCTCAAATGGGTGAATTTGTTCAAAAGAAATACATTTTTAGTAAGGTTCTGCAACTTTTCGCACCGAATTTAGTGTTTCAATTTGACTATATGCTTTCGGTTGAAAACTTTGTGCGTTTTCGATATCAAAATCATCCTGTAATCCGAGCCAAAACTTTGCAGAGTTACCGAAAAACGAACTTAAACGCAAGGCAGTATCGGCGGTAATTCTTCTGCTGCCATTGATAATATTCGAAACTCGCGTTTGTGGAATACCTATTTCTTTGGCAAGACGATATTGTGTAATATCCATAGGAATGAGAAATTCTTCAAGAAGAATTTCACCCGGAGTTATGTTTTTTAGCTTTTCCATTTTCTTATGTATTAGAATGAATTTATCATCGTTGTTATAATTACGTTTTACGTTACTGACGACAAAGGTAAGTGTTTTCTTCCACTCTAAAAAATATTGTATCTTTGCAAATCGAAAAACGTTTGCGATACTTTTTAATTTTTGAGAAGTATCGCAAACAAAATATGAACTTGAAATGCAAAAGGGCTACCTGTATTCAATCCGTTCCGGATTTTTGACTTGTGCAGTAACCTTTCCAATTTCCCTTTGTGTTTTTAATTATTTTTAATTATTATTAATAAAATTCAACCTCAAAAGTTAGCCGAAAAAATAGCGCTTATTTTTTTGTTCCCAATAATTACGGATGGCTATCATTTTTTATAATGATACCTATCAACTTTTATAATGATACCTATCAACTTTTACGATGATACCTATCAACTTTTACGATGATACCTATCAACTTTTACAATGACCCCCGTCTTCTTTTTTGAAGATACCCGTTACCTGGTACAAATCACAATAAAAAACGATTTCTCCTTTTGGAAAAAATCGTTTGCAATTTGGGCATAACTGTGTAGAATTGGCTTACAATAAGAAGAAAGAGAATCTCTCTAATAGAAAAACGGGATAAAGAAAGTAAAATCTCTTTCCTGAATGGGGTTTCCTGAAATCCTTTTTCAGTTTATCTTTTGTGACATTCTTGCGATTAGCGCTCCACCGAGCAGGAGCGGACGTAAAACGTAAGATTGCAACAAAGATAAGTAATATTTTCAGAAATTCCAAATATTTTCGAAGAAAACCCCTAAATCCCCTGAAGGGGACTTTTGCCTTTGCCGTCATTACGAGCGAAGCGAAGAAATCCAGTATATTATTAATATTCAATTCTTCGGATTGGCTTTGCAAAACTTTTGACCTGTGTTGTAACATGAGAGATGAAAAGCAGAATCAGTATTTTATTATATGCAAAATTTATTTTATCTTTGTTGCGTAATTTTAATGATTTGCTTATGGAATAAAACCTGTTGGAGAGATGCAATTCTCTCATTAAGACAGAATAGAAAAGCGTAATAGCTTATACTTTTGGCGCTTGAAATCTCGACAATTTCAAACTATCCACTATGGTAAGGCGAAGACGCTCACGCTTCACGGCGTGGGCTTATTTAATTTATTTGGTGGATAGGTAGTCGAGAACCTCAAGTGCAGATAAAAACAGAATTTGTCCGCGCTTTTTTTTATGCCGCAGGTAAAACAAAACAGAAATAATTAAGTACAAAAACAGAAAAACAATATAACTTAATAAACAGGCGCTTGGAATCTCGACAATTTCATTAGCCACCCAGAAACAAAATGAAAAGACATCTTTTTACCGGAGTATCCGGTATTTTATGGAAAAATATACTGCCCTTTTATCAATATGAGAAGGAAGGAAGAAAGAATAATATAATTGTAGGGACTATTCTGAAAATAAATGAAGTTCTTCCTCAAAAATATAAAAGGAAATCTTTAAAGATGCTTTTTCTTTTATTTCTCAATTCAATTTTTGAAATGATCGGGCTGGCTGCTTTTCTGCCTCTTTTTTCCGTAATACTGCAACCGAGAGCGATTCAAAATCATCCTGTTATTGGAGCTATTTATCATTTTTTCGGCTTCGAATCCGAAAAATCTTTCATACTGCTGCTGGCGGGAAGTATTATTGTAGCTGTTATTGCAAAGAATATCACGTCATTACTGATTACCCGATCGCAGGCTAAATTTTCTCTTTCTCTTTATCAATATTTTGCTCACCGGCTACATCAGTTATATTACAGCAAAGGTTTTGCTTTTTTCAAAAATACAAGCTCGCATACAATCTTAAGAAACATCAATAGCATACCTTCAAACTTTGCCAATCAGATTGTTTTATCTGTTTTTAATTTGCTTACGGAAGTTTTCATTTTGGTTTTGATACTGATCGGGTTGATGTTGTACAACATTCTATCGGTGTTACTTCTGGCAGGTACCGTACTTCCTGTTTCCATCATGGTTTACCGGTGGGTGAAAGAACGTGCCTTGAGCCTTGAACGAGAAGTAAACAGCTTAACTCCAAAGTTAACAAAAGATATTTTTCAAAGTGTTAACGGCTATGTAGATGTCGAAATTACAAATACGCAAGAACGTTTCAGGGAAAGGATATTTGACAAAATCGGAAGAATTGTTCAATTAAACGTTAAACGGATTATGTATAACGCTGCGCCTGCAAAAGTAACAGAAACAGGAATGGTGTTGGCTATATTCGTTATAACTGCATACGGATTATATTTTATACCCAACAGTGCAAATCTGGGCGCTATTCTGGGATTGTTTGCTCTTGCCGCCTATCGTATCATGCCTTCTGTCAACCGCATCATGGCAGCATTGATAAGTATTAAAAGCTATCAATATACATTTGACATCATTTCACAGGTGAAAGATTTTAAACCAGAAGAAAAACAAAAAGAACCCATCTCCTTTAACGATAAAATCAATATTCGAGGGCTTTCATTTCGTTTTTCCGATTCGACGAAAGATGTTTTATCGGATATCAGCTTAACAATGACAAAAGGCGAAAGCATTGGTATCATGGGAGCTTCGGGTTCTGGAAAAACTACTTTGATGAATTTGCTGCTGGGATTCTGGCAGCCGACCCAAGGAGAAATTTACATTGACAACACCTTGCTTACCCCTGACAAATTAGAGGCATGGAGAGCCTATACAGGCTATGTACAACAAGATGTATATATTATAGATGCTTCTATTGCTGAAAATGTAGCTTTTGGCTTGCATCAAGAGGAGATTGATTTCAAACGGATGGAAAAGGTTTTGCGACAAGCAAGTCTTTGGGATTTTATTCAGACACTGCCCGACAATATTCACACAAATATTGGCGAACGGGGCGCCAAATTGTCGGGAGGGCAACGTCAGCGGGTAGGTATTGCCCGCGCACTTTATTCGGGCGCAGAAGTCCTGTTTTTTGACGAGGCTACCTCTGCGCTTGATTCACAGACTGAAATGGAAATAACGGAATCCATACGTTCATTGTCAGACGGAAACTTAACCCTTGTCACTATTGCTCACCGGCAATCGACTCTCGCCTATTGTTCACGGATAATAGAAATTGAAAAAGGAAAATTAAAAATAAGAAATGATGAATGCATAAAGAACCCTACATAGAATTTAAACGAAAGGTTGGTTTGTCAATATGGAAAAATATCCATTAAAAAATTACGACAATTATTAAGTAATAATTAAAAACTTAAGAAAGGAGAATGTTATGAATAATGATTCAATTGTCGATCAAAAACATTGGGATAAAGTTTATGAAGGTTATGCTTTAGGCGTTGTTTCTGAAAAAGACCCAGTTAAAGAATGGATTATGCGCTATGTACCACGTGCTAAAGGGTCTGAAAATTGTATTGAGATTGGTGCATACCCTTGTCGTTATTTGGGTATTTTGGGTATATTGGGGTATGAGTTAAATGGCATAGATATGGAAAAGAAGATAGAATCAGATGAATTAAAAATATGGATGAAACAAAACAATTGGGCTTTTAACATTTTGCAAAGAAAAAATTTTCTTGAATTTGATACCTCAAATAATAAATTTAATATAGTATGTTCATTGGGTTTTATTGAACATTTTGAAAATTGGCAAGAAATAATAATGAGACATACAATGTTGCTTAAAAAAGGTGGATATTTAGTGTTAGAAACCCCGAATTTTGCTGGTTTTATTCAAAGAATATTTCATATTTTGGTGGATTCCAATAATTATAAACGACATGTTATTAAATCAATGAACCCAAAGAAATGGGCGGAAATATTGGGAGAAGATTATGAGATTATTTATGTTGGATATTTTGGAGAATTTTCTTTTTGGTACGGAAAGCAACAAAGAAATATTTTTCAAAAAATAATTATAAAATGTTATGGCATTATGGGTAAAATCTTAAGAAAACTACCATGTTGTAGATTATATTCACCATTTTGTGGATTGGTAGCAAAAAAAATATCGTAAATCTCATTTCTCATAAAACGAAGAACAACATGACAAATATTAAAATAATATTAAAAAAACTTATAGAAAAAGCATTGTCATTAGCAAGGCACGTCAAAAGAAATATTGTTAATCCAAGAAATTTATTAAAGGATATTTTTTTGCAAAACAAAGTCGCAAAAATAATGGATAACTATATTGCAGATTTTTTGAACGGAAAAATAGAGCAATTTTCCGCTATTCCTAAAAAACAAGAATTAATAGGGAAAAAAATAATTTGGCAATATTGGCACAGTGGCATAAACGGAAAGACACCGAAAATAGTTATTAACTGCCTAAATTCTGTTAAAAAAAATTGCGGAGAGTATGAAATAATTTTGCTAACAGAAAAAAACTTAATTGATTACGTTATTTTGCCTGATTTCATTTGGGAGAAATTAGGTAAAGGTATGATTAACCTGAAAAAACTATCTAATCTTGTTCGCTTGTATTTGCTTTCGGCTTACGGTGGAGTATGGATTGATGCAACGATTTACTTAACAAAACCGATAGAAGAAAATTTATTACAAAAGGATTTTTTTGTATATCAGCGTTCTCAAAAGCCACCGCACGATGCAAGTATTTATAAAAAATTGAATTATAAATATTTTTCTTGGAATCCTAAATTTCAAGTAAGAATGTTGAACTCTTTTATGATTGCAAAGCCTAATAATAAAATTATTAATGACCTTCTTTCGATACATCTTGAATATTGGAGAAAAGAGGAACAAATAAGACATTATTTCTTTTTTCAAATTTTGTTTAATCGAATGATGAAAAACAAGGAATGGGAAAAGTTAAATTGTGAAATTGTTGGTGATACCGATTGTCATAAGTTTCAAACGGTAGCATTTGACAAATTTGATTATCGCCTTTGGGACGAAATTGTTGCTAAAAGCAATATACATAAATTGACTTATTTTGACAGAAAAAGACAAATTCCTCTTGGTTCGTTTGCAGATATTTTTACAAATGGATTTGCTTATGATGTTCCATACAATAAAAAACGAAATGATATTACTTTCTGCACAATTCTTTTCAGAATGCCGGATGAAAATCGCCTTCACAAGATAAAAAAACAAACAAGAACTTTTGATAGCTTTTACTTGGAAAGTTTGAAACGCCTTATAATTGAGTATGAAAAAGTTGTTTTGTGGTGCGACCAAGAAACAGGTGAATACTTGAAAGCTAATGACTTGGCAGAAAAAATCAAAATGAAAGTGATGAATATTTATGATTTGCCGAGATTTAAAAAACGGGATTTTTATTTGGAATGTCTTAAAGAAGAACGAGAAAAAAAACTTTTACAAGATAACGGTTTTCTTAAAGGTAATTATGTAAACAGAGACCCGCAAGATGCTGTAGATTATTTGTGTTTAAATATGGCTCGATACGATGTAGTAGATTGGGCTGTACAGGAGAACTTTTATAATTCTCAATATTTCGTTTATTTTGATGCGGGAGTGTTTAATCCAATTTATTCATATATTTATGATGAATGGGACGGTATTATTGACGCTAAACCTGCTTGTGCAAAAGTTGCTTTGCATACATTTGGATATAATAAAACATTGAGCGAACAAACATTTTTGGATTTAGCGGCGGCAGACAATTCTTACGCTTTGGGAGGGGCTATGATGATGTTTAGCAACGACACATACCCTGATTTTTTTAATGCGGTAAAATTAACGCAGGATTTTTGTGATAAAAATCGTTTGGTTCATACAGATATGGGTATATTGACTTGTATGATAAAATTGGGTTATGGAAATTTATTTGAACTGAGCGAAGTAAAAAGCTATCACGGTATGATAAATGCTGTTGCAAAACAATCGCCTTCCGTATCGGGAAACGTGCTTATGTCATTAAACGAACTTTCGGATTATGATGCCTGTGCTGTTGAAAGGATTTGTGGGCGTTCGTCAAAATATTGCAGCGGTTGTTCTGCGTGCGCAAATGTTTGCCCGAAGCTGTGCATCATCATGCGCCCTAATAAAGAAGGTTTTGATTTTCCTGTTATTATTAAAGAAAATTGCACAAATTGTGGACTTTGTGAAAAAGTTTGCCCTGTTCGCAAAACAAAAATAGAGAATAATCAACAAATCAAAGACAAAAAAGTATTTGTTGGTTGGACATTAAATCATAAAGTTCAATTAAAAAGTTCAAGCGGCGGCTTATTTTCGGAATTGGCGCTTGAAATATTTAATAAAGATAAAAATGCAGCAGTTTTCGGTGCAGGATTTGATTCGCCTTATAGAGTAAAACATATAAAAATTGATTCTCCTGAGCAACTTGACGAAATTCGCAGAAGTAAATATGTTCAGAGCAGAATCGACGATATTTATAAGCAGGTCGCGAATCAGCTCAAAAATGGTGGTAGCGCCATGTTTTGTGGAACGCCTTGCCAATGCGCTGGATTATACTCGTTTTTATCTCAAATAAGGCAAAATACAGATAATTTATTTATTGTGGATTTTTTGTGTAACAGCATAAATTCACCAGCTGCGTTCTGTTCGTATTTGAATGAAAAAGAAAGCAAAGAAATGTCACGTGTTGTTTCTGTAAATTTTAAAGGAAAAAAAAGATTCTCTTGGCAAAATATGGGCATTCATTATGAACATCAAATATGTGATTATAAAAATTGGCGAGACGATGCTTTTTATCAAGGTTGGTGGCACGAATACGGGTTATTTTGCCGTCTCTGCTGCGATGACTGTTTATACCAGGGAATGTATTCAAGAGTTTCCGACATTACGCTTGCTGATGCTTGGGGTGTGAAATTACATAGAGAAAACTCAAGAGAAGCGGACGGCGTTAGTTTAGTTTTCACAAATACAGAAAAAGGAGAAAGTTTGTTACAATCAATTATTGATTCCGACAAAGTATTTTTGGAAAAACACACTATTGAAGAAGTTGCAAAAAGGATTTTGCGTGATAAGAAGGTAGTCGGCAAATATCGTTCAGAATTTTTTGCACAAATCGGAAAAAATCCTTATTCTCAAATTGTTAGCAATATTAAAAAGAACGGCTGTGAAACGGCGGAAAAATTATTGAAAAGTTTTCCTGAATTACCTGCGAAAGGAGATTTTTCTGATTTGTCGGAAGTGAAAGAACTTTTGAAATTATATTACAAATCATATAAAAACTATCCTGAATTATATGACTTGGTTTTCAATGGCGGAAATTCTTTGTGGAAAACTTCATTGTGGAATATTTTTATGAGTGAGCTGACGGGTGAAAAAATCGGTATAATGACATATTTTAAATCGGATAATTACGGTGCACAATTACAAGCGTTCGCCTTGGCAAACACCTTGAAAAAACAAGGTTTCACCCCATATTTTTTAGATGTTTCGCAGAACACTCCGATAAAAAGAATTATGTCTTTTGCTAAAAAGCAGTTAGAACAATTAAATATTGAGGGTTTCCGTTTCTTTTTGGAGCAAGCGTTTACTCTTGGATATTCAGGTTTAGCAGTAAAAAACACAATAAAAAAACAACAAATAAAAGAAATTAAAAATTTTGTAATCGGAAGCGATGAGGTTTGGAATTTAAGTAGTAAAAAAATTAAAGAATCTTGGGGTTATGGGATTCCATCTTATATTACTTACGCTGTGTCTATGGGAAGTTGTCCGATGAATATTCTTAAAAATAATATTAGTCTTGTTAAAAAAGGAATTAAAAACGCAAAATCTGTCGGAGTTCGCGATAATTATACACTAGAAGCGGTTAAACAGATTTTGCCGAACAAAGAAGTTTCTGTTGTTTGCGACCCAACTTTTTTGATGACAAGGGATAAATGGCAGGAATTTGAAACGGATTGCAAATTTGATAATTTTATTTTAGTTTATTCTTACCACGCAAAATTTTCACAGGAAATAATAGAAAATATTAAACGATTTGCATTAGAAAAAAACTTAAAATTAGTTTCTTTGGTGAGTTTTATTCCTTGGTGCGATTTTAATATTGCATATGGTTTAAATGCTTTTTTAAGTTTTTATGCAAAAGCGAGTTTTGTGATTACTGACACATTTCATGGAGCGGTTTTTTCATTGATTTACGGGAAAAAGTTTGTTTCATTGGCGGGACATAACAAAAAGGTATGTGATTTAATTGAGCGATTTGATTTGCAAAAAAGAACGATAGAACCTAATGAAAAACTTGATTACGATAATTTTGAAACAATTTTGGAAAAAGAGATTGATGATGAATTGTTGCAAGCAAAAATTTCAGAGTGGCGAGAGCAGAGTATTAATTATCTGTCTGTAAATTTAAGTAATAATATCGGATGTTGAAAATATAAAATTTATTCGTTAATGAAAGTCTCTATAATCATCCCTGTTTATAACGTTGAGCCGTACATCGAACGATGTTTATTGTCTGTACTGAATCAAACCTATCAAGACATTGAGATCATTTTGGTTGATGATTGCGGACAGGATAACAGCATGGTTGTCGCTCAACAAACAGTAGATAATCATTCCAACGGTTATAAGGTTCGGATTTTGAAACATGAACATAACAGAGGACTTTCTGCCGCCCGTAATACCGGTACAAAAGAAGCTAAAGGAGAATATATTTATTATTTGGATAGTGATGATGAGATAACAATAAATGCCATAAACAGTCTGATGGAATTGGCTAAAGAGAATAATTTTCCTGATTTTATTGTTGGAGGCGTCGAAACAGTTGGTAATGCTATTACTCCAAATTATTTAAAATTAAAAAAAATATATATAGATTCAAATACTGAAATTTTAGATACTTATGTAAATCGAGAATGGTATGTAATGGCTTGGAATAAATTGGTTAGAACAGATTTTCTAAAAAAAGAAGAATTGTATTTTAAAGAAGGGATAATACATGAAGATACTTTATGGTCATTATTATTAGCGAATAAAGCTCAAACGATGGGCATTTTACAAGATTTGACATATAAATATTATTATCGGAATAATTCAATAATGAACTGTTGTTCAATAAAAAATATCAAAAGTCAAATTGAAATTATAGATGATATTAGCGCATATTTAAGAAAAGAAGTAATTGATTTAAACATCAATAATATAACATATTACGAAAATAGAAAAGATATCCTTTTAAATCTATTATTTTCTAACCATTTCTCATCTTCAATAAAATTAGAATATTATAGCAAATTAAAGAAAACAGACAGGTATTTGAAAAACAAATGGATAAGTTTTTTGAGCATAACTAAAAATATAAGTTTTTTATTTCCAACAAACCTTGGTTATTGGAT
>Ga0209629_10000881_pt1 | contig 17755 bp, 14 predicted proteins | sample TergutCu122P5_FD_187286 | JGI IMG/M metagenome (GOLD analysis project Ga0209629, IMG submission 187286) | Cubitermes ugandensis P5 segment gut microbial communities from Kakamega Forest, Kenya - Cu122 P5 (SPAdes) (version 2) | ecosystem: Host-associated > Arthropoda: Insects > Digestive system...
CAGCTCATTAAAGCAAGTGGTGGATACTCTTTGCGCTGCGGTTCAATCTTTGCTTAATGCAACTATTGTCAGCATTACATATAGAAAATGGATGTGTGAGCAATTTATTTGAGAATGGTATTAGGAACTGTCAGAACTGTCTCTCTACCAATTTTCCTATCAGTACCATGCGCGCGTTCTGAAACTCATAGTTGCAGCTTGACAGCGTGACGATTTGGCTGTCCGTTGAAGCGCCGACGTCGCGGTAATAACGCGCGGCGCTTTTCACATAGTCCAGGAAGGCGGTTTTGTCCCCGTCCGTTATGACCGCCGTATCGTAAATAACCGCGTCGCCCGTATTGACCACGGCGAAAGCCATAAACTCAATTTCATATGTTTTATCCGCGAGAAAGATCGCGCCGGTTCTGTTCGCGTCAAAAAATTCCCGGTCGTCAAAGTTTTGCAGCGTGCCGAACATGGATCCGTTTTTCATGTGGTGGCCGAAAAGGACGGTATTGAAGTCGGAAAAATCCCTGCTGTTGCGGCAGTCCATGAAGATTGTGCCGGCCGCGGTATGATTTCCGTCCAAATCCCGGTGCAGATAACAGTTGTTGTCTGCGCCCCGCACGAAGGGATAATCGATCCCGGAACCCGGAATCGTCAGCCAACCGATCGCGTCGGGGTATTCCGCCTGTAATGCGGCAACTGTACGGTTTGCCCGCGGCGCGGCAGCCGGAGAGCCGGAGGCGGACGCATTAGCAGCCGGTGTATTTTCTGTCTGAGCCGAAACAAAAGCTAACGATCCGGATGCAGTTTTATCCGGCGACAATATACGCGCATCGGGTTTATACTTTAGAAGCCGGTTGTGGAATGCCGCCTCCGCCGCGTAATTCCGGTCTATGTCCCATAAACGGTAACCGCTGTAAGCAATTACGGAAACCAAGACAAGGGCGACACATCGGAACATGAGTCTTTTTATTTTCATATGCATCACACCTAGCATAGGATATTTGCGGGATTATTTATGGCTTTTCACGGCGTCCGCATCTGCCGGGAGGGCCGCCGCCCGTTGCGGTTCCGGGGATGATTTCCTGCTTTTCCATAAGATCGGGATCAAAAATATGCCGCAAATCACTATCAAAGCGATCCAAAGCCCCGGGTTACTGAGGTCGCCCGTTACCGGACCGAAGCCGGGGACTATATGGGTGCCGGGACTGTCGGTACTGTTCGGATTGCCGGCGGTGTCCGGATTGCCCAGGCTGTTCGTATTGCCGGGATCGCCTGGATCGCCGGGGGCGCTCAGATCTCCGAGGTCGCTCAGATATCCGGGGTTGTTTGGAACATTGGCGCGGCTCAGGCTGCTTAGGTCGACAGCCCTGCCGGAGTTGGCCGGACTGCCGTGGCCAACCGGGCCGGCAGGCTCAACCGGACTGGCCGGCTCAACCGGACCGGCGGGTATGTCGGGCTCGTCAGGAGGCGCCGTATAGGTATGCGTAAAGGATATTTCCGCCGCCTTGGCGTTGTCGCTCATACGGACGATCGTAACGGGCGGCATGCCGTTTTCCGCGTATATGTCAATCGTGTACGCGCGCGGGTCGGCTGTGAAAGCGTCCTGCCCGCCCGTAACGCAAGAGAGTTCATAAGAACAAATATCCGCCGAATAGAAATCTATCGGTCCGATTTGCGCTTCCACGGTTCCGAGGATAGTAAAAGTATAGCCTTCCGGGCCGCTGCCGGCAGGCATGGGGGCGCCGGCTGTTTTTGGCGTCAGCCGGTAAGTGAACGCCTGATCCGGCGGCGCGCACGGGATGTCGCCGGCGATGACCTGGCTCACTGTCAGCGTGACCTGCTCTGTCCCGGCGGCATACGACGCCGAGGTAAACAGGGGGCCGGTCATACAGGCAAAAACCAAACAGACCGCCATAAGTCTTCCGATTCGTTCACCCGTGCGTTTCACCTTTGTTTTGAAAATCATTCCGCGCATCCTTTTCACCCCTCTTTAAAGCCAGGCAATCTGTCACGTCATCTTTCGGAGCGTTTTTTCTTCTTTATAATATATATAAGGACAGCCAGCAGGATCAGCAGGAATATCGCCGCCCCCGCTCCGGCCAAAATATACAGCGGCATCTGCGTCCATATGCCGGGCAGTGCGTTTATCACCGGGATAGCGGTAATGGCGCCGGTTAATTTCGTTTTAAAGGAATCGGCGTACACTGTGTCGGTGATCTTCCCGATCAGAATATCGCGTCCGTTGGTAGAACTCGCCGAGCAGGTGGAGAGCAAAACGATACGGTCGTCCGCCGAAATCGGAACGTCCCCGCGAATATGGACCGCCCTTTCAACCAGCATGTTCAGATACGCCTGCTGTTCATCACGCCCGGCGATCTTTGTTCTGAAGACCGTATTGTCATAGGCGTCGGCGTGAACGAAGGCGAAAAACACCAGCCCGTGCTCCTGCCCGCCGTAATAGAGCGAACCGTATGCCCGCTCGTCGAAATAACCTTTGTCGGAAAATAGCCCGATCTCCCCGAACATAGTCTGCTTATCCATGTGGTGTCCATAGATGATACTGCTGAAATCCGAAAAATCCGGGCTGCTCCGGCTATCCAGAAAGATCGAGCCGGAGAGGGAATACTTGCCTTTCGCGTCCGTGTTGATGTATTTCATATTGTTGTCTGACTGCGCCACTGGGTAGTCGATATGCGTCCCGTACACCGTCAGCCACGCGGAAACCTCCGGATTGATGGCCTGCAGGTTCTGGAACGAGCCGACCCCGTTGTCCGCCGACGGCTTATACGCCTCGTAACGGACGGCGCCCGCGGCGTCATACACCTGGCCGGAGTCCCATATGGCGTAACAGCCGTAGACGAACAGCGACATGATGGCGGCCAGAACCGCCATATTTACGAGCTCGTCCGCAAACCGTATACACCTTCTGCCGGCTGCCCCGCGCATATGGACCCCTCCTTTCACTGTTTCTTGATGAAGGTTAACATAAATCAGCTATCCTTCATTGGCACGCGTGGCACGCGCAGACCTGCGAACAAAAGGATTTCGCTGTGTCTGCGCGCATTCCGGATGTAATACCAATTCCAAGCTGAACCATTGCCATGGAGGGAAGTGAAGCGCCAGAGGGCGCTGAACGTTCTGACCTAACATGGGAATGTGTGAAGCTGGAATTGGTATGGCTGATTTATGTCAATGATAAAAAAGAAACAGTATCACATGCCTGGGCTATGCCTTTTATGGAGGCATAGCCCTTGATACAAACCATGCTTATTGGTTGTAACCTCTTTTTCTGCGGGATTTCACGGCGATGAACGCGGCCAGCGCGCCGACGGCCAGGGCGATCAGGCCGAAGAACGGCATGTCGTTCATGCTCAGGCCGGTGGGCGTGATCACATTGCGGTTGTTGGTGAAATCCACCACATTGGTCGGTTCGCCGACGAACTGGGCTCCGGAGCTGATGGAACCGCCCGCGCCGGCTGAGTCTATCGCCGGGGAGGTATCCACGCCGCCGGTCGTGACGCCGACGCTCGGCTCATGGTCGGACGCGCTTTCCGTCACGCTGTAGGAAGAGCCGACCGCCGTGTTGACAAACACCAGTCTCTGCCCGTGCTTGAGCTGGAAATCGGTCGGCTCGCCCGGCGTGAATTCCAGGTAAGGCCCGTATTCGTCCGTGCCGGCGACCGTGCCGTTGTCTTCCGAAGTGACGACGGTGTCGACGCCGTCCACGCTCTCCACCACATACGCCCGGTAAGCGTCGGGGACGTTCTTCTGCAGGGTGGGAGGGTCAATGGTCATGCTGTAGTCGAAATACTCCTGAGAGTTGCCCAAAGAACCCGTAACCGTGTTGTTGACAGTCAGCGTGGCGTTGCCGGGATCGGTGGGGTCCACCGGTGGGGTGAGCGTATTGGTTGGGTCCACCGGGCCGTTGGTGTGCACATATGTGTTCCTAAAGCTCATTTGACTGTAGCCGGATTCCGAACTGTTATCCGCGCCGGGAGTCGGATCGACCTTGGTGTCGGCGGCGGAGGTGTTGTCGTCCTTCGTGTTGCGGACCGTGCCCAGCGCGTAGATGTATGTCCCGGTATAGTCATCGTTATCCGCCACATAGACGGTGAGGATGTACTTGGCCTTCGAATACGTCAGCTCCTGATTGGGGTCTTCGTCGATAGCCGTGTTGGTGTCCGGGTTTTCCGTTATCTCGTATATATAGATACCCGCATGCGGGAAGGAGGTCTCGTCGATTTGCGCGAAGATATCGCCCGATTCCTTGTAATACGCGTCGTCTCCGCCAGCCGTAGCGGGCGTTAAGGCAGTGGTGCCGGAAGCGAAATTGATCGTGATTTTATTGTTGGCGCCCAATTCCGGCATAATGGACGTCTGCGAGGCGTTTCCGTCCACGCTGACCGGCTTGACGGTGAATGTAAACGTCGCGTTGGGGATGCCCGTTCCTATGGGCATCTGCAGAATCTTTGTGACGGCCGCCTTGATCGGGTCGGTTCCGTCCCCGTTAATCAGCGCGTTGTCGCCATTGAGGGTCCCCGCGCTCGCGGCCGAGAAGCCGGCCAAACACATCGCGGACGCGAGTGTGAGCGCCAGGAATAATTTGAACACTTTTCCCATGTCGTTTGCCTCCGTTTTTCAAATTTTGGTTATATTAATTTGAGCGCCGCTATAAACTGCGCCGCCTGATAACCGTGATGACCTTCCCGAGGGTGTCTTTCGCGTCCAGCGGGCCGTATATCCGGCTGTCGGTCGCATTTTCCCTCGCGTCGCCCAGTACGAACACCTGATCTTGCCCCACGGTGAGCGGAAAGGACACCCCGCTTTCATAGCGCCGGGTCGGCTGATAAATATCCGGCTCCTGCTGCAGCGCGCCGTTGACGATAAGCCCGTTTTCCGCAATGTCTACGGTGTCGCCGGCTTTGGCGACCACTCTGCGCGCCTGGCGTTCCCCCTGAAAATCGAGCAGCAGGAGGTCGCCGACCGCGTAGTCCTTGTCCAGCCGGCAGAATATTACCAGATCCCCGTCTTTGACCGCGGGGGCCGAGTCGGGGTCCGTGTTGCGGGAAAACCCGTAAAAGTAAGTGAAGACCAGTGTAAAAATCAAGATGATTACCTCGATCTTGAGCACCAGCGCGCCGACGTCTTCCCATGCGGACGGTTTGCGGGGCTGTCTCGGCACAGCTTCCGGAGATCCCGGCAATCCCGGCAATGACGGACAACCCTTGACCAGGTGCGCGAGCCAGTCCGGCGAAAGACTCTGTTGCCGCGAAATCATATCAAAACCATCTCCAATCTGTCATTGCCCCCTCTTCGGGTGGCGGAGGGCTTTTTTGCCAATACACGCGGCCAGCGCGAGCAGGAGCGCCAGCGCGAACGGCATAACCGCCCCGCCTTTGCCCAGCGATATGCCGGTAAGCGGAACTACCTTCCTCGTGTTGGAGAATGCGAAAACGCGGTCAGCCGTCATCGGCAACATGGCGGTGTCATTATCGAAAACGATGGTGCCATTGTCCCCGCTGTCCGTGAAAGACGTTTCGTAGTTGTCGTCCCGCGTTTGCGTGATCTGCACGCCGCGGTTCAACGGAACATTTTCTATTGTGATGCTTTGGCCGTGCTTAAGGGTGAATATCAAAGCGCCGTTATCCAGTGTCAAAATGCCGTCTTCGGGGGGTTCAGCGCCCGCGGCGACGGAGGCGCCGGTATAGCTGAACGGCCCCGGCGGATTGCCGCCCGTGTCTTCAAAGCGGATCGTGAAGGTGAAGTCCTCGGTTCTGTCGCCGAATTGGCCGTCCACAGTATTGGAAATGGTCAGCGTCGTCGTGGTGAGCCGCTCGTAAAGCAGCGTGATCACATGCGCGGCGTCGACACGGTCCAGCGCCGGCTGAGCGGGGCCGGAGACCATGGGGCCGCCGTCTATCTGATAGCCGGCGTATCTCCAGACGTCGCCGTCCTGATCGGTGATGATATTTTCATATGGCGGCGCGTATCCGCTTCCTTTGACCGCAAGGTCGGTGATGTCGGGGCTCAGTTGCCCGCCGGTGTCCGCTCTGTGATACTGGGTGACTATCGTATAGTTGTCGCTGGCCGCCTGCCGGTGGTACCAATAAACTATGGTCGTGTCGGCCCATACCGTAAAATCCGCGGGAACCGCGGGGGCAAGGTTCAGTTCCGAACCGTCGCTGTCCCACTTGTAGCCGGCGTAGCTGTATTGGTAGCCCCCGGCATACAGCGGGTCGGGGCGGCCGAGGCCGGCGGTGGCGTTCCCCCCGTAGAACGCCTGAACGACATCCGGGATCAGCGGCGTATAGACGGCGGTATCGCTGTATTCTATATCCTGATGATACACCTGCGTGACCGCGTAGGCGGTATGGAAATACAGCGTGATCTCCGCGCCGCTATTGGGCACGCTGCCGATGGTCGGCTCGGGCGGAGCGCCTAAGTTGATATCGGCGGAATCCGTCGGCGGACCGACGGTGTAGCCGACATAGGTATAGACTTTATTGATCGCGGCGACGCCGATGTCGTCCATCAGGTTATCCGGTACCGAAAACGGCGCTCCGACGCCCGGCGCGAATACGGCCTGGTCGTCCGCCAGTATCGCGACAGAATGCCGGTATTCCACAAAATGGACGTTCACCGCCGGCGCGGCCCTGAAATAAAGCTTTATGACCTTGTCGCCCGTCAGGGCGTGATACAGCGGGGAGGGGGGCTTGACCGCGCCTCCGCCGCCGTCCGCGGCGTATCCGCTGTAATTATAGACCTTGCCGCCGTAAGCGATGGGGCTGCGGTAATCCCCGCTCAGCGCGTAATCGGCGCCGTAGGGCACCGTATCGCTGACGGTGGTTCTGAGCTGCGTACCGGGGTTGTCCGCGTCGTAGAACTCGACGGTGACCCGCGGGTTTAAGGCGAAGAACAGATAGATCATCTTGGCCGCCTCGATATTGGCAAAGGTGGCGCACGCGCCGGATCCGTCCGACATTGGCGGCAATCCCTTATGGAGCGCGCCGTCGGGCTCGCTCATATACCGATACCCGTAATAGGTGTAGGTGCGGCCCGCGCTCACGACATCGGCGAGGGACGAACGGGACACGTCGTAGCTGCCGCCCGCGAGAACAGAGGTCGTCAGATCCGGTTTTACGGAAGTCCCGCTGTTGCAGTCCAGATACCGTTCGGTCACCGGATAGCTGCATGTGGCGTGGTAGGTGCTGTTCGTCGTGGCGGTCGCGTTATTCGACGCCAGGGTCACCCGCGCCGAGTTGACGAACACGCCCGTCTGCTTCACGGCCGCCTGGAAGGAAACGGTCGTGGTCTCCGGAGGGAAGTCGTCGAGGTTCCAGGTGAGCGTCTGGCCGCTCTGCGAGAACACGGCCACGGCCTTGGAACCCGTCACGCTCTGACTGCCCGCCACATACTGGAGCCCCGCCGGCAGCGTATCGGTGACGACGACGGGATTCTTCGGCGGCGGCACAGGTATAAACTCAAGCTTGAATACCCGGATCATGCTGGTCAGATGTTCCTGGGAACTGAAGGTATTGCCGTTCATCTTGCTCCCCAGGCACAGACCGACGACAGCCGCCTGGTCTTCATTAAGGGTAATCGCGCTTTTGAAGGTCGATATCTCCGTGGGCACGTAATAAGGATTGTTGGTGGTGGCAAAGTTGCTGCCGGCGTTGGTCACAAAGCCGGTATGCCCGTTGCGGAAGGTAACTCTGCCGTTATTGCCGGAAGTGAAGGTAGCCGTGAGTTTTGCCGGCAGCGTAAGGGGGCTGCTGTTGTCGTCAGGGAAAAATTGATCCGTAAACTTGCTGTAGCCGTACGCTTTGACGTACGTCGCTTTGAGATAATCGTTTTTCCCTCCGACGACGCCCCTCATGAACGCGGATACGTATGTCGCGGGCGAAATAAGCGCGTTTTCGTTGTTGTCGCTCCAGGTGCGGGTATCGGCGGAAACCGTGATATTCACGGTATAAGAGCCCGTGGGCAGCGCGCCGGCTGTTTCAAGCCAGAGATAGTGTTCATATACATTGGAATTGCTGTAATTGCCCTGCCTGAGGATAGACTCGACGCAGACCGGACTTGCGGCGGGCGCGGCGCGGACGCCATTCGGGAACGTCCCCGTTGTTAGAGCGTAAGCTAACGCCGTGGTCCCGCCGGATCCGCCGCTGTAACTGCTCGTATAACCGCCGCCCGACGCGATAAGGCCCGCTGGGCCGAAAACGATCGGCGTCGTGTCGGTGCTGGGAAACTTGCTCTTGATCGGTATGGTATAGGTGATGATATCCCCCGGCGCCAATTGAACCGGGTTCGCCGCCGTGCCGTCGTTCGCCGCCCCTTTTGCGCTGGCGTGCTTCTCGGCACAAAACGGCACATAGTACAGATTGACCACATTGTCATTCGGATCGGGCGCGTACATCAGTTTGGCCAGGTCCCGGTCGCTTCTGGAATAGACATAGCCCGGGATATCCGGCGGCGTGACGGTGAATCTTTGTCCGCTGTAGCCGTTTTCGGTTTGCTGCGCCCCCAGAACGGCGCCGGTGCCGTCCTCCAGGAAATTTACCGCGCAACTGGTCGGTGTGGTCGGAACGTCAAGCTTTACGTAGACAAAGCGCATAATTGTCAAGATCGCGCAGTCGTGCGGGAAATACGAGGTCATAAACCCAAAGCCGTCGTTGGCGCCGCTTTGCGGTTTGGCGACGCTTATGCGCTGAGAGCCGTTGACGTAAATTTTAAACGCCTTGGTGACCGGATCCGCCGTCAGTTTGATTGGGATCTGAGCGGAGCTTTGGTTCGAAATACGTGTCATAAAGGTCGTAATAAGGCTGGCGCCTTTCGCGGCGGTAAAATCGAGCTGCTGATCCCCGGCCGGCAGGGTTACGCCGTTCATGTAATACAGGCTGAGCGAAGCGGTTCCGTTTTTTTGATTGGAGTTTACCAGCGCCAGCGCGTAGCCGGTATATTTCCCGCTCGACAGCGTGCCGTTGAATAAAAACGCGCTCTCGTGAAAGGTGTGGAAATTCATGTTAGTGGGCACCAGGTTGAACGAAATGCCCGAAAATCTGCCCTGATACGCGGTAGTGAATATATAATCCGTGTAAGCCGGTATCCCGTAGCCATAGAAAGAAACACTGGCGTCGCGGACCACATGGTTCATTGTGGCCTTGCCGTTGTTGGAGCCGGAGATCTGGCTCGTGTAAGCGTTGTCATAGCCCGGGTGATCCTGAATATTTGTCCAGATTATGCTGTTCGGTGAAGCCACGGCGGTGTTTGGATCAAAACCGGGGTCATTTGTAATGACTACGGGGGCCGGGGGGGCGGGGGCATCATCGGGTTCCTCCGTTTGGACCGTGTCGTCTACTGTAGTGTCGTAGATTTCCAGGCGCATGCCCGCGTTTATAGCTTGGACCGCCGCGCCGCCGGTGATTGTTATCGTGTCCGAGAATGCCATCACAGGGTCCGCGTCCCAGTTAGTTGTAAATTTGCAATCATCGGTTGCTGACATCGGCAGCAGGTAATCCGCGTCGCCCACGCCGCTTTCGGCAAGGCCCAGGACATAACCGCCGGGCTCAAGCCCGGCAAACGTATATGTTCCGTCATCGCCGGTCTGGGTTTGGGCGATGGGCGTTGTAAGGTCGTCTGATGCGTATAGGTATACTATGTACCCGGCAAGAGGCGCTTCGCCGCCGTCATATAATCCGTTCCAATCCGTGGCAAGGCGCCCGTCGCCGTCTATCCACAGGAATCCGGAGATGCTGCCGGTATCTTGCGGCTCCGATGCGATTGGCTCCTCGTTTAGCTCAGCCACGGGCTCCCCGTCATTTGTCGATGTGCCGTCGGACGTATCCGTTGTCGATGTGCCGTCGGACGTATCCGTTGTCGATGTGCCGTCGGACGTATCCGTTGTCGATGTGCCGTCTGTTGTATCCGTTGTCGATGTGCCGTCGGACGTATCCGTTGTCGATGTGCCGTCGGACGTATCCGTTGTCGATGTGCCGTCGGACGTCGCGTCCAGTGACGTCTCTGTGGCTGTCCCAACAGTGTCCGCCTCGGCCAAGTTCAAATCGAATACAGCTAAGGAAGAACTCAGAACGAGGCACAGCAGCAAAGAGACTAACCTATTGAGTTTCATTATTCTACGCTTCCTCTCGCCGATCAGCCGGTCGGTTTTCTGTTTTGTCAAATTCAGGTCATGTTCATTGATAATTGGTCGCATTTATATATCGTTCAATTTATGTTTTTTCATTACACCCAAAAGGGGGAAAATCGGCATAAAAAACCCTTCAAATCCGACCGCGGATTTGAAGGGGCAAGGAACTTCAGCAAATAACCGGGCTCTGCTAACCCGCGAGCCTCTCCTTGATAAAAGTGGAAGACAGGCAATAAAATGTTCAACAAGTCTTTGTCGATGTTATAAACAAAATAGATGTATAATTTATATGTATATAGAAAAAGATATTTACCAAGTGAAGTATTGCCCCCTTGATTATGCCTGAGGTTTCGCGGCGTCCGGCCGGGACCGCCTGGTCTATTCAGGGCGCGATGACTAGGAGGGCGCTTATGAGCGTTGCTAAACTGATAAGTATCTTTTTTGCGTTGGCGATAGGTTTATCCCCGGCCGCCGTGGTCCGCGCGGACCCGGCCGAGTCTCAGAACAAGGCCGAGCAGGCGTTCCATGTGGACGCGAAGTCCGCCCTGATCATGGAGCCGGCCACGGGCCAGATAATACTGTCGCAAAACGCGCATGAAAAGCTGCCGCCCGCCAGCGTGACCAAGGTCATGACCCTGCTTTTGATCTATGAAGCCATACGCGACGGGAAGATCAAATGGGACGACACCGTGACCGTCAGCCAGCACGCCGCCTCCATGGGCGGCTCGCAGGTGTTTTTGTCGGATGGGGAGAAACAGAGCGTCAAGGAACTGGTCAAGTCCATAGTGATCGCTTCCGGTAACGACGCGGCCGTAGCCATGGCGGAGTTTATCGGCGGGAGCGAGGAGGCCTTTGTCGGGCTGATGAACAAGCGGGCGCAGGAGCTGGGCATGAATGACACGCATTTTGTCAACGCCTGCGGGCTGGACGCGGACGGGCACGTCACCAGCGCCTATGACATAGCCCTGATGTCGCGGGAGCTTGTGAACAACTTCCCGGAGGTCTTTGACATCTCGACGATCTGGATGGACAAAATAATCCATCAAACCCCAAAGGGCGAACAGGAGACCGGGCTCACCAACACCAATAAGCTGATCAAGCAGTACCACGGGGCGACGGGCCTGAAAACCGGCTCCACTTCCCAGGCCCTGTTCTGCATCGCCGCCACGGCAAAGCGCGACAACATGAACCTCATAGCCGTGATAATGGCCGCGCCGACGCCGGATATACGCATCCTGGACGCCAAACAGATGTTTGATTACGGCTTCGCCAATTTCACCCTGGCGCAGGGGGAACCGGCGGGCACGGTGATGGGCAAGGTGAACGTCGTCAAGGGCCAGGCTACCGAGGTGCCTTACACCGTCAAGAAGCAGATAAACTGCCTCGTCGGCAAGGGCGGCAAAGACAAGCTCACCTATGAGGCGCACGTGCTGGACGATCTGCACGCCCCCGTGCTCAAGGACTCCAAGATAGGCGAGATCGTTTATTTCTATAACGGCAAGGAAGTCGGCAAGACCGACGCGGTGACCACCGCCGAGGTAAAGCGGGCCGGCTTCTGGCTGACCTTCCACAGGGTGATCGAAGGCGGCATCGGGGTCGGAGCGGCCGGCGCCGGTGAAAAGGATAAAGCGGGCGGCAGCGAAGGCCATTGATATTGCAGTGACGTGGGTTCGACGGATTTTCCTTGTTTCATATGCTGTATGGGCGGACGACCCTGTCCGCCCGCTAAATTAAAAGTGTCCTATAATTACAGATTTGTGCGGACGCACGAAGCGTGCGTTTGTAGCTAGTTTAAGCTTTTTTCGCTATATGGCATGGGCGCGGGCGGACAGGGACATCGTTAATAAGGCTCCGGTAATGATACTTTCGAACAAGCTGATAAATCTGAGATTTAGGCAGAGGATAACAGGACAGCTTAATTAATCCCTAACTTTTCAAAATAAGCCATATAAAAACGGCTCAAAGTATTGACATTGAACCATTTTTATGAGATAATTATATTACTTAATTAAGTAATATAATTAAGTAATATTAGGTGATGGCATTGTATCCTGATTGGGTTTTGAAACACAGAACCAAAGGGACAAATATTTCGTTAATTGATGGGCGGTATTATCTATATGAAGTTGGCTCTGTTTGGAACAAAGAGAAAAAACGCGCCCAAAAAATCACAAAGAAATATTTGGGTCGAATAACGGAAGATGGGCTTGTCGCGCCAAAGATTAAAGCTGAGAAAATAAGTACGCCTGTTTCCGTGAAGGAGTACGGGGCTTCCGCGGTCGTCGCCGAACTTGGGCGGGATATTTTATCAAAGCTCAGGGAAATATTCCCGAAGCAAGCGGAAACACTGTTTGCCCTGGCCGTTCTGCGCGTCATCGAAAGGGCATTGTTCCGCATAAGCCTGGCGGAGCAGGCGTCTATGACTTTATCGCAGGTACACCAACTGTCAGCCAAGACATTCAAAAACGGAACTTCCTTAACCACCTGATAAATATTGTAACTGTCGCCAAAATTTTGAATGACTTTTTTTTATACCGTTTGTATGGTTTGCGTTTTTTCGGACGATATTTTTTTGTTTCCTTGTTCGTCACCACTCCCAAGTAAACGCTTTTTTGCGATACTTTTTCATCTCCTTATCCCAATACGAAATCATATCATACGCATAATTCCGGTCACCTATGTTCTTGATTTTTACATCACGCTTCGTCGTTGACAACACCGCCATATAGTAGTTATGTAACTACTATAAGTATACACTCTATTTTCTCTATTGACAAGTGTTTATGCGGTTTGTTTTGCGTTTATGGAGGTTATTTTTCGGGAGCTTAGGGTAATGGAATAAACAATAGAAACGATGGAAATAGAAAATTAAATCTACTTGACATGTGAGGGTGAGGCCGGTATAATACTAAATAATCCCGATTGCGTATCTGTAGCTCAGTAGGATAGAGCAACGGCCTTCTAAGCCGTGGGTCGGGGGTTCGAATCCCTTCAGATACAGTTTTTGAATAACCCCATCAATGGGGCTTTTTTATTAGTTTTGTGCGATTTATTCCTAAGTTTTTTATAGCTGATAACAAACATTTACACACATTCTCATTCATTTATTTTTAAAATTATGTGCCAAAAAGGTGCCACATTTAATCTCTAATTAATATTATCATTAAGTAGTTAACATAAATTTTAGTGTCGCGTAGTATTCATTTAAAAGCTTTGCTGCCCTGTCAAAAGCAGTATCGCTCATTTTTCGATATCTGTCTGTCACGTCCGGGGACGAATGTCCAAGAAAATATTTTTGGGCCTTTTCATCAATCCCAGCAGCATATGTGTCCGTGGCATATGTATGCCGCAAATAATATTCGCAGCGATGAACAAGCTTGTCACTGACAATGAGAGTGAATCTTTTGTCAAGCAAACCCGCCTGATCCAAACCATTAAAGGCGCAGGGTTTCTTACAGCCGTTACGGTTATGTGCGAAATTGGCGATTTCTCTGTTTTTAAGTCTCCGAAACAGCTTTTCGCTTATTTTGGCTTAGACCCCGAGGTCAAACAATCCGGCAAGTTCACCGGCGCAAAGATCAAAATGTCTAAGCGCGGTTCAGCGATTGCCAGGAGAGCTATCCACACAATCGCCCTTGTCTGTATTGGCAAAAGTAAAAACGGCGTCCCTCATAACCATGCTTTATTTGACTACTATCAAGCAAAGTGCAAGTCAAAGCCTAAAATGGTAGCCCTCGGCGCGGTTATGCACAAGGTTCGCAACATCATTTTCGCTATCCTCCGAGGCAAAAAGAAATTCGTAATCATCACGCCCGAGGAGCATAGCGAAAGCTATCTGCGTCAAATTTCGGCAGCTTAATCTTTTCGGATAACAGCCGTATTTTCCGCCACGGCGTTTCATTTGTTTATAGTAGGCGGATAGTGTGATAGGCTCGCACGGAGTGCCGGCGGGCTTTGTACCCGTGCCGTGCCTTTTGCGGCATGGGTGCGGAGCCTGCCGCTTGCCTGCGAATATCGCGCTATCGGGTCCCTGCTGTCAACAATTTAATTGCCTGATGCGGAAAATATTTCTATTGTTTTTTCCTTATTTTGCTTATTGACAATTCTTAGCTGGACTCCCTTAAAAGGGATTATACAGCCCGTACCAGAAATTTACAATATTCAGTTGCAAAATGTCCTGGCGGGTGGTATAATATGGACAAATAACCTATGAAGGGGATGTATATGAGGAAGTTTATTACTGGTTTGCTTGTAGGGCTTATCCTGGCGTCAACCGTATCGGTTTTCGCCGATTCAACACAGACGATCAGCGCTGTTTTCGGGAAAGTAAAGTTAATGGTGGACGGCAAGGCGATTGACAGGGAAACACTGCTGTACAATGGCACTACGTATGTACCGTTGCGCGCGGCGGGGGAAGCCCTGGGCAAGGAAGTGACGTACGACAATAACACCTCAACGGCTTATCTGGACCCGCCGGGGACGGGGAGGACGTTTGGGGGGGACGGCGTCTACATCTGATTCAAACAGTGGTATTATTGACGATTACACAGTAAAAATTCTCAATGGGAAAATATCTAAAGATTATCAAGGAAAACCTAGTTTAATCATCACAGTTGAATTTGCTAACAATGGCGACGAAACAAAAAATTTCATAGATGCTTGTCGTTTGCAAGTTTTTCAAGATTCTGTAGAATTAAGCACAGCGATAGGTGTAGACGGAACGGACTACGGAAGCCCTAATAAATCTGTAAAAACAGGCGGAAAACTTAATGTTCAAGAGGCATATTTATTGTCTAATACAAGCTCCCCTGTAGAGATAGAAATATCTGGATGGCTTGACTCCAGTAATACTAAGTTAACAAAAACTTTTGATATAAAATCATTGGCATCTGCATCAACCATTGTTTCTAACACAACGACCGAGCCAGCTACCACACAATCTACACCAGTTATAATATCCGCAACAGATTATAAGGAATTTCCTGGAGTTCCTGATTTTGGAATTATGAACAACATTTCATTACTTAAATCACTCACCAAGAATGGTATTACTGTATACGCCTATAATTTAACAGATGTTAAAAGCGATTATTTATCTAAATATATGACTGAACTCACTAACAACGGCTTTATATTAGAAAAAGACCTTATGAACGATACAGTTAAGGCCGCATTTGTATCGTCGAAATACTTAATAACGATAGGGTATGATCCAAGTTACTTTTACGTTACAGTTGGCCCAATTTTAAAATAGTGTTAACCCCCCTTGGCAAAAACTTAAACATAAATTATAATTGCTGTTGTAAGTTATACCTTGGCAATAAAACATGCAAGCCCGGAAAGGGGACTAATATGGAGGCGGTTATGACTGATAAGCAAATGGAGCTCTTGATTACACTCGTGGCGGATAAGATTCTCGCTTGTAAGGATATGGACGAGGTTAAAAAAGCTGTTGAGGAATTAAAGAAACTAGTAAAAAAAGAATAATGCAAAAACAGAAACAGTCTGGGACGACGCGCGGACTGTTTTTCTTTGAAAAAATATTTTAAAAACCTCTTGACACGTAAACATGTAAATGATATAATGTGTCATGGAGGTGAGGGTCATAAAGAATATTGCATTTCAAGTTGATGATAAATTCCATACTGAAATCAAAATAAAGGCTACACAACAAGGCAAAACGATAAAAGATTACATCATGGAACTTATTAAACAAGACTTGAGCAAAAAATAAAGAACGCTCGTCCTTCCAGCGAAAGAATATACGAGCGTTCACTCCCAAACTAAGTTGGTAAATCTATTATACCTTCTTTAGTTTGGTTTGTCAAATCGAATTTTAGGAGGTTATTGTATGCCATACCATTGGGACGAAGTCACCCGAATTTGGAAAAATTATCACTTACAGCTTACCGGCTCCAGTGAAGTCCACTATGACGAACACGGCAATCTGTTCGGCTCTATCGCTAAATTTCAACCTACATTCCAAGGTGAGATATTGGATATCCTTTATAACGAAGGTTATAGAGCAGGCGTTTTGAGTGTTGCCGGGATTGGAGGTGCCGTGTGAACGAGTTACAGATTTTTAATAATCCCGAGTTTGGCACGTTAAGAGGATTTGAAATTGATGATGAAGCTTGGTTTGTTGGAATTGATGTAGCAAGAGCGTTAGGGTATTCAAATCAGTATGGAGCCATTGCGCGACATGTTGATGAAGATGACCTCCTGAAACGAGAGGTCATCGACAACTTAGGCCGAGCTCAGCAAACCAACCTCATCAACGAAGCCGGCGTTCTTTCCCTGATCCTGATGTCCGAGCTTCCCAGCGCCAAGAAGTTCAAGCGCTGGGTTACAAAAGAGGTGCTGCCCTCAATTTTGAAAACCGGTTCCTACAACCTGCCCCAGCTCACCCAAAATGAGCTGATCGCCAAAGTAGCCCAGGCTAACGTTGACTTGGAAAAGCGTATGGGGCTGCTCGAAGATACGCAGACGGAAATAAAACAGAAGCTTGACACGGCAATACGGGTGCTTTCCTCGCCTAATCAGGATTGTTGGAAAACGGATATCGACAATTCCATCAAGGAGATTGTCACCAGCCGGCATTTAAGCCCATATAAGTTCAGGGGCCTACTTTACAGCGAGCTTGAAGAAACCGGCATAAGTTTGGAAAGCCGAGTAGGCCGTATGCGAACCCGCATGAAAAGAGAGGGCGCAACCTATAAGCATCGCATGGCCGTGACAAAGCTCGATGTTATCAGCTCCGACAAGCAGCTCCGAAAGATATTCGAGGGGATTGTGAAGAAACATCAGGCTTTGTGCCAAATAGCGGATTAAAAATAACCATTGCAATCTACGAATAAAAGTGCTATAATACGGTTATAAAAACTATGAGGGCGCAGTGAACGCCCCCATAGCGGCACAGTTGCATTGCAGTTAGGCCGATTGATTACAAAAAAGAATAACCGCTGGCCTTGGGCAAATAGGGGCGGTTATTTCTTTATTTCAATGGCAATGAGGTAAATTAACGTAGCAAATGCTATCATTAAACTTATCGCTTCATATACCGACATGGGCTATCCCTCCCCTCTATAGAGGAAGTCAAGCCTAACCGCCCTGCAACTGTGCCTGTACCCATTATAACACATATTTCAAAAAATGCCAGCCCCTTCCGGCTGGTTTTTTAATGCCACAAATCAGGTGATGCCATGCAGCGCTTAAAATATATCAACCCGATGGGCGCGGAAGTAGAGTTCAACTCAGCCGCGCCCTATGTATTCTGGAAGGTGACCGGCCTCAGCCTGCCGCCGGTGCATATGTCGGCCCGATTAGACACCCCGGGCCGGAGTGATTAGACACTCGCGTCGCTGAAATTAGACACCTCCATCGGCGAAATTAGACACCCGCGTCGGACGATTAGACATTGACCTTTGTCAGCGAGCATGTTAAGCTGAAAATGCTTTTGCCCGCAGACAGGGTAGTGCAACGCTGGAGAGCGGCATGTCCTCGGCGGTGTGCCAGTCAAGCCCCAGCACCGTCGCGCGCTGCAGCGCCGTGATCACGGTCTGCCGCGTCACGCACATGCTCTCGGCGATCTGGCTGTTGTTGAACCCCAGACTTTGAAGC
>Ga0209629_10000882_pt1 | contig 17753 bp, 15 predicted proteins | sample TergutCu122P5_FD_187286 | JGI IMG/M metagenome (GOLD analysis project Ga0209629, IMG submission 187286) | Cubitermes ugandensis P5 segment gut microbial communities from Kakamega Forest, Kenya - Cu122 P5 (SPAdes) (version 2) | ecosystem: Host-associated > Arthropoda: Insects > Digestive system...
TAACTTTGTTGCTGCAATACGTGCTCTATCAACTGCTTTTCAATTTGAAGTTGAACCTGCTTTAGCTCCTTATGTCGATCATATAATGGTAACTGGTCAACAAAAGTTAAAAGGTAACTTTATAGTACTTGCAACTATGCCAGGTCAATTTTATTTCTCAATTGCTGATGTCGCTAAAGCTGGTTATGCGATTATAGATATAGTTGTATATTTAAAGTGCCCTATTAGTAGTCTTCCAAATCCTAAATATGCTTATGGATTAGGACTAGTCGATACAAGATTGGGATATCAATATGTTCTAAAGACTAGATTTACTGGTATTGTTGAAAAGAAACCAACTCAATATGTTACTCTTGATAAACATTTTGGATTAGAAGGTTCATATTTGGGATTCTATTTAGGAAGACCTTTACCATCAGATAATATAATCGAATTACAATATAATGTATACGAAAAATGCTATGCATATATTAAAAAGTCTAATTTCGTGTATAAATTCGATCCATGTTTGGCAGAATTTGTAGATCATGTTGATTTTTATAATGAATGTACTCATATGTTTGTTATGTCAAGTGATATGACTTATTCAGGCGTTATAAGAATACCTGTTCAATCAGTATTTGCTAGACCATACAGAGATAAATATTGGCCATTACAAGTCAAAATATATTTAAAAGATGGTTATACACTTGCTGATATAACTCAAGGAACATTTGCAATAACAGTTTATGCAGAATTAGCATCATCACATGGTATAGATATATTAAAAGATTCATTATGTACAATAGGAATTTATACTGGTGCATGTGCAGATCCTAACGCTTCTTATGTAGATCAAAGTAATACAACTGACTTAACAAACTTAACAGATTATACTGACTTATCAACTGGAGCTTTTAATTACTAAAATATAGATCCCTTCCTTTTTTAAAAAGAAAGGGATCTTATTTTATTCAATATTGTGCGTAAGAAAACCAGTAGTACAAAGAGAGTTTTTTAATATTGCTGTAGACCCTGTAACTGAAGAATTTGTTGTCATCGTAGTTACTTTATATGATTCATTAGGAAGTGAACCTATAGTCATGCCATTTTTAAAATACACTTTTGCATATATAGGCATGGTCCTCCATAAGCTTATTGCAGGATATACGCTAGGCAATGGTACGCTAATGATTCCACTTTGTGAAACAGCTTGTGATAATACTACTTTATTTGTTACGCTGCTATATACATCTACATGATCTATGTAACCTACAAGATTAGGATCAAATTTAAATATGAAATTACACGCTCTTAATGGAGCATATGCAAATGAAACACAATATTTTAATAATAAAGTATTATCAGAGCTAAGGGGGCGACCGCTATTGTATCCTAAAAATGATTTAAATACTCCATAATCTATATCTAAAATGGGGTAATTATCTGGATTTTTTTCAATAACTCCCTGCAGCCTGCTTTTTGTAACATATTCATTTTTTAATCTAGGATTTACAAGTCTTAATGAATATACATACATATCTTTAGGAAGGCTATCACAAGGCGTATTTAGAACGATTGTTGCCATTCCGGTATGTGTAAAGCCACAAGCGCATGTCTGAATGGCTCTATCAGTATCAAATATAAAGGTTCCAGGTGTAGTGGGTTTTAATAAGAACTTGCTCCTTGGGATAGTACTATGTCCCATATTATCTACTACTTCAAGATGATCCACATATGGAGCTAAACTCGGTTCTACGTCGATCACCATTAGCGTTTTTTCATGGGTTATATCAAATTTAAAATTGAACTGAAAAACGAATGATATGGATTTTTTATCAGCACTGTAAACTGATGGACTCCCTATTCCGGTAGCATCGATTAAATCATATCTTATAAGACCGTTTAATGTGCTCCCCGTTTCCTCTGAAAAAGCTATTTTGGGCTGAAAGAAAAGAGCTATAATCATCATTATGATCACAACTAAAGAAAGGTTCTTAAATTTCATCTTACGATTTCCTCCTCAAATGTTATCTTTTGTATAAATTAAGATAAATTATAACAAAAAATGATAAATAAGGGAGTTGTTTAATAGCAAAATATAATTTTCTTTTCCTATAATTAGACATTATGGTAATTTTAGAAAAAAGCTCAACGAAGAAGCATCTTTTTTTTCGGCATAAATACTTCCACCCATCGCTTCAATCAGGTTCTTAACAATGGCAAGACCAAGCCCAGTGCTCTGATTGGATCTTGCAATGTCTATTGTGTAGAACCGATCAAAAAGTCTTGCTGTATCGATTTCCTCATTGTTTTTTACACCATTTTGAAATTCAATCACCTTTGTTTCTTTATCAAGTCTTATAGTGCAAAATGAATCACCATGTTTTAAGATGTTTTGCATGAGATTATTAAGCACTCTCAACATTGCCGGTCTATCAGCGATGATATATACAGCTTCTTCAGGAATTTCCACAGTCATATGGAATCCAGCTTTATTAAAGTCTTCATAAAAAAATGCAAGGGTGTCACTTAGAAGGCTTATTATATTAATCTTTTCTAAAACAAGCTCTAGTTTTTCCTGAGTTCTGGTATAGTCAACCAATTGATTCATAAGAGATGTTATCAGCATCAATTTTTTCTCAATGATTTTTCCGTATTCAAGCCTTTTTTGGGGATCTAAATTTTCAGCCTCCATCAATTGAAGATATCCAATAGCCGAAGTGAGAGGTGTGCGAAGATCGTGAGACAAATTGGTAATTGCTTTTTTCGTATTCCTATTGTCTTGATCGAGTTCTAGCATTTCCGATTTATGTGTGTCCAGCAATTTATTCACATTTATTGTAAAGTCACATATATCTTTATCAAATGATCTAGTTGTCAAGCGGCTATTTGTCTTAATGGATTGCATTTCACGCATATTCTTTATAATTCTCTTCATATCAAGTTTAATTATTAAAAGCCAAAGGCTAGCGATAACTAAAGCTACCGCCAGAATAAGTATTGTATAAATCATATTGCCGCCCTCCTCTTATCCATATTACTTGATTTCGCTTTTTCTAAATACCATGATGCCTAATACAGTGCTGATTATAATCCAAAATACACCTATTGATAAGGCTCTCACTACATCAGATTTGCTCAATTGGCTCATAGCAGATAGCATTTCCAGATTGGTATTAAAATTGAAATTGTTTATACTAGCCCAAGATGGAATAGCTGATGTAATTAAGAAAAAGACAAGAACCATTCCAAAGAAAAATGCTATATAAACTGAGTTTAACACAGAACCTTTTTGTGAAATGAAAACAATAGCGTTACCTATGCAAACAGCAGCAAAGAACATTAAAAGCTGTCCCAAATAAGGTTTTAACACTGAAAGAATATATGCTCCATCAAAGTTTCCTCCAAAACCATTCCTTGCTGTGGCTACGATACTCCCAACAATAACATTGAAAAGAGTTATAATAATTGCGAAAGAAAAACCTAATATCACCTTTGCAAAGTAGTATTTAATACGAGAAACACCGCTGGATAAGGTGTTTTTAATTGCATTAGATGAAAAATCTGTCGCTACTAAAGCGAAAATAATTGGTAAAATCAAAAATAATATGAAATCTGGTTGTGCCATGATCGCAAATGGTGCTAATGATCCAACAACATTCTTCATAGCTTCAGGGTCTACAAGATTTACCGAAGTATTTTGAGTATTATACCCAATCAATAGATTGCCTGATGTGATCGATAATGTTAAAAAGAATGCTACCATAATTGTTATATATAGGGATTTACCTCTCAATAAGCGATATATATCAGCTCTCATTAAGTTTAACATTTATTACCACCAGCTCTTACTTTATTTCGCTTTTTCTAAATACTATGATGCCTAACACAGTACTGATTATAATCCAGAATACGCCTATTGACAAAGCTCTCACAATATCGGATATATTCAATTGGCTGAAAGCAGACAACATTTGAAGATTGGAAACAAAGGCATAATTATTTAAATTCGACCACGATGGAATGGCTGTGGTGATCATGAAGAAGATGAGGCTCATTCCATAGAAGAAAGCTATATATACAGAATTTAACACGGAACCCTTTTGAGTCACAAAGACTATGGCATTGCCTATGCAAACAGCTGCAAAGAACATTAAAAGCTGACTTGCATATGGTTTTAACACTGAAATGATAAAAGCACCATCAAAGCTCCCACCGAAACCATTTTTTGCAGTAGTTACGAGAATCCCTACAAGTATATTCAAAAGCGTTATAATAAGTACGAAGGAAAATCCTAAAATCACTTTTGCAAAATAATATTTCATACGGGAAACTCCGCTGGATAAGGTATTTTTAATTGCGCCACTTGAAAAATCTGTGGCTGCTAAAGCAAAAAGAACAGCTAAAATTAAAAATAATGTGGTATCTGATCCTGCCATGACGACAAATGGTGCCATTGATCCAGCAACATTTCCAGAAACATCAGATGCAATGTGTACCGTGTTATTTTGATCGCTGACCCCTATTGTGCCTCCACCAACAGTAGTCAACACAGTCATTATGAGTGCTATAGCAATTGTAATGTACAGTGCCTTTCCTTTTAATAAACGATATATATCAGCTTTCATCAATTTTAACATTTATTTTCCCTCCCCAATAAGCATTCTGAAATAATCCTCCAGATTGTCTCCGATTTCTTGAATACCGCTGACCTTTATACCTTTAGAAAAGAGTGCGCCTGCTACCTCAGATGGATTATCCAAGTAATCATAAATGCGTAATTCTCCTGTTCCTGTGACTTTATATTTTAAAGTATGGAGCACAGTTTCAAGGATTACTACAGCTTTTTGAGAATCATCGACCTTTATTAAAATCGAGCGTTTGCAGTTTTCTTTTAATTCTTCGTCTGTGATCTCCTTAATCAGTTTACCGTGGTGGATAATACCGTATTTTGTAGCTACCATAGATAGTTCGGATAAAATGTGGCTTGAGATTAAAATTGTAATGCCTTCTTTATTTAGCTTCTTAATGATTTCACGCATTTCTACTATACCAACAGGATCTAATCCATTTATTGGCTCATCTAAGATGATAAAATCAGGATGGTTTAAAATCGCAAGGGCTAATCCTAAACGCTGCTTCATACCAAGAGAGAAATTTTTATATTTTTTCTTATCATTGTCCTCAAGTTCTACCAGCTTTAATACATCAAAAACTAATTTTTTCTCTGGGATCCCTCTTTGGATGCGGTAATATTCAAGATTTTCTATAGCAGTGAGATTTTTATAAAATGCAGGTGTTTCAATAATGCATCCTATTCTCTCCCGTGCTTTCATGAGTCCTTGAGGAGTTCTCTCACCCAGAATTTCCATTTCACCGCTATCGGCAAATGTAAGGGCAGTGATCAGGCGCATTAGTGTCGTTTTTCCAGCTCCATTTAAGCCGATGAGTCCAAAAATATCTCCTTTTTCGATGGTTATGCTTATATTATCAACTGCAATCTGATTTTTATATTTTTTAGTCAAAGCATTTGTTTTAAGTACCAATGGTTCCATATAATTGCCTCCTTATCTTATTGAAAAGATTGTACCAAGAAAGGCTTTATAAACAATAAATTAATCATTAAAAAAGTCTTAATTTATGGATAAACAACTTAATCTTTCATCTTAAATCCAATTCCCCAAACAGTTTGGATGTACTCTGTATTAGGTTTAATTCTGGAAAGCTTTGTACGGATCTTGCTGATATGTACATTCACTGTGTTATCATCACCTAAAAATTCGCCGCCCCAAACGCTTTCATATATATTGTTTTTTGTAAATACTCGCTTAGGTGCTGACATCAATAGTTTCAATATGGAATATTCTGTTTTGGAAAGCTCAACACGTTTTCCATCTAAAACAGCATCATAAATAGTCTCATCTAATATAATGTCCCGGAAAACCGTGGAGCTTTCGACAATTGTATTTTTACGAAATTGAACTTGAATGCGTGCCATGAGTTCATCGTTGTCAAAAGGTTTTTCAATGTAATCATCTGCTCCTTTTGTTAGAAGTTTCACCACGGATTCCTTGTCAGTCACAGCAGTGAGAACTATCACAGGAATTTGAGAGCTTTTCCTTAGCTCTGTTAGGACTTCAAAGCCAGTTTTACCTGGAAGCATTAAATCTAATAGGACAAGGTCATAATTTGAAGCTTTAAAGCATAAAAGTGCTTCACTGCCAGAATATGCAGCTGTGAATTCATAATGATTTTGCTTGATAAGTTCTACTATTAAATTGCTTATATCTATGTCATCTTCAACGATTAAAATCTTCTTCATAAATATTCTCCTAGGAATGAATTTATACCTTAATTTTATCATATCCCATATATTATTATACTACGAAATTTAAATTGAAATGTTCTTAAAATTTCATAAATACTTTAACATTAATTTAGCAGATGGATAATATAATAGTATAAAGTATTGATAGGAGTTAAAAAATGAATATTGAAGAATTGATGGAATTAGATAAGGATACTTATGGGACTGATATTAGACCTAAGGTTTACTTGAAAAACGACAATATAAAGATAACCGAAACTAAGATAGATATCGGTTCTACTCCTGAGGATTTTAAAAAATGGGCTGATCATGAGAAGCAAGCAATTTTAATGAGGGAAAAGAATTTTAATGATGGTGCTAATTACTTTGATACGCTTCAAAAACTGGATATAAACCTAATAGATGATGTGCCACCTGGCTGGAATTTGTTCGATCCTCCCAAAAAACATGAGCTTGCAGATCTTATAAGGTCAATTGCCAGTGTGGGCTTAATTTATCCAATTTACGTGCTAGAGCATACAAGCGGTGTATATAGTGTAATTTGTGGAAGGTCAAGACTCCTTGCTTTTGCTAACCTCTACCAAGCTACAGGGCTTGATAAATACCGATTCATCCCCTCCTACATCGTTAAAGAATCTGATACGGATGAACTTTTTGTCAGAACTATGATAATTGAGTCGAATTTGCGCTTTAGGTCTATATCAAAGATTAACTTAGTTCAAAGCTTAATAACAATCTATGAAGTGATGCAAAAAAATAAGTTATATAGAGGAGAATCAAATGTGGCTGAGGAAGTGGCGAAGACTTTTGAAGTATCAGAGACAACAGTTTTCAATTATTTAAAGGTAAGAGACCTATGCGAGGAAGCTTTAACACTGCTTTACGAAGATAGATTAAAATTAAAAGCCGCCCTATACCTAACAAAGGTTTCAAAGGAAACTCAAAAGAATATTTTAGAAAAATTTGGCATAAAAGGAGTAAACACCATATTTAAGTTAAAACTCATCACCAGAGATGGAGATGTTTCCTTAGAAAAGCTGGAAGAGAATATTAAAGACATAGAGCACAAAACTCCTCCAAAGACAAGGATGACAATTGAAATTAGCAGAGAATTTGTTGCAAAGCTGATAGACTTCTTATTGGAATTTAAAAATCAGGTCATAGTGCCATTTGCTTGCAGGAACACCAGAGGAAAGACCTCTACTTTATTTAAAGTTAGATGTAATAATGAAGACATGGAGCATTATATAAAGGAAAAATTGGTAGATGAAATGCTATATGGGAAATTGATCTCAGCTGGGATCAAGTAGATTTAGGATCATAATAAATTTTAGATTTTTTTAACTAAAGTATTATCAGACCAAAAGAACATTGTAAAAAGCATTTTTTGAAAAAATAGTCGAGGTAGGCTTATTTGTTGTATGACAAAATATAAATATTATCAATAAAATCTAATTATACTTAAAATAATTTGAAACGGTGAAATTAAAGCAAAAAAAATGTCTAAAAATTTATTTCGAAAAAGAGGAATATTCTTAACTGCAACTTTTCGAGGGTGCAGTCAAGAATTAAGAATAAGAAGAAAAAATGAACCGCCCTGCTCGAACCAGGGCGGTAATTAGTTATTTACCGAATCCGGGGTAACCGCACCAAGCGGAACGATTACCTTCTTTCTTTATTTTATTATTTCTTTTCTATCTAGTCAATATTATTTACTTATTTTTACATATTTATACTATGAAAATAAATTACAACAGCTTGATTAAATTTAGAAATAATGTGAATAATAATAAAGGTTAAAGAAAGAAGAGTATTCAGATTCAGAAGCAGTACGGTTGCCACTTTCCTGATGAGGAGGTGGATCTTCATGACTACATATGAGATATTACATTTGATAGTATCGATTTGTATGCTTATTATCTCTTATCTTATGTATAAACTTAATAAAAATAAGATTCTTATGATTAAGTTTGTTAAGAATAAGAAAAAGAGAAGAAATAAGAAGAAAAAATGAACCGCCCTGCTACAACCAGGGCGGTAATTCACTAATTACTGTTCAGGGTAACCGCACTTAGCGGACTGTCTACCTTCTTTTTTTATTTTATTATATTTTTTCTATCTAGTCAATATTATTTACTTATTTTTACATTTTATACTTCTAAATTATTTTGCAGTTCTTAATTTTTCTTTCAATTGCTCTTCCATGCTTTGAAGTTCTTTTTCTGCAAGAAGTCTCTTTTCTCTACCTTCAGAATGTATTCTTATAACTTCATCAATAGTAGTTATTAAATCCTCATTAGTCTTCTTTAAAGTATCGAGATCGACGATTCCTCTTTCGCTCTCTTGAGCAATTGCAATTGTACTAGTTTTTAGCATCTCGCTGTTCTTTTTTAATAGCTCATTAGTCATATCTGAAACCTTTTTTTGAACTTCCATAGCGCGTCTTGAATTTTCAAGTCCAAGGGCTAAAACTATTTGATTTTTCCACAGAGGAATTGTGTTTAAAATAGAGCTCTGTATTTTATCGATAAGTTCGTTATCGTTATTTTGAAGGAGTCTAATCTGTGGAGCCATCTGAAGGGAAATAGCTCTGCTTAATTTTAAATCGTGGACTCTTTTGTCAAACCTTCCTATTAAGCTGATAAGATCATTTACCTGCTGAGAAATTGCAGCATCATTAGTTTCTATTGCTTGCTTTTTTAATTCAGGGAGTACATTTTCATTTAAATCCTTTAATTTCTCCTCTCCTGCGATTATATACATGCCAAGCTCTTTAAAATGAACTAAGTTTGCTTCAAATAATTGGTCAAACATGGTGACATCCTTTAAAAGCTGCATCTTATTCTGCTCCAAATTATTTGTGATTTTATCGATATTTGCTTGAACATTTTCATATTTTGTAGATATTTTTTTCATCTTATTCTTCTGATTGTTAAAGAAACCCATGATCCCTTTATCATTTACATCTTTATCGAAATCCTTTATCTCAACAACTAAATTAGTAAGTAGAGACCCTACTTCTCCGGTATCTTTTGTTTTTATTTTAGCTAGCATATTATCAGCAAAAGCAGATATCTTAGTTTGAGCAGGTGCACCATATTGTACTATCATGGTAGAATCTTTAATATCTATTTTCTTTACAAAATCTCTAATGGCTTGTTGCTCTGCAGGTGTTAGATTATTGATATCCAAATCAGTATTTGTCAGCTTCTCTTTTTGATCACTTGTAGTCAATGCTTCGCTTTTTCCAGTTGTAAGCACTAATTCTGGTACGTTTTTGTTTAAATCCATCTCAAAACCCTCCTAAAATTTATTGGTTCCTTAAACTATTTTGTATTTCATCATACATATTCATCTTCAGTGGCGATACTACGGAGTCGATACTTTGAGGTATTCCTTGAACTGTTAATCTGCTCACATCATAAGTTCCACCTGTAATACCAACTCTAAATCCATACTTTTCCCAGGCTAAATCTTGGATTTCCTTGTCATTAAATGCATCTAAATATTTTGCTCCATTTTCATCAAGGGCTGCAATGCAATGTGAGTTCCAAATGGTTGGAGCTGGATAGAGTATTCTAATCCTATCTTTAACAGCTTCCCATCCGGAAGGATTGTTATTTGCAAAATCGATTATGCTCTTTTCATAATCTACGATCATAGGCTTTCCACCGGCACCAGTTCTTAAATATAATTCGAATAAATCCGCAGGGGTGTTGTTTAAAAATCCTGATCTTTTATAAAAATCATCCAGCCTTGGAAGCACACCATTTAAGTTTTCTTCTGTTACCTCACCTCTATTCATTATTGATGCTAAAAGTCCATAATAAGATGTCCCTGGTGATGAAGTGACTGGATCAGTTGAAGCTATATTTATTTTGCCATAGATCTGATTAAATCCAATATCTGCCCATGTCTTTCCATCTACTATATATTGAATTAGTTTTTCCATGTCAGATATATAATAAACTCCATTGCTTAAAGTTACAATACCTTCATTTATCAAAGCATCTGTAACTATATCCCAGCTATATATGACTATTGGCGTATTTAAAGCAAGAGCACCTTTTACAACATATTCTCTTGAAGCTTCTTGTTTTAAAGGATCTGGCGATAATTTATAATAATCAAAAAATCTCTGATCAGAAAAGAATATAAAATCGTATTTTGAGCCATCCCCTCTGACAACTGGGTCTTTTATCAGTTTACCATTGCTCCAAGCATCATTTACAACATTTAATTTGTATTTATCCTTTAATATCCTTATAAAATCCGGATCCGCTAAAAGGTTTTCCTTTCCACCCCCAACAGCTCCATAAATCGTAGTAATGTTCCAATCTAATAAGCTTTTTCCATTATTATTATCTAAAAAAAGTTTGATGCTTATTCCAATTAGTATGAGCAAAATAAAAACAACTATCGCAATAATACCTTTTTTATTCATATTTTCCTCCTAGAGATTAAAATCGCTTTTAAAACTGCCCAATTGACTATTTAAATCGCTCTCTAATACTTTTAATTCAGCAGATGAATCTAATATGTCATCGCTGTAAAGATCGTTCAATCCTACATCGTATGCATCTTTAATTTGGGAAAAAAGACTTGAAACATTCTTCATAAAATTCACGGCTTCTGCTCCCTTTAGCCTGTCATTTTCAATTTTATCATATTGCTCCAATATTTTGATTGTAGAATCCGGATAATAATTTAAATACTTATTTGCTCTCTTATATTTAATAGGATTTTCGCTTACGATTTTTATTATCTTATCAAAGTCTGAAATAATTGCTTTTAATTCTTCAACTAGTTTTTTATCTTCTATTTTAACAGTAAATTGTGTTAACTTTCTCAGGTAAGTTTTGCTAAGCTCTAAATTGGCTTTAACATCATTGTTTAAACTAGCTGTTATCTTAGATTCTTTCTTTTTTGATGGCATAGATAATACAATTGTAAATATGATAAATATCACTATGGATACAATAAGAGATATGAATATATTTATCCTTAAAAATGCAAATAAAAATATGAATAAAAGTCCAGCAGCAATAGCAGGTAAAATTATAATAAATGAATTTCCCTTATTATTCATAAAAACCTCCTAATTATAAGCCCTAATGGTTTTAAATGCATTGATTAAATCATCTTTGCTATCTAAAACGAGAGCTTTAGATAATGTTGCAATTTCCTCTAATTGAGATCTGTCAGCATCGCCAAAAAGAATAGAAAATATCGGAATATCCTTATTAATATTTTTATATTTGTTTAAAACATAGCTTTTATCGTCTTCCAGTGACATTCCATCAGTCATCAAAACTATTGAAACATTATATTCATCATTATCCACATTCTTTACTGTTTCTATTGCTTTATCCAAAGCCAGATACATATTTGTACCGCCACCAGCTGTAGTATTTAATATATCATTTAGCAATTCACTGGTTGAGCCGCTATAGAAAGAAATAACATCATTGTTAAAAGGTATTAAAATCACCTTATCCTGATCAGAAAATTGAATAAAATAATTGGAAGCTTCTTGCTCATCTAATACTAATTTCATGGCATTCATCAAATCATCATAACCATATTCCAACATGCTTCCGGAAAAGTCCAGACAAAATACAGTAAAAGTAGGTTTTTTAAATTCAAATTGATAAACATTTAAAGCTTCTTTTATGATATCAATATTTGGATATTTTATAGCATTTAAATATTCATCCCTTTTAATCCCATAGTCAGAATTAAATATATTGCTATAATTTTCGTCAACAAGTCCACCATAACCAGCTCGTCTACCACTTGATGTGATTTTATCCTGTATTTCCAGAGATAACAGGTAACTCTGCAATTTATTGAAAACATCTTCCTTTTTCTTGTCCCCATTATCAATATATGCAAATGGTGAATCAGAAAGTGCAACCCCATCTTTAGGATAGAGCATATATAAAGGATCCTTTCCATTTTCTATAAGCTCTTTATTGATATTTATGATGCTAGATTCATAATCAATGAGAGCATTATAATTATCATCCTGTATCATCTGGCTTAAATATTCAGTAGAGCCGGATGTCCTTTCAACACCACTAAATAAAGAGATCATTGAAGCCTTTACATTTTCATCTTTAACATTATTCATTGTCAAGACTTCAGGGTTCCCTGAGAGGCTATTTAAAAAACTTAAATAAGCAGAGGCTCCGCTATCTGTCTGTGTTACGGAAGGAATTATAAATTTAAGCTTATTATCTTTTATTATATTGATAATATCTTTTAAATAAACATCCTTAGATATTAAATCCAGCTCTTCAGCTTTTGTTTTTTTAATGCCAAACACAACAGGTGTAATGGATGTTGGTTTGGAATACTTAATCAAACTCTTGTTATTAACCAAAGAAAACCATATGGAATTAGTTAAAAAACAAGCATCATAATTTGCACTCTTCATATTTAGTATATTGCTTGCGATGTTAATTGTGTCATCATAATCAATTTTTATATCGATCTTCTGTTGTTTTGCAAAATCTGTAAAAATATATTCAAGGTCTTTATTCTCGAAGCTGCTGATAATCCTAAAAGAATTTTCAGTATTTTTCTCTTTTTTGTCACAAGACATTGTAAAACTGAATAAAATAAATATCATAACGGGAACTAAAATTTTTTTCATATATACACTTCCCTAAAGAATATTTAATTGTACTTTAATTATAAATGATATTATATCTAATTAATATAGGAATTTCAAAGAAAAACCTCAAAAACTCAAAAAGGGTGCAACAATTTTTTGAAGGTATTTATTCATAAAGTATGATTAATATGATAAAATAGAATAGCATTTATCAGATTATCTTTACAACAAATTTAAAGGTTATGCCAAAATAGAAAAGGAGGCGATTTAGATGGCTGAATCTGTATGGAGCTTTGATAAATGGCGAAATGAAGGAAGAAAAGAATGAATAAATCACTTAACGGTTTGATAATAGAAAGCGACAGGACTCTTACATTACATGATGGAAGAACACTAGGTTTTGCGGAATATGGTCAACTTGATGGCAACCCGATTTTTTACTTTCATGGACACCCAGGATGTCGATACGAAGCAAGATTGCTTGCGAAATATGCCAAACAATTAAATATTCGTATTATAAGTGTGGACAGACCAGGTTTAGGTTTGTCAAGCTATAAATCTGGTAGAAAAATATTAGATTGGTCAGAGGACATTATCGAATTTGCTGATGCATTAAAAATAGAACGATTTGCTGTTGTTGGTTTTTCAGGTGGCGGTCCATATGCATTAGCTTGTGCATATAAAATTCCTGATCGGTTAACAGCATGCGCAGTTATTTCAGGCGTAGGAAAAATGAGTGCTTTTGTTTCTTTTTTATCTTTATGGATGCCATGGATTATCCTTCCATTGTCAAGAAAAATGTTCTGCAATATAGAAAAGTCAAAAGATACCTTGCTAAAGGCTTCCAATCATTGGCCAGAGGTAGATAGAAATTGTTTAAATCACACAGACGTAATTGATATTATGGCAATCTCTTTGATGGAAGCCTTGCGCCCTGGATTTCGAGGTGCTGCTTTAGATGGTGGATTGATTGGCAAAAATTTCGGGTTTCGCCTGGAGGATATCAAGTTCCCCAATATCTCTCTTTGGCACGGAGGTATGGATAGAGAAATTCCAATTTCGGTTGGTCGCACTAATGCAGAAAAATTGCAGACTTGCAATGCGAGATTTTTTCCTGAAGAAGGTCACATATCACTCATAGTCAATCATGGTAAAGAAATTTTAGCAGATTTGATATCATGATTGAGAAGGAGATCAAGAATCAGAGTTAAGTGATTTTATGACTTAACTCTGATATATTAATGGCTTACCGACACAATCTCTCTTGTATATTTTTGATTTTTTAAGTCAATATCGGCATAAATAAGCAAATCATTATTAATTTCAGTTTGTCCAGTATTTATGCAAGTAGTTTTATCTATGGTATTGATCCACTTACCGAGTTTAGTATCAGGGCTTTCATGTATGTGTCCATGTAATGTTAATAGTGGCTGTTTTTCTTTAAAAAAGTTATATATATCTACTGAGCCGATATCCAAGTCTGGATATCGCAATTGCCCGAGCTTCAACCCTGCAGGTGCCATGTGCGTTACATAAATTGTTTTATCAGCATTTTGGGGTTTCGGTAACTTGCTTAGTATATCGTACATTTTAGGTAATTTTGTTGTTGCATATTCTATCCAGTCATTTATTTTATCATAATCAAAATCATTTGATAGTAAAGCATAAGGCATAAACTGTCTCTGGAAAATATAATTATCTTCCATAACGACCCTATCCTTGCAAGCAAAGGGATGGTCGAGTATGTAATTCATACCTATAAACTCATAACCATCAATAGTAACTTTATTTTGAGCTATATTATAAACGTTGTCAAACTCATTGCATACATCGTTAAATAATTTGTCCATTGATAATAAATCATCATTGCCTAACATCGCTAAGCATGTAATATCCTCTTTTTTCAGTGCGGTAAAATAATTTCTTAAATATTGACTTACAAAAAGTGGTTGTTCCATATGTCTATTGCATTGTTTAGGCAGCATATCACCACCATTAACTATAAGCTTTATATCATTGTCAACAGCGATTGTTAATAATTTATTATATTTAATAGTATCTCCGTGTAAATCGGTAACATATAACATTCTCATAAGAATCCACCTAAAAGCTTAAATCACGAGTTTTTCCAGGCTCTAATGTATATATCTCTATATTATCCTGATAGCTATGATTGTTCATTCTATCGAATAAAGTACCTCTATGGCTAAGCTCGTTGTCATCAGGATACATTATATAATCTAATATCATTATTACTATCAATTTTTCAGGGCTCAATGACTGATTGATGATCATATTATTTAATTCTAAAAATACTTCATTGTAAGCTTCTTCATTTGGTATTATCTGCATACGTACATTGATGGTTTTTCCTCTTGTAGTTTTAAGCTTCAAGGCTACAATCCCTGGGTCTGAATCTACAAAGTTTATTGAGTCATATTCATCCTCTGGAATATCCAAGAAAGATTGAAGAAAACTCATAGTTATATGTTCACTTCCTTTAGACCCAAACATTTTTTTAAAAACATAATTATCTTTTATTATTGGTAACATTTTTGCTCACCTTACTTCCTTATATTTAATATTATAATTATGGACAAACTGAATTTTTTTAAACATAAGTTTTTAATTTATTTTACCATATTTTTTAAAAAAGGTTCCATAAAAAAGGATAAATGATTTTTAAAGTTTATGAATTTAACCATAAACTTTAAAAACCATTTATAGCTGCTAGTCAGCGGTACTTTCTAAGGTTGTTGTTAAGCCTTTATCAACGACATTTCCAAAAGGCTTTGCTTTTATGATCAGTATAATTGAAAACACAGGCATTACAGCAAACAATATAATTATTAAAGCTATATTTGAAACAATTTGAATCGGTGTCCCCATATTCATTACCACAAGAGGCATTACAATTACAACAAAATAATCATATAATGAATGTACGATCATAGCACTTAATAGATTCTTTGAATAGATAAAAACAGCAGAAAACGCCAATCCTAGCAGCATAGCATTCAATGCAGGAAATATATACTCCAAAATATCGCCACCACTCGTAAGAAAACCAAAAAGATGAATAAGCCCAAATAGAATGGCTGTGATAAGAGCAGCGTTAATCCGACCTTTTGCCGTTCCGCCAAATTTAATCAAGAATGCTGTAATCATAAGCCCTCTGAACAAAGATTCCTCAAAAAAGCCCACTGCAGTTTGCTGAAAAATACGCGCCGGGATTTGAGGTAAAAAATCTTTGTTTATTTTCACTATATCAAACAAGATAGCAATGTAGCAAATACAAATAAGGAGAACAGGCAAACAAGCAAATATACCTTTTGCAAAACCTTTGGTGGAAAATACAAATTTAAATCCATTACTTTTGATAATGTATCCCAACAAAACAACGGAAAGTATACCAAACACAATTCTTAATGCACCATCCATCCAGACCCGCAGTACAGGTGTAGATATTGAGTTACCCAAAAGAAGATTCACTAGTGTAAACACAATAAACACGATTAATGCCGAAACAATTCCAAACAAAACTGGTTTTTTCACGGCTAAATTTTTCATGATATAATTCCCCCATTAAACTTTATACTATAATATGGAGAATTATATACTACTTTTTAGTGCTTGTGCGCTTTTTTGTGTCAAAGTTTATTTTTCGTCTGAAAGTGCGGTTTGATATCCGCACAACATAACGCTTGCCTTAAACCAATTGTTCTCATATGAATTATGGACGACGCCATCATACTTTTCAGCCACATAACGGATACTTCGCATACCAATGGCATGAAAGTCTTTATCCTTCTTGGTTGTTACAAAGACACCGTTTTGCAAAACAGGCTCTATGGCATAACCGTTTTCTACCGTCAATATTAAAAGATTACCTTTACGCCTGATAGATAGCTTCACACGACGCAAAGCTTCCGTTTCCGCTTGTGCAGCGGCTTCGATTGCGTTATCAAGTAAATTGCTAAGCAACGAAGATAAATCAAATTTGCTAATAATCAAGTCTTTGTGAAAAACTCCGTCAACTAGAAATTCAACCTGCTTTTGGTTGGCCTCCCAATGTTTCTGATTAATGATTGCGTTTGCGTTATCATTTTCAACATCGATAAGCAGAGAAGAGAGTAATTGCCCCTCATATTCGGAAATGCTTTGAAGCGCATCGGCATCGCCCTTTTCCTCGGCAAACGTGCGCCATTGGGTAAGGCTGTGCCGGAGATCATGGCTCAATACTTGAATCCGATCATCTGACGCTTGTTTCCGCAGCATATATCGTTCTATCATATCGTTTTGAATAGCCAGAGCATTTGCCTCGTTGGCTTTAGCGAAATACCGGCAAATAAAGGAGAAAACGAAGTACAACAGTACCCAAATGATTAAAAGAACCAGTGAAATTATAATTGCATACATGTGAGACATTTCGACATCCGCAAACCGGGTAATGGTTTTTCGTACACTCCAAAAAACAACTGAAATAACGGAAAAAAATATAACGATTCCCGTCCGATGTTTATGGGGCAAGTAGCTATTTAAGCGGATTGTAATCAACACCAGAATGATATATACAGCATATATGGAAATAGCAAACACCAAAAACAACAGTACCGATTGCCAAGATTCATCTAACGATAGATTTACTACAGGATACAAAATTAAACTAAGGAACATGGCTATAAACAGAAGTATAGCTAGATTTATCACGCCCAAAAGAATCCGTTCTTTGAGCTTACCACCCATAAAAAGCACTGGATATAAAAAGAAGATAACAAGGATTAAAGAATTTGCCCAAGATAAAGCGGGAATTGCTGAGATTTG
>Ga0209629_10000883_pt1 | contig 17742 bp, 14 predicted proteins | sample TergutCu122P5_FD_187286 | JGI IMG/M metagenome (GOLD analysis project Ga0209629, IMG submission 187286) | Cubitermes ugandensis P5 segment gut microbial communities from Kakamega Forest, Kenya - Cu122 P5 (SPAdes) (version 2) | ecosystem: Host-associated > Arthropoda: Insects > Digestive system...
GACTTTCATTCTCGACTTAAAAATTGTTGCAATCACTATTATAAATATGTTTCAAGGAGAGCAAAATGCGTATTAATGGTTGAAATTATTTCACTTGACCAAAAGGATCGATGGAACTCGATTGTTCACTCGATGAACCGGTATGATTTTTACCATTTAGCCGAATATCACCGGTTGGAAAATTCAGGCAGGGAGCTTTTGATTTATTTTCATTTGAAGAAGACTTCGATTGTTTTCCCGATTATTTTACGCAACATCGCCGGAACGAAATATAATGATGTAACATCGGTTTACGGATACGCGGGGCCTTTGTCTAATGAAGCAAATCCGGATGAACAAACAGTAAAAGTTTTTCAAAATGAATTAACGGACTTCTTTGATTCCCATAGAATTGTATCGGCATTTGCTCGATTGCATCCGCTTTTTATCAATCAGGAAATCATTTTGTCCGGTTTAGGCGAAGTAATCGATACAAATCAGACGGTCGGTATTGATTTAAGTTTGCCTGAAACAGAACAAAAAAGGCAGTATGCGCATTCCGTAAAAAATCAAATCAACAGGCTGAAACGAAATAATGTCCTTGTGAAGAAAGTAAAAACTCGGGAAGAAATCGATTTGTTTATTGACATATACAGAGAGAATATGAAACGGGTGAATGCTTCGGAAATGTATTTTTTCCCCGATGACTATTTTTACCGTTTTATGGAAGACTTACCTGCTTCTCTGTTTTTGGCTTATTATGAAGAAAAAGCAATTTGCGGATCGTTGGTAACCATTTGTAACGGTATAGTTCAACCGCATTTAAGCGCCACCCGAAACGAATATCTCCGATGGAGTCCGTTAAAATTGGTTTGGGATTCTATACGGAAAGATGCTATCGAAAAGAAAGAAAACCTGTTACATTTAGGAGGCGGTGTCGGAGGTGCGGATGATTCGCTGTTTCAATTCAAAGCGCAATTCTCGGATTTGCGATTTTCATTCAAAACATGGCGCTGCATTTATGACGAAGAGACATACGCTCGGTTGGTTTCTGGGAAATATGCAGCTCGGGATCCTCAGTCGTCATTCTTTCCTCTATATAGGCTTTCGTCAATTTAAGCCGAGCAGTTGCCAAAATGAACTAAAAAACTAAAAAAAAAGCAAAAAGACTTTGTTATTCAATAATTGCTTTGTAATTTCGTATCCGAATTAGAAATCGACTTTTAATTATTAATAAACAATTAAATTTTTTAAACAATGAAGAAAAAATGGATTTGTACGGTGTGCGGTTATGTACACGAAGGGCCCGAAGCTCCCGAAAAATGTCCGCAATGCGGGCAGCCGAAAAGCAAATTTAAAGAAATGGTAGAAACCGAAGACGCTTTGCAGTTTGCCGATGAACACGTAATCGGAGTAGCAAAAGGTGTTGACCCCGTCATTTGGGAAGGATTGCAAGCTCATTTCATGGGCGAGGCTACCGAAGTAGGAATGTATATCGCAATGAGTCGTCAAGCCGACCGGGAAGGTTATCCCGAAATTGCAGAAGCTTATAAACGGATTGCTTATGAAGAAGCTGATCATTGCGCACGGTTTGCAGAGTTGATTGGCGAAGTTGTCTGGGATACGAAAACGAACTTGAAAAAACGGATGGAAGCCGAAGCAGGGGCATGCGCCGACAAGAAACGCATCGCTACTTTGGCAAAGCAACAAAATCTGGACGCCATCCATGATACAGTACACGAAATGTGCAAAGACGAAGCCCGTCACGGTAAGGCATTTGAAGGCTTATACAATCGTTATTTCAAAAACAAATAAAGAATCGGGCGCAAAGTGAAAGGTAAAAGGTGAAAGGTAAGTTATTTACCCTGTATCTTTTACCTTTTGTCTTTTTAAAATTTTCTTCATCAGTAATAAAAAATTCAATATAAAAGCGTATCTTTGCAGTCGTTTTTGAATTTATAATTATCTACAAAATAAAAAAATATAAAATAAAAAGTTTTATGGACAAAAAGAGAGTTTATTTGTTCGGTAGCAAGACTGCCGACGGAAACGAAAAAATGAAAGAATTGCTGGGCGGCAAGGGTGCAAATCTTGCAGGAATGAGCCTTTTGGGTTTGCCCGTTCCGGCAGGTTTAACAATTACTACCGAATGTTGCAACGAGTATTATGCAAACAATTGCCAACTTCCTTTAGGTTTGATGGACGAAGTTTGGAAAGGTATGAAAGAGGTTGAGAAACACATGAGTATGAAATACGGCGACCCTGATAATCCGCTGTTGGTATCGGCTCGTTCGGGCGCCCGCACTTCGATGCCCGGTATGATGGACACGGTTTTGAATATCGGTTTGTGCTCTGCTACTTTACCCGGTATGATTAAAAAAACAGGTAATCCGCGATTTGTTTACGACTCTTATCGCCGCTTGATTATGATGTATGCCGACGTGGTAATGGACAAAGCCGAAGGTTTGGACAAAAACATTCGCCGCCAATTGGACGATATGCTCGAAAACTACAAGGAAAGTAAAGGTTTTCATTCAGATACGGAATTAACGGCTGAAGACTGGAATAAATTGGCAGACCAATTTAAGGCAAAAATTAAAGAAGTATTGGGTACGGAGTTTCCGGAAGATCCGAAAGCGCAATTGGAAGGCGCTATCAAAGCCGTATTCAAAAGTTGGAACGGTAAAAAAGCCGTTTCCTATCGCCGCATCGAAGGTATTCCCGATAATTGGGGTACTGCCGTAACGGTTCAAGCAATGGTATTTGGAAATATGGGCGATACGTCGGCTACCGGTGTAGCTTTCACTCGCGACCCGGCTGTCGGCACGAATATTTTCTACGGAGAATGGTTGATAAATGCTCAAGGCGAAGATGTTGTTGCCGGAATTCGTACGCCGAATCCTCTTAACGACGACACCAAAAACGAACAAAATAAACATTTGCACTCGCTTCAAGAGCAAATGCCCGATATTTACAAGGAACTTGTTGATATTCGCGCCACATTGGAAAAAGAATTTACCGATATGCTGGATATTGAATTTACTATACAGGAACATAAACTCTATATGTTGCAATGCCGCGTAGGTAAACGCACGGGAACTGCCGCCTTGAATATGGCAATGGATATGTTGAGCGAGAAACTGATAGACGAAAAGACAGCCGTGATGCGCGTTGCCCCCGGTCAATTGGATGAATTGCTTCACCCGATTTGCGATCCATCAGCGGAAAAAGATGCAAAATTGCTTTGCAAAGGTCTTCCCGCAGGTCCCGGCGCCGCTGTCGGAAAAGCCGTATTTTCTGCCGAAAAAGCCGTTGAATGGACGCGGCGCGGCGAAAAAGTATTACTGGTTCGTAAAGAAACCAATCCGGAAGATGTTGACGGTATGCGCGTTTCTGCCGGTATTCTTACTTCTTTGGGAGGTATGACGTCTCACGCTGCCCTCGTTGCTCGCGGTTGGGGAAAATGCTGTATCGTCGGCGCAGGCATGTTGGATGTTCATGAAGAAAAACATGCCGCTTACATAAAAGGAACGGATATTGTAATTAAAGAAGGAGACATATTAACATTAAACGGGACCAAAGGTCACGCTTACCAAGGCGCTTTAAAATTGATGGAATCTTCCGAAAATCCGCGCTTCCAAGCATTCATGAATATAGTGGATAAATACCGCAAAATGGGAGTTCGCACCAATGCGGAAACTGCTGAAGATGCAGCATTGGCACGTAGTTTTGGAGCCGAAGGCATCGGATTGTTCCGCACCGAACACATGTTCTACGGGAAAGGATCCGATCAACCCCTGTTCATTTTACGGAAAATGATTTTGAGTACAAGCGATGAGGAACGCCAGAAAGCAATCAATGAGCTTGAACCGTTTGTAAAGAAAGATATGAAAGATACCATGGTTGCTATGGACGGACTTCCCGTAACTTTCCGTTTGCTTGATCCCCCGCTTCATGAGTTTGCTCCGCAAACACCGGATAAACAGGAAGAAATTGCCAAGGTACTCGGTATCTCCGTACAAGAAGTGGCTACGCGGGTAAATGCTTTGCACGAAACCAATCCGATGATGGGACACCGAGGCGTGCGGTTAGGTATTACCTATCCGGCAATTACCGAAATGCAAGTACGCGCATTGTTTGAAGCAACTGCGGAATTATTGAAAGAAGGCAAATCGCCGAAACCCGAAATCATGGTGCCCGTTACTATCGGCGGACGTGAGTTGATTATCACTAAAGCATCGGTTGATAAAATTCACGGCGAAATTTGCAAAAAATACGGTGTTGAAATTCACTTCTTATACGGTACGATGATTGAAATACCGCGCGCTTGCTTCCTTGCAGACCGCATGGCAAAAACCGCGGAATTCTTCTCATTCGGAACAAACGACTTGACACAGATGACCTACGGTTTCAGCCGTGATGATGCAAGTACATTCTTACCCGATTATCTGGGCAAAAAAATCTTGGATAACGATCCGTTCCAAACCATTGACCCGAAAGGCGTCGGCGAATTGATTACTATTGCTTGCCAACGAGGTCGAAGCACCCGTCCAAACTTGAAAATAGGTATTTGCGGTGAACAGGGCGGAGATCCGAAGTCGGTAAAATTCTGCTATAAAAACGGCTTGAACTATGTAAGTTGTTCTCCTTTCCGCGTGCCTATCGCCCGATTAGCGGCAGCGCAAGCGGCGTTGGAAGGTTAAAATTTTATGGATCGGTATCTTGTTTTTAAGACGCGAGACGAGTTGGTTCGAATCAAAATCGAACGGATTTTGTATTTTGAAGCGGAAAGAAATTATACAAGACTGGTTTTGACCAATGGTATACAATTTGTTTTTGCCGTCAATTTGGGTAAAATAGAAGAGATTTTGGAAAATCAAATCCAAGATTATACTTCAGCTCTTTTGCGGGTAGGGAAAAGTTATATCATAAACAAAAACCATGTTTTACAGATTAGCCTTCCAAAAACGACAATTGTGTTTTCATCGCCGGACGGAAAAGCCAAAGAACTTAACCTTCCGCGAGAACCGCTGAAAATACTTAAAGAAACTTTGGAAAAAGAATTGCCTGAAATAAAATAGTTATGGCAGAGGCAAATATACATTCCGGTGATCAACTTAATGATACCGACATCTTTGTGGTAGTAGAAAACGAAACAGACCGTTGCGATTTCGTTACCATTGATGAAAGCGCATCTTTCGATGCCATCGTTATAGATATGTCGCAGAATGATTTTGCCGATACCGTAATTGTTGATTTCGATACGGATGATCCGACGGATTCTTTCGTCAGTATTGATGAAGATGAAGATCAAGTATTTGTTTCGGATTTTACTGTTGATGATTTATTATTCGGTTTTTGATTTCAAATGAATTTAATATAAATAATGGTGCTATGATATCTGTTCGTTGTCCTCATTGTCAAGTAGGTTTGAAAGTCGATGAATCAAAGATTCCCGCCAATATTCAAACCTTTAATTGTCCTAAATGCAAGCACCCGATTTCGGTGAGTTATGTAATTAATAATCAATCGGTTGATGATTCGGAAACAATTATTTTATCTGCTCCGGAAGGGAAAGCCGGAAAAACCGGAAAACTGCATGTCTTGCCGAACGAATTTACGCCGGAACAATTTATCCGATTATCGGAAGGCGTTAATATCATCGGAAGAAAATCGCCCTCTAAAGAATCCGATACGGCTATCGAAACAAAAGATAAATTGATGAGCAGATCCCATATCGGCGTTGAAGTCAAACTTGGTGCCGAAGGAAAATGTAATCATTACCTTTATGATAATAAAAGTACAAATCGAACGTTATATAATAGAAATTATATTGAACCGGGTGAAATTGTTATTCTGAAAAATAACGATGAAATACAAATAGGTCAAACCCGTTTGATATTTGAGGAAGATAATCCTTAATCAAGTTAACTATTATATAATCGATATGGTATGAATATAACTTTACAAAAGCCTGTTTCAATCAGTGAAATCGGGCAGCGATTCAACAACGAAGATTCCATCTTCCCGAGTAATGAGCTTTTAAGCATCAACGACCGGCTTTTTTTAGTGTGTGATGGCGTAGGCGGTTCAAACAAAGGTGAAATTGCCAGTGCAATTGCTTGCGATTCCATTCAGACTTATTTTCATACTTTTCTGGAATCGGAAAAAGAATTTGATCCGCACATCATTGAAAAAGCGGTTCGATATACCGAAATACGGTTTGATGATTATGTCGAAAAAAATCCTTCTGCCCGAGGAATGGCTACTACACTGTGCTTGATTTTTTTTGCTCCGGCTTGCGTTTATTTGACTCATGCCGGAGACAGCAGAATTTATCAATTCAGAAACGGAGAAATGATTTTCAAGACCGAAGATCATTCGCTCGTTAATTCCATGATAAAAAGCGGAAAAATTAATCCGCAAGATGCTTATAAGCATCCTCAGAGAAATGTGATTTACAGGGCAATTCAAGGCGCTCATTCACCGGTAGATATTGATGTTATCAAAATTACCGATGTGTTGCCTGATGACGAATTTTTTATGTGTACCGACGGCGTTACGGAAGTTTGGAGCGATGACGATTTATGTAAAGTATTATCCGGAAACGGTTCTGCAGAAGAAAAAATAAACAGGATCAAGGAAGAATGTCGGGGAAAAGCGCGGGATAATTATTCGGCATATTTAATCCCCATTAGGGATGTGCACAAAATGAATGTTATGAAACAAATATTCTTAAACTTTTTCATGTATTGAATTTGCCATGTATCTGAAGCAAGGGCATCGTTTGCACCACGATAAATACCAACTCTTGAATGTTTTGGGAGAAGGGGGTTTTTCTTTAACCTATCGCGGCGCATGGAAAACGGAAGTTCAGGGAAATTTGGGAAGGGTACCTGCTTTTGTTCCCGTTTGCATCAAAGAATATTTTTTTAAAGATTATTGCCTTCGCAATCCTCAAACTTTTTTCGTAGAAACCAACAGCGAAACAGGAAAAGAGGTTTTTTACAAAAACAAAGAAAAAATTATCAAAGAAGCCCGCATTTTAGCGGAAATTCATCATCCGAACGTCGTAAATGTATTGGAAGTTTTCAAACAAAACAATACGGTTTACATAGTCATGGAATTTATTTCCGGTCATTCGCTGAAGCAGGAAGTAGAGCAAAACGGCATATTCACCGAAGAGAAGCTAAAGAAAATTATCTTTAAAGTCGGTCAAGCGTTAGATTATATTCATGAAAAAAATATTCTTCATCTGGATATAAAGCCCGCCAACATCCTCATGGATACAAACAATAATCCCAAATTGATCGATTTCGGCATCAGCAAAAAGTACGATTTATCCAACGCGCAGGAAACAAGTACTGCACTTTTGGCTGCTTCCAAAGGCTACGCTTCCATCGAACAGTACGACAGCGAAGGAATACAGGTTTTTTCTCCCCGCCCGGATATTTATTCGCTGGGCGCTACCATGTATTTTCTTATGACCGGACAAGTGCCGACAGAATCTATTTTTCGTTCTACGAAAGGCTTGCAAAATCCGCGCGATTTGAATCCTGCAATATCGGAAAAAATGGAGAAAGTGATATTGAAAGCGATGGCTTTGAATGCTTCCGACCGCTACCAATCGGTAATGGAACTGCTGTCGGATTTGGGATTTGATCCGGCAAAAGACAAAATCGATCCTGCATCAATGAGCTTATCCGAATATCCGGAGTTTACTTCAAAAATGAATGCCGAACCCTACGATGTGGATGCGGAAGACAATACCATGATTCGCTCCGAAATCAATCGGCGCAAAGAATACGATTGGCTGTATATTGTTTTGCCGCTACTGGTTTCGGGTTTATTGTCCTTTATTCTTTTCGGAAATCCATCATCGGATGAACTTGCCGGTAAAGCTCCGGAAGTGAGTATTCATCAAGATAGCGTTAATAATCAAGTCGTTCCTCCCGAATCCAATCAGCCGGATTCACAAAAGCAGATTACTCAATCTAATCCGATTCTCGAATCTGCCGCTAAATCGGTAGATACTAAACAGGAAAATTATCAAAAATTATTTAACGAAGCTGTAGTCGCATACAATCAAAATAATTTTGACCGCTCGCTTGAATTAATCAATCAAGCGGAATCTTATATAAAAACTCCCGATACGGAAAAATATAAAACCCTTATTGAACAAGAAAAAGAAAAAATTGATATACAAAATCGAAAGAATTTGTATGAAGTTTGGATGAAATTTGGTAACTTTGTCGTTGTAAGAAAAAAATCAAATGAATTGGTTGGAGCCATTGATGAACGAGGACTGGAAAAAATACCCTGTAAATATGTCGGTACAGAGCCGGCAGGAGTCAATCGACTATTCCAAAAAGAAAACAATTTGTATGATTTATATGATTCAAACGGTGTTCTGATTAAAGAAAATACCAACGGCTTAGAATAAAAGAATGAAACGAATCCTTTTTTTTGCTATCTTTGTAAACGATTTTCTATTTATATTTGCTCAGTCTCCCACGGATTATAATTACCGGGGAGACCAGGAATTGCTGAAAAAAGATTATCAAGCGGCGCGTAGTTGGTACAGTCAAGGTTTGGATTCATGCGACAGGTACAGTATTCAAAAACTGGTGGAAATATGGGTAGATCAACCGGCTCTGCGCGTGAGTATGCAGCGCCCTATGAGACAATGTTTCGAATGTATGAAAACAATTGTGGAAACTCAAGAACCGAATATGATGCGCTTATTTTCGGATTTTTATAAATACGGTATCGGAACTCAAAAAAACGATTCGTTATACAGTTATTGGTATAATAAATGGTGGAATATCTATCGGACAACTTTAGACATTACGCCCGAAAAGTTAAATCCCCTTACCAATTCCGCTACAGTTAAAACTCCAAGAAAAAGCCTTCTTTCCAATCGGTTTTATTCATTTATTACTTACACTTGGTCGCCGACGATGCCTTTCGGATTCACGGCAGGCATCTATGACAAAGCAGGAGTTTACGTCAGTTTAAGAACAAGCACTCAATCGATTAGTACGGCTTATGAATGCAATAATAAAGAGGTTACCGTTCCCGTAATCGGCATTGATAATCCGCCTTATAAATTTAATCGCGAACGATGGAACAGCCGAATGATTACCGGCGGCTTAATGTATTCGGTATATAAGAAAAATTTGTTCTTTTCCGTCGGAGGCGGTTACGGAAAAAGAGATTATTACAGAGAAATAGTAACAGACCGGACTTTTTCAACAGGAAACAAAAACGAATGGTGCTACAACACGGAAGCATCTTACAAAGGCTTGACGCTTGAAGCCGGCAGTATGTTTGTATGGAAAAAATTAACTGTAATCGGTGGAGTTAACTTAACTCGATTCAAAGATTCAGATATTTATTTAGGTATAGGCTTAACTTTTTAAATGATGAAGTGGCAAAAATTGTATATCGTTTTTTTCATTCCGGCGCTTTTTACGGCTTGTCTTAAAAGTCCGGAAATGACAACAGGATTCGTTAACGGCAAAGAGAAGCCCACAGTTATAACTGCGCCTACCGCGCGTGTAACTCCGATTCCGAGTGACGGCGCTTTGGTTTTTCAAGGTGAAATATCTTCGACAGGAAAAGGAGGCATCATTGAAAGAGGATTTTATTGGAGTTCGACTTCCAATGATCCGGGCGTAAACGACAACATTATTCAATCAACAGCAACTACCGATACTTTTAAATATCTGCTGCAAAACGTTTCTGGTGAAAAAACCTATTATTGGCGAGCGTATGCAAGAAATTCATTCGGTTATGATTACGGTGAAGTGGATTCCTGCCGAACACCGGATATTTGGATAAAAATAAAAAACTCGCTTCCTTCAGAAAGCAGGGGAAGAGGCGTTACTTTCATACTGAATGATACAATATATATAACATGCGGTGTAAAGAATGCAGCGCAGGTGATATTTGTTAACACCATGTGGGAATATAGCATAGCATCGGATGGGTGGAATCAAGCGGATAGTTTATCATTTCCTGGCGCCGAACGAAGGGACCCTGTGGTTTTTACCATAGATAACTATGCTTTTGTCGGCACAGGACAAGGTTTAACGCAAGCCTATAAAGATTTTTATCAATTTAACTCCAATTCCAAAAAATGGATGGTAGTTGCTACTCCCAATGATTTCCAAGCAAGATATGAATCAAACGCATTCAGCTTAAAAGGCAAAGGATACGTAATCAGTGGTTTTAATGGCGGAGTATTGAATGATGTTTGGCAATACGATGCAGGTAATAATCTTTGGAAGCGAATGGGTGATTTTCCCGCTAACTTTTACGGAGGAATAAGCATCAGCGATAATAATCGCAGTTTTGCAGGTTTCGGACAAACTCCCGAATCGGCAAGAATACTTTGGGAATATGACCCGGTAAGCGATAGATGGACTGATTTTACTCACTTACCCGACAGTATTACAACAAAAATCTATTCCGGCGCCATTATCGGAAATGCCATTTATATTGTTGATGTCAATAATAAAATATGGGCTTTAAACATGTCGGATAAAGCATGGACACAAAAATCAAGTTTGCCTCTTGATTTTCTGAGTCAATCCGGAGAATTTTTAAACCAACCGTTATTAACTGACGGCGCTTCCAATTCTATTTATGTAGGATTAGGATTTTCCGGTTATTTGTACGAATATCATCCGCTTTGGGATAATTAATTCAATTTACACTACATACGTCGAAGCAGCCGTATTACCGCCTCTGCCTGTCCAGTTGGTATGGAAAAATTCGCCGTGCGGATGGTCAATTCGCTCGTAAGTATGTGCTCCGAAATAATCGCGTTGCGCTTGAAGCAGATTTGCAGGAAGCCTTTCCGTTCGGTATCCGTCGAAATAAGTGAGGGCGGAACTAAGGGCAGGTACGGGAATACCATTCATAATTGCCGCCGTAACCACTTTTCTCCAACTTTCCTGCGAAGTCATCACTTTTTCTTTAAAGAACGGATCGAGTAATAAGTTCGTCAATTCCGGATTTCTATCAAAAGCTTCCTTAATTTTCCCGAGAAAAATGGAACGAATAATACATCCGCCCCTCCACATCAAGGCAATTCCTCCGTTGTTCAAATTCCATTTATATTCTTTGGCTGCTTCACGCATCAACAAATAACCTTGCGCATAAGAAACTATTTTGGAAGCATACAAAGCGTTTTTCAAATCGTTGATGAAAGCAGCTTTGTCGCCTGTAAATTTAGGCTTGGGTCCGATTAATTGTTTGGATGCAATTACACGCTCGTCCTTTTGTGCTGAAAGACAGCGGGCAAATACTGATTCTCCGATTAATGTCAAAGGAACGCCTAAATCCAAAGCAGCTACGCCCGTCCATTTACCGGTACCTTTTTGTCCGGCGGTATCTAAAATCTTATCTACAACTACTTCGCCTTCCTCGTTTTTGTAAGCAAGAATGTCGCGGGTGATTTCAATCAGGTAACTGTCTAATTCTCCTTCGTTCCACTCTTTGAAAACTTCGTGCATTTCTTGAGCCGACATGCCCAACAAGTCTTTCATGATTTGATAGACTTCGCAAATCAACTGCATATCGCCGTATTCAATTCCGTTATGAACCATTTTTACGAAGTGTCCGGCTCCGTTTTCGCCTACCCAATCGCAACAGGGTGCTCCGTCGGCTTTGGCGCAAATGGATTGGAAAATCGGTTTTACCAATTCCCAAGCCGGTTTCGAACCTCCGGGCATCATCGAAGGTCCTCTCAATGCGCCTTCTTCACCACCGGATACGCCTGTGCCTATATACAATAAACCTTTGCTTTCCACGTATGCCGTGCGGCGAATGGTATCGGAGAAATGCGTATTTCCGCCATCAATAATCACATCGCCCGGTTCGAGGAAAGGAATGATTTGTTCGATAAAATCATCTACCGCTTGACCGGCTTTCACTAACATCATCACTTTGCGTGGACGTTTCAACGATTTGCACAATTCTTCAACCGAATGAGTCCCGATAAATTTCTTTCCTTTACCGCGTCCGTTTACGAAATCATCCACTTTGGAGACAGTGCGGTTATAAACCGCTACCGTAAACCCTTTACTCTCCATGTTAAGCACTAAGTTTTCGCCCATGACGGCTAAACCGATCAAACCTATGTCTGCTGAATTTTCCATTATATATTATTTAAATCGTTCTTTATACGCCCACAATCCCAGCGCCGGATTGGAAATGTAATAAATTTCTTCGCCGCTGACTTCATTCCAACCGTCTTTCAAAACGGCAGGATTATATTTCTTCATCATCTCATTTAAATCCGCATATTGAAAACCGACGCTTTCAATCTCTTGGCGGGTTAAATGCCCCGGACAATACGTGATGCGGAAACGACCTTCCGAAGTGCCGTGAATCAAATGCGCTGCAACGCTTAGGTTATTTTGGAGGTCTTCATTTTCCTTCACTGATTTCAGCACTTGTGGCGTATGAACATATCCGTATTTGCGAATTAATTTATCAATCGTCTGGTCTTCGCCAAATTGACGCAAGCCCGGCGCAAGGACAATCAGATCTCCGCCGTCGGCAATCGCCATCCGGGTGCGGTAAACACTTTTATTACCCAACCATGTACTGCGAAATTCTTCGGGGTCGAGATATACGACTACCTTTTTCATTTCCCTGTCCATCATGTGGAAGTTGGTTTCGAGCGACAGTTCGGACGCTTTCTCAAAACATTCGTAGTCGTCGCCAATAAATAGTCCGCGCATTTGCAATCCGTCTTTCCCTTCTGCTATCACGGTTTGAAGATATACGATAGGTAGATTTTGAGTGAAATTTTCCGAAGCATAATTCAATACTTTTCTTACTGGACTTAATGTGCGTCCCATGATTCGTTCCATACCGTAAACCGCTCCTATGAAATGGCTTTTGTTGATACATTCCGAACCGCCCACGCCGACAAAAATGTTTTTGTTATGGTTTGCCATACCGATCACTTCGTGAGGAACCACCTGACCAATAGAAAGAATCAAGTCGTAATTTCCTTCTAACAATAATTTGTTCACTTGAACAGGTACGGAATAATCAAGAGCGCCTTCTGAAACTTCCTTTACAAATTCGCTCGGAACAGTACCCACCGTTACTACGTCTTCCCGCCAGTTGTGAACCCTAAAAAGCGAGACAGGAACGCCCGGATACATCTTCCGGATTTCCTCTTCAGTCATAGGAACATGCGTACCCAAAGCCGGAAGAATATCTGTCAAGCGATTTCCGTAATATTCATATACATAACGAGTCAATTCTCCTGCGCGCGAATGAAAGCGTGTGAAGTCAGGCGGAATTGCCAATACTTTCTTTCTTGTTCCTAATTTGTCTAATGCTGCAAAAATTGCGGCTTTTATTTCATCTGAGTTAAAAGCATAATTTGCTGAACCCTTTTCAAAATAATTCATAACTCATAATTCATAATTCATAATTCTACCTAATAACCCGTGCATTCCCTTTCCAAATACTCCAAACTTGATCTTCATCGGCAGGCTGACCGTAATCGGTGATGAAAGTAGTCGCCAAAGCGCCGGTAGCCCATGCAAACTGCGCGCATTTCACGGGTTCCCATCCTTTCAGTATGCCGTAAAGCAATCCTCCTACAAAGCCGTCGCCTCCGCCGATCCGGTCAAGTACATTGATGGAACGCGGCTCAATCACTTGCCATTCGTCATCCGTCAATACAATCGCTCCCCACAAATGTTCATTGACGTTGACTACCTCGCGCAGAGTATTAGCGAATACAGAAACGTTCGGAAAGGCTTTTTTTACATTTCGAATCATTCCTTTGAAACTTTCGATTTCGGAAGCAACATCTTTACCGCCCGATTCAGGTCCTTTAATTCCCAGACAAAGCTGAAAATCTTCTTCATTTCCGACCAATATATCGGAGATAGAAGCAATTTCTTTGAAAATCTCGCTCAATTCTTTTTCTCTGCCTTCCCAGAAAGAAGCGCGATAATTCAAGTCGAAAGAAATTTTTGTACCGTGTTTTTTAGCGGCACGCGCAAGTTCCAAGCAAAAACGGCTGGTATCAGACGACAAAGCGGCAATCAAGCCCGAAAGATGCAATATTTGCACGCCTTCCCGGTCAAAGATACGATCTAAGTCAAAATCTTTAACATTCAATGTTCTGCCGACTTCTCCGGTTCGATCGTTCCAAACCCGGGGACCGCGTGACCCGAAACCGCTGTCGGCAATATTGATTTGGTGACGGAATCCCCACGGACCGCCTTGTTCCACTTCTTTCCCTTCGTATTCCAAATGACGGCTACGCAGGTTATCCTTGATAAATTGAGTAATTGGACTACCTTTTACAAAAGTGGTTAATACCTTGACCGGTAATCCCAAATAAGCGGAAACACTTGCTACGTTTGTTTCGGCACTGGTTGCCTGCATAAACAAATGATCGCTCTTGTGAATCGGTTGACCTTGAGCTACCGGCGTCAAGCGGATTCCCATACTGGTCGGAACCACCAACGACCATTTATAATTTTCTTTCAGCTTCATATTGTTATTGATTTTTAAGTTTAATTCAAAAACACTGGCGCTTCCGCTTCAATTGATGGCGAATCGCCTGCTACGGAGGGCCAATCGTCTGTCCAAATAATTTTATCCATGAGTAAGCTTCTGCCGGTGGTGTTTGCTACGGAATAACCGTGATAAAATATCCAGTCGTTACCCGCCTTGTCTTGAACAATTTCCGAATCGTGTCCCGTACCGACAAAGGCGGCGTTCCCATGAATTACCACTTCGTGGTGGTTGTCCATCATGGGTCGTCCCTGCTTATCGACATAAGGTCCCCAGAGATTTTCCGACCGTCCGACCACTATAGTGTAAGTGCTTTTCAATCCTTCGCAACAACTGCCTGTTGACGCAAAGAGATAATAATATTTTCCTCTTTTATGAATATAAGTACCTTCGTAAATCGTTCCGGCAACCTGCCGTTTTTCGCTGCCGGGCTTGATTGCCAATCCATCGGCGGTGAGTTCGATTCCGAAAATGCCGTGAAAGCTCCCCCAGAACAGATATTTTTTGCCGTTGTCTTCTACATAATTTTGGTCAATGGAATTTTGTACTCCAATGCCGTTGCTTCTGAACAACATGCCCCTATCGGTGAATGGTCCTTCGGGTTTATCGGCAGTTGCAACACCGACTCCGCAAGTCCATTCGCCCCCCCACACCGACATGGTATAATACAGAACATATTGACCATTGATATAATTGATGTCGGGCGCCCACAAACCGCCTTTGGGTTCAAAAGTCGGACGGGTTTCGCCGGTAAAAGCCGTTCCTACAAATGTCCAGTGTATCAAATCGATAGAGTGATAAATCGGCATATTCCGAATATCTTCTGTGCTGTATAAGTAAAAAGAGCCGTCGCTTACTTGAATGATGCTCGGATCGGGAGTGCTTCGCCGGATTACCGGATTTCGGTACTTACCGTCCGGAACAGTTTCTTTCACAAGCACCGGCGTGATATAATCTGGATCGATTTTCATTATTTCTTTTCCGTTTTTGGTTTCATAACTCACCGTGCTGATGTACATGTTGCGCGGATGAATCTGCGTTTTGCTGTGGTGCGCATGAAAAACGATCTTCAGCCTGCCATCTTTGTCTTTAAATATGGCGCTATGCCCTATTCCTACCAAATCGCCGACATTTTGATAAACCGGATTATTTTCGTATTTCGTCCATTTCCCCATGACGTCGGTTGCCGTAGCAACTCCGATTCCATAGAACGGACTTTCGTAACAGTTTGCCGAATAGGTCATATAATAAACGCCATTGTGTTTTACGACAAACGACCCTTCATTTACGCGGGGCCACACCTCTTCCCAAGCTTGGGAAACGTGGATGCATGGATGCATGGTTTCGGGCTTCAAGTCGATAAGGTTATCTTGCAATTCGGCTACCCAGACGTTTAATCCGTCGTTAAACCGGTCGAAAAACAGGTAGGCTTTGCCGTTGTCATCCATAAACATGGAGTTGTCAATGGTTTTCTCGCCTTCTATCATCGGCTTCTGCACATCCTGTTTGAACGGACCCAGCGGATTGTCGCTGACTGCCACGCAAATATGTTCATCTGCCGAATAATGCATATAAAACTTATGATTACTATTTACGCGGTAAACTTCCGGCGCCCAGAATTTCTGCTCTGCCCAAACATCTTTTTTATTGAGCGCCAATCCGTCCGGAAGATTTTCTGGCGTTTTCCAATGAAGCAAATCCGTAGAAATGTAAACAGCTATACCGTTTTTTGCCTGCGTACCATAAGCGTAGTACGTACCGTCGTGAAGTAGAATAAAAGGGTCTCCGAAAGGGACTTTCATATCGGCTTCTTCCGCTTTCCTGTTCTCCGATTGTCCGGAAGAATAAACGATATTAAAAATACATAATAAAAAAATAAACCAATAATGCTTTTTCATGAAATCAAAAATTTTTTTGCTTGCAAAAGTAAATGAATAAAATTGAATTTCCTAAAAAATATGAATTTTCAACTCCACCCGAAAGGTCGTGCCTTTTCCCAATTCGGATTTATAGACATAAATTTTCCCTTTCCGGTAGGATTCGATGATGCGTTTAACCAAGGACAATCCCAAGCCCCATCCTCTTTGTTTGGTCGTATAACCCGGATGAAAAATCGTTTTGAATCTCGATTTGGGAATACCTTTTCCCGTATCGGTAATATCCATAATTGCTTTATTTCTTTCCTTGAAAGCATGAATAGTGATTTCGCCCTGTCCGTCCATAGCGTCCACGCCGTTTTTAATTAGGTTTTCAAGCGTCCATCCGAAAAGCGATTCATTCATGAGGATAGTTATCGGGGCTTTCGGTAATACGGTGGAAATCTTTACTTTTGAAGAAATACGCTTTTCCATATATTCCACTGCATTACCGATGGCTGAAGCCAAATCCATATATTCGAGTTCGGCATTGGAACCTATTTTGGAAAAACGCTCGGCAATGGTTTTCAGACGCTCAATGTCTTTATCCATCTCGTTAAGCAGTTTCGGATCAATTTCTTTGGTTTTGAAATATTCCACCCAAGCCATCAGAGAAGAAATAGGAGTTCCTAACTGATGAGCCGTTTCTTTAGAGAGACCTACCCAAACTCGATTCTGTTCCGCTCGTTGAGCGCCGGTCAGCGCTAAAAATGAAATAAATATAAAAATAAGGACTACCGTTAATTGAATGACGGGAAATAACTGCAATCGCTTCAATACGGTGGAATCATCATAATATACATATTGATAAAGGTTTGTACCGTCTCCCAAAGGAATAGTGAGCGTTATCCTTTGGTGCTTTTTGGCGAATTTATTTAATTGATCTTTCAAATAAGAAACGGTATCTTCTGGTAAAGAAATATTCCTGGAATCCTGTACTTCCCCTTCTTCATTGGCAATAATCACCGGAATAGTCGTATTTTCAACAATTATTTTTAGAAGATGTTCCCTGTAGTTAGAGAAGGCTTCAGCTTCATCTTTATTTAAATTTTCAAATTCAGGTTGAGAATTTTGAAGAGCTACCGATTCCGCCCAAGTCTTAATTTTTTTATATTCTTCCGCTTTCAAGTTATTAACCAAGATATTGGTAGCCCACAACGAAGCTATGGTGATAATCGCGGCAGTGATGATGAAAAAATAACGGAACGTTCGACCGGAGCGATATTCGATAAGCATAACCGTTTCTTTTACAATTCAACAACGACGGGAGCATGATCCGAAAATG
>Ga0209629_10000884_pt1 | contig 17717 bp, 9 predicted proteins | sample TergutCu122P5_FD_187286 | JGI IMG/M metagenome (GOLD analysis project Ga0209629, IMG submission 187286) | Cubitermes ugandensis P5 segment gut microbial communities from Kakamega Forest, Kenya - Cu122 P5 (SPAdes) (version 2) | ecosystem: Host-associated > Arthropoda: Insects > Digestive system >...
AGCGTCCGTGATGCGCACGCCCGCCGGCCGTTCGCCCGCAGCCCAGCCCGCCATCAGTTGGGACAAGGTGGCCTGGCGGTCGCCCAACCACGCCACCACGAGGCTGGATCCCCTGGTCAGCGCGACGTAGAGCCGGCGCTTGTCCTCGGCGGCCTGCTCGTCTGCCCACGCCTGCTGGAGGCCCGCCAGGCCCTGTCCGTCCGTTGTCGTGTCGATGACGCGTGGCGAACCCGGTCGGTCCGGCGGCCGCACGACCAGGGGATAGTCGGCGGAAGCCCAGGCGTGGCGCGACGCGTCGGCGGCCGCCGGCACCAGGACGATGGGGAACTCCAGGCCCTTCGCCGCGTGGACAGTCAGCACCGAGACAGCGGGGCGGTCCGTCTCGAGACGCCGGGTGCGGTCGCCGGATCCGGCGTCGGCGGCGCGTCGCTGTTGCTGCCGCAGCCAACTGTCCAGCATGGTGGGGTTCGACCTGGCTTGGCGCGCCAGCAGCTCGCCCAAGTGCTTGACGTCGGTCAAGACGCGCTCGCCGTCCGGCTGCCGCAGCAGCCGGGGCGACAGGTCGGCCCACGCTTCGAGCTGATCGAGTATCGCGGACGGGTTGGCGGAGGCGGCGGCCCACTCGCGCAGACGGGCCGCCCATGCCACGGGCGCCTCGCCGGCGGGGTCGGCCAACTGCGCCAGGCTCAGGCCGATGAGCTGTCCGGCCATGGCGCGGCGCAAGGTATCGGGGCGCGGATTGGCCAGCGCGTCCAGCAGCGTCAGCCATTCGCCCGCCGCGGCCGACGCGAAAACGCTTGCGACGCCCGAGAACACGGCCGGCACGCCCGCGTCCCGCAGCGCCTGGCTGATGGCCTCGCCGCGCTTGTTGGACGACACGAGCACCGCGATGTCGTCGGCCCGGACCCGGCGCCAGTTTCCGTCCTGGAAAAGCTGAGAGTCGCCGGACAGGCACCGGGCCACCCAGCCGACGGCATCGGCCTCGACCGCCGCACGTCTGGCCGCCCCCGTCGCCGCCACCCGGCGTATCTCAACGCCACTTGGGGTCTGGCCGCCGCGCAGCCTGGCTTGGGTGTGGTCGGCGAGGCTTGGCCGCATCGGGATCGAGGCCCCTGCCTGCCCGAAGTCGGCGTCGCCGAACACCGCGTTCACGCCGTCGACGACCGCCCGGTCGCTGCGGTGGTTGACCGGCAGCGTGAAGCTGGCGTCGGCCTGCTGCACCGCGTCCAGGTAGGCGTTGACGTCGGCGCCGCGGAAGCCGTAGATGGATTGCTTGGGATCGCCGACCAGCACCATGGGCCGCCGCCCCGCGAAGGCCTGCCGCAGAATCGACCACTGCACGGTGTCGGTGTCTTGGAACTCATCGACCAGGACGACGTGGTACCGCTCGGCCAGAGATTCGGCGACGGCGGGCCCCGAGGCCGGGTCGGACAGACGAAGATCCAGTTGCCGGGCCAGGTCGTCGAAGTCCGCCACGCCCGCGGCGGCCTTGCGTCTGGCGTACTCGCCACGGCAACCCGCCATGAAGACGGCAGCCGGATCGCCGTCCGGCTCGATTGCCAGTCCGGGATGTCGCAGCGCCGCCCGGCCGAGGGCGGCGCAGGCCGCCGGCGTCAACCGGCCGCCTTCCATCTGGTGCCGCAACGTGGCGTCGGCCACGGTCTGGGCGGCCAGGGCGGCCGCCGTGTCATCGTCCAGGCTGGCCGGGCGTCCGCTCAGCCGCGGGCCCAGCCAGTCGGACGCGCGCCGGCAGAACTCGTGGATCGTCGCCACCGTCGCCGCGTCGAAGTCGGCGATGGCCTGCTCGAGCCGTTGCAGGCGCGCCGCCTGTTGCTCGGCCGGGCCGGTGGCCAGGACATCGATCAGAAGATCGGGTTCGCCCGTGCGGGAATGCCCGGCCAGGCGTGCCTTCAGCGCGTCCGAGGCCCCGAGCAGGCGCTGATACAGCCGCGACCGCAGGTCGGCGCTGGCCAGGTGCGTGAACGTGATGGCGAGCAGACGCGGCGCGGTCACGGCGCCGTCCGCCAGGTAGCGCACGGCCAAGGCGGAGATGGCCCAGGTCTTGCCGGTGCCGGCGCTGGCCTCCAGCACGGTGAGCCCGGTCGGCAGATCCGCCGTCAGGTCGAAGGGCGTCGTCATCGGGCATCACCCCGGCGCAGAGCCGCCATGACGGGCTGCCAGAGCCAGTGGCTCAGCTCGTCGAAGGACGGCGGACCGACCCGTCTCAGCGCGGTCAGCGAAGGCTCGCCCAGCAGACTGAGCCAGGCGGGCTGCCTGCCCTCGCCGAAGCGCCCGGCGAAGGCATCGGTGGCACGTCGCTCGGGATCGGCCGGGCTGGACCGCAGGACACCCGCCAGGGCGGCGGAGGTCTCGACGGGCAACGGCACCAGACGGCTGGTTCCCTGGACCGCCAGATCCGCGATCTGAGCCAAGATTGAGCGGGCCTGTTCGGCGGAGGGCGGCGCCAGGGCCAGGGCCGCGTCGCACGACCAGGCCAGGCCGGTCAGGCCGTCCGCCGGTCCCTGGGCCGCGGCGGCCAGCAGGCGCACCCAAACCGTGATCAGTTGGGCCGCCTTCAGGCGTCCGAAGCGGGTGACGACGACGGACGTCCCGCGCGTCGGCACGGCGCCGGTCAGCCGGCGTCCCGCGAGGGCGAGGTCGACGGCCACCGTGGTGGGAGGGCCGAGCGCCGCGACATTGCCCGCCAGGGCCGTGGCCTGGGTCAGCAGAGACGCCACTGCGCCGGCCCCGAGCGTTCCGGGTGGCGTGGCCGGATTCGCCATGGCACGGTCGCGGGCCTGCGACGGTGTCAGGCCGGCCATCATGTCGTCGAGCAGGCCCTGCCCGATGGACCAGCTCGTCAGCGCATCGAGCTGCAACGGAAGGCTTGGATCCCAGGCCTCGGCCTGTTCGGACAGGCTCAGCCCGCAGGCCCGTCTCAGCAGGTGGCGGGCGGGGTTGGTCAGGAAGCTCTCGATGTCGTCCAGCGTCAGCACCGGTGCGTTGGGCGCATCGCCGGACAGGCTCGTCCAGGCCGGGACCGCGGGCGCCGGTCCAAGCATCAGCTGCGAGGCGGCCCGGAGGGCCTGGCGATCGTAGCTCGGCGGTGGCGTCTCGGCGTCCTCGGAGGCGAATGCCGGCCAGGCGTAGGGCTGCAGGGGGTGACGGCGCACCAGCGCGGGCCCGCCGCCCGCCGGCGTCCACGAACCGGCCGGCCCGGGGACGCCGCAAGCGGCCAGCAGGTCGAGGACCGCCACCGGCGCCGGCAGCGGAGCGCCCGTCCGTTCGTCGGCGCCCCGCGTCATCACGACGAAGGCGTCCTGGGCCGCCAGCAGCGCGTCGCGCAGGGCCGCGCGGCTGCGCCGCCTCGCGTCATCCAGGCCCGCGTCGAACAGCAGGTCGTCGGCGCGGGCCAACAGCGGCGCCGGGAAGCTCGCGTCGTCGAGGCCGATGACGCAGATCACGCGGAACGACACGCCCTGAAGCTCTCCGAGCGGGCGCACCTGGAGCGCTCCGTTGCCATAGGTGGGCCGCGCCTCGCTGGTGAGCCTGGCACGCAAGAGGTCCGACACGTCGCCGGCCGGCACGGCGATGGTCGTTGGCTCGCGTCGCCAGGCCGCCAGCAGCGCGTTCAGGTCCGCGAGAGCCCAGGCGTCGTCCGGTGCGGGGAGGAACAGGTCTTCCGTCATCTGCGCCAAGCGCTCGGCCCAGGTGCGAAGCGGGGCGGCTTCGGCTGAGTCGAGCAGAGCGCGCCGAAGGCGCGACACGACCTCGGCGAGCACGCCGATGACGTCGGAGTCCTCGGGCTGGACGCCGCCGGCCGGCATGGCGCCCGACGTGCCGTCCGTGGTGCACAGGGCCAGGATGAGCCGATCGACGCCGTCCAGCCATGTTCCGCGGCGGACGTCGACGCCGGAGGCCAGGCGGGACCTCGAGTCGACGCCCCAGACGACGCCCGCCTGGCGCACCAGGTCGGTGATGCGTTCCAGATCGCCCGGCGTCAGGCCGAACCGGCGGGCGACGTCCGGACGCCTGCACCACGCCAGGAGCTGATCGGCGCCGGCCCGCGATCCGGCCAGCGCCAGGACCTCCAGCAGGCCGGCGATCAGCGGGTTGTCCCGCTGCCCGGCCACCTGCACTCTGAGCGAGCCGGCCGGATGGCGTGACGTCGGCGCGAACGCGTCCGCGATCAGAGGCCCGTAGGTCTGCTGGTCGGTGGTGAGCACGAGCACGTCGCGCGGTTCGAGGTCGGGGATGTCATCGAACAGCGAACACAGTACGTCGCGCAGCACCTCGACCTGGCGGCTCGGTCCGTGACTGGCGTGGATCCGGATGGTGCCGTCGGGCCGGCGGGGACCGGTCGGGGGACGTTGTGACGCCGTGTCGGTCTGGACTCGTCGCAGCAGCGAGGCTGGCTGGTCGTCCACCGCGACGGCTGGCCGGTCCGGATCGACGGGGCGATACGTCCAGACGGGCGCGCCGCCGGCTTGCAGGGCGTCGATCAGCGGTTGGTCGACCGGCCGGGGCTGGCAGACGAGCAGGACGCCCGTGCGACCGGTCATCTGCGACACCCGGTCGGCGGCCGCCAGCCGGACCAGCGCGGGGTGGGGCCATGGCTCCAGCCTCGCGCACAGCTCGCGCCACAGCTGGGCCTGCCAGGACTGAGCGGGCGTCAGCGGCGTCCCGGTGGGACCGACATCGCGCCCCTCGTCCCAGCTCAGCACCATGGCGGGGCAGTCCTGCGCGTAGCCGTCGAAGACCCGGCCCAACGACTCGGCGAAGGCGAGGCCGCCGGCTCCCGCCAGCGGTGGCCACTGCGGCCCGCCGGCCAGGATCTCCGCGATCGCCAGCGTCCGCGATGCGCCGTGCCACGGATCGTCCCCATCGGACGCCCCGGCCAACCGGTGCGCCAGCTGGCCGGGCGTGACCATGGCGATGCCGGCGCAGACGCCTGACCCACCGCCGTATGAACGTGCCAAATGTTGCGCCACGTAACGCCCGTGGCCGGCCGTTGGCACCACCAAGGTGTCGGTGACGAAGGGATCGCTGGGGCCCGCGAAGAACCGCTCGACCCGGGCGAGCAACTCGGGCCACGAGGCACACGCGACGACATCACCCGGCCGCGCGCGCTTCGTCATTCCAACCACACTAGATGACGGGCCTGACAAACAGCAGATTCGTGCACAGCCCCCAGATTTGTCGGAGGCGTCCCGTATGGTGGTCGTCGTGCCACCTGCCGACGACATCCTCGCCTCGCTCGACCCCGAACAAGCGGCCATCGCCCAGGCGGTGGGCGGCCCGGTGGTCGTCGTGGCCGGTGCCGGAACCGGCAAGACCAGGGCCTTGACGCACCGCATCGCGTTTGCCGTCCGGACCGGCCAGGCGCAGGCTGACCAGGTGTTGGCGTTGACCTTCACAACGAAGGCGGCCGCCGAGATGCGGTCGCGGCTGCGCGACCTCGGGGTTCACGGCGTCCAGGCGCGCACGTTCCATTCGGCGGCACTTCGCCAGGCGCGCTATTTCTGGCCCCAGGTGATGGGCGTCCCGCTGCCGCCCGTGTCCGAAAAGATGCTGCCCATGGTGGCCGACGCGGCCTCACAGGCCGGCCTCGCGACCGACACCGCGCTGCTGCGCGACCTGGCGAGCGAGATCAGCTGGGCCAAGGCCAGCAACGTGCGGGCGGAAGCCTATGTCGAGGCGGCAGCGGACGCCGCCCGCGCGGTCGCCGGTGCCGCCCCGGAACGCGTGGGGCGGGTTCTCGAGGCATACGAGCTGGTGAAGCACCGGGCCGGCGTGATCGATCTCGACGACATCCTGCTCGTGACGCTCGGCCTCCTGACGGAGTACGGCACGGTGGCGCAACAGGTGCGCGCGACCTACCGGCATCTGCTGGTGGACGAGTATCAGGACGTGTCACCCGTGCAACACGCCTTGCTGCGCGCCTGGTTGGGTCCGGGGGAGGACATCGTCGTGGTGGGCGACCCGGCCCAGTCCATCCACGCGTTCGCCGGGGCCGACGCGCGCTACCTACTGGGTTTCGAGCGCGAGTTTCCGACCGCGCACCGCTTCGAGCTCGTCCGCAACTACCGATCGACGCCCCAGATCGTGTCGTTCGCCAATCAGCTGGCGGCGCGGTCGGGCGGCCGGGTTCCCGCCGTGCGGCTGCGGCCCGTCCTCGGGGCGGGCCCGGGCGTCTCCAGCGTGGCCTGCTCAGGTAGCGAGGAAGAGGTTGCCTCTCTCGTCGAATGGCTGCAGCGGCGGCAGGCCGACGGCGCGGCCTGGCCCGAGATGGCCGTGCTGTACCGCGTCAACGCCCAGTCCGTGCCGATCGAGGCCGCCCTGGCCCAGGCCGGCGTGCCGTACACGGTGCGCGGGGCCGAGCGCTTCTACGAAAGGGCCGAGGTGCGGGCCGCCCTGGCGGCTTGGCGGGGCCTGGCGTCCACCCGGCCCGACGATCCGGCGGCGGGGTTGCGCGACGCGTTGACGGGGCTCGGTTGGACGCCGGAACCGCCCGAAGGGCAGGGACGCGGGCGGGAGCGCTGGGAGTCCTGGCAGGCGCTCGCCGCACTGATCGACGGGCTTCAGCCGGACACCACGGCGGCCCAGGCCATGGCCGAGGTCGACCGGCTGCGGCAGGAGCAGCAGGCGCCGGCCACTCCGGGCGTCGTCCTGGCCACGCTGCACGCCTCCAAGGGTCTGGAATTCGACGGCGTCGCGATCATCGGGGTGCAGGAGGGTCTGCTGCCGTTCAGCCTTGCCACAACCGAATCCCAGGTGTCGGAGGAGAACCGGCTGCTCTACGTCGGCGTCACGCGGGCCAGGCGGTGGCTGCGGCTGTCGTGGGACGCCTCCCGGCGACGTCCCAGCCGGTTTCTCCAAGGCCCGGCCAAGCCTGAGAGGATCAGCGCCGCGCCCACGCGACGGAGGCAGGTGCGCTCGTGCCGGGTGTGCGGACGGGCGCTGCTAGATGGGGTGGACATCAAGCTGGGCCGCCACTCCGGTTGCCCGTCGAGCTATCCCGAGGCGCTGCTCGAGCAGCTAAAGGCCTGGCGGCTGGACCGCGCCCGGACAGACGCCGTCCCGGCCTTCGTCGTCTTCTCGGACGCCACGCTGATCGCGATCGCGGAGGCCAGGCCCGCCACGCCGAGGGCGCTGGCGGACATCAGCGGAGTCGGCCCGACCAAGCTGCAGCGCTACGGCGATGCGGTGCTGGCGATCGTGAACGGTCAGGCGGCCACCCGCAGTCGCGGGGCTTGATCGCCCAGGGGCAGGGGCAGACCGCCGGGGGCGGCCAGGCGACAGGCGCAGTCCGGGTGGGGCCGCCATCGGCGCCGCATGACACCCGGGTGGGCCAGGTCGATCTCGACGGTCGACGACGCCAAGGTGGCTCCGTGCGCGCGCAGGAACCACAAGCCCTCGAGGGCGGCCTGGGTGCCGGCCCAGTGCGCGGCGGCCGGGTCCGGCCGGGCCTGCCGCGTCGTCAGCGCGATCAAAGTGGCCGGCCAGTGCGGGTCGTGATCGGCCAGCGTCAGATCGAGGCAGCCCAGGCAGGGACCATCGGGTGCCGCCACCAGCGGCCCGACCACGGCCGCTCCGTGGTGGGCCCGCGCGACCAGATGCGGCAGGCCATGGCGCACCAAATGGTCGGTGATCGCCCGATCGGGCTGCACGGTGTCGGAGGCGATCAAGGCCAGCCGGTATCGCTCCGGGGTCGACGCCGTCCAGTGCGGCGCCAGGCCGATGTCGGCGCGCGGGTGGCGCTGCTTGACCCACGCCCGCACGGCGGCGGCGCCGCTTGAGTGTTCGCCCATCGGATCGAGCGCGACGGGTGCGGCATCCGGCGCGCTGACGTGGATCGTGACGCCGGCCTGGGCAAGAGCGAGGGCGGCTTCGGCGGCCAGCAGGCCACCGCCGATCAGCAGAGCCACCACGCGTGGCGGCTCAGGGGACAGCAGATCGTGATCGGCCAGGGCCGATTCCAGCTCGGGGGCCAGCGGACGTCGGGACCCCTGACAGCGCGCTCTCAAGTCGTCGACCCAGGCCTCGGGCGGGTCGTCCAATGTGCAACAGACGCCGTCGGCCGCGATCAGGCGCCATCGCCCGTCGCCCAGCGGCACCAGATCGGCATGCAGATCCATGCCGAAAGTGTGACCGGATCGCCGGCTGGGCCGCAACCCCTTGTGGCCGACTGACAACACATCGGCGCAATTGACAACACCAGGCGACCGGAAAACGAAACGGGCGGCGGATGGTCACCCATCCACCGCCCGCCGGCGACAAGTCTTATGCCTTGCCAAGAATACGGTTGAGGTTTGTGCCACAAGCGGGGCACTTCGCCTTTGCCATGCGGGTGCCCTTGTCACTGACAACGACCTTGCCGCTAGCCTGGCGCTTCGCCTTGCACTTGACGCAGTAGAACTCGCCGCTGTAGGTTTCCTCGGCCATGCTGCACTCCTTTTCGTTCAGGGGCCGCGCATGGGGCACGCAGCCATTCCCCTATGACTCTAGCGAAGAGCATGCGTGAGCACGGTCAATTCGGCAGATTGCGCGGCGTGTCGCGGGCAAAGAGCGGCCCTCGGGACATTGGATCGCCTTCCCCTGCGTCCAGCACCTCCGAGGGCCAAGTGAAGACGCTACCCCCCGTTTGGGCGCGGCGTCAAGGCGCGACGGCTACGGCTGGTCGTCCTGGCGCCATTGTTCGACGAGCCAATCCAGTTCGGCGTCCATGGCATCGGGCTTGGCTTCGCTGCCGGTGCTGGCGACGAACCCCATGACGTCGTCCAGGTCACCGGCCTGCGGCAGCATGTCCGGGTGCCCCCACAGCGCGTCCCGCGCCGTCGTGCCGCGGTCGTGCTGCAACGCTGCCCATAGGTTGGCGGCATCGCGGATCCTGCGAGACCGCAGTTCTATGCCGACCAGGCTGGACAGCGCGCGCTCGGCCGGTCCCTGCGTGACGCGACGCCGCTGGATCATCTCGGCCAGGGCGGAGACCGACCCCAGCCATGGACCGGCCGCCTGCGCGACGACGGTGTCAACCCAGCCCTCAACCAGGCAGACCAAGGTCTCCAGGCGCGTCAGCACGGCCTTTTGCTCATCGGTGGTGGCGGGGCGGAACATGCGGTCCTGCATCTGGCCCGATATCTCGGCCAGCCGTTCCGGGTTCATGTCCGTCAGCGATTCCATGTCGAAGCCTTGGCGGAGGGCGTCCGGGTCGATCGTTATGTCGCGGGCGTAGTGCTCGATCAGGGCCAGAATCTGGGGGCCCAACCACGGTGTGGCCGCGAACAGGCGCTGCCGGGCGCATTCCCGCGCCAGCAGGAAGACCGACGTGTCCGTGGCCGGGACAGCCGGCCCCGCGGTGAACGTCGCCATGTTGCCAGGCAGCATCGCCACGACGGGCGGCGGCACCAGCGGCAGAGCCGCATCCGTGCCCGAGAGCGTGGTACCCGCCAGTTCGGCGATCGCCTGGGACAACCTGGCCGCATAGAACTGTCCCGCCGTCGAACGCATGACGGGCTTCAGCATGTCGGCCAGGGGACCGAGCTCGGGAGGCGCATCCTCGGTCAGGTTGTCGGTGGAGAGCGCCACGAGCGCGTCCCCGAGCGACACCACGATCGGAGCGCACATCGACCGCCACGCGTGCATGGTCTGGTCGACCCACCGTGCTCGATTCCACGCCTCGAGCCGCAGCGTGTCGCCAGGGAACGTGGTCGCGTCGTCCAGCCACCGGTTGGCCAGGCCGAACGCGTCGATCATGTCGCTGGGGACGCCGGCCGGCACGGGATCATCGCCCTGTCCGGCGACCAGGCGCTTGATGTTCGCGGTCGTCGTCTGCCAATCCATGCCGGATGACTGGTCAGTGCCGACCGCCAAGCGTCCCAAGGCCGACTGCAGGCCGCCCATCAGCTTGTTGAGGTCGAGATTGCCGTTGGCGTCCAGGAACTGGCGCATCTGGTCGCCCAAGTGGGAAAAGTCGGGGAGCCCATCGTCTGGCTTGTCTTCGTCCGGATCCTCGTCGTTCATGCATGCCTCCAACTACCATTCAACCCCCACCGCCGCGGGTGAACAACCGGCCGCACTTTTCTGACAGGCCGACAAGGTAGTCTAGCGACCATGAGCCGCCACCGGGACCGCTGGACTGCCCTGTCTGCCGGTGTGGCCACCGTGATCTTTTCCATCGCGCTGGCGGCGGTTCGTCTGCCCTTTGTCGTCTGGTCGCCCGGCCAGCTGACGGACATGTACGCGGCCGCCGGAGGCATCTCGGTGTCGGGCACGCAGGTCTTCCCGGTCACCGGCCACCTGATGACCGTCGACGTCGCCGTCACCGGCCAGACCGTCACGTTGGGCCACGCCGTCCGGGCCTACTACTCGAACGACCAAGCCGTGCTGCCGCAGGCCGTCAACTTTCCCGTCGGCCAGCCGATCGCACCCGTTGTGATCGGGCAGCAGTCGGCAGAGGTTCAGCGGGCCGCGGAGGCGGCCGCGCTCGGCCTGGCGGGCCAAGCGCCTCCCAAGGTCGTTCGCGTGGCGTCGATTCTGTCGTTCGGCCCCAGCTACGGGCGCCTGCAGGACGATGACATCGTCAACGCCGTCGGCTCGACGGCGGTCACCAGCGTGGCCGAGTTCAACCAGGCGGTCGCCACGCACACGATCGGTGACACGATTCAGCTGACCGTGACGCGCGGCGGCAAGCAGATGGACACGATCGACGTCGTGGCGCAGGCCTCGAATGCCGGCCAGCAGGCGCCGGCGCTGGGCGTCCGGATGCAGGATTCCTACGATCTGGGGTCGGTGGTCGTGCGCAACGCGCCCAGTGACACCAGTGCGGGGCTGATGCTGGCGCTGGCCGTCTACGACAAGGTGACGCCGCTCGCCCTGGCTGGCAACCTGACGGTGGCCGGCGTCGGACAGGTCGACGCCAGTGGCGTGGTGTCGGGTGTCGCGGGCGTCAGGGAGCGCCTCCAAGCGGCTCAGGCGGCCGGCGCGCAGGTGTTCCTGCTGCCGTCAAGCAACTGTGCCAACGCGTCGCTCGACGGCCTCACGATGACAGTGGTGGCTGTCACCAATCTCGGCCAGGCCGTCGTGGCGCTCCAGGTCCTGGCCGGCGGAGGCAATGCCTCCCAAGTGCCGACCTGCCCCACCTAGGCAGCACCCAACCGTCCGAAGGAAAGGTCCGTCATGGCTGTGTCGAAGCCAGATCGCCGGCATCGCTGGCCGCTCGTGGTCGTGATCGGCGTCATCGCCCTCGCGGTCTTGGTCTCATTGGCCGCCGGTATCGTCATCGAATCGCTGTGGTATCACAGCCTCGGCGCCGATCGCGTCTACTGGACGCGCCTGCTGGCGGGCATCGGGCTGTTCCTGGCTTTCGGGGTGGTGAGCGGCGCGATCGTGGCAGCCAACCTGCTGGTGGCTTCCCGCGGCTCGCAGGGCAGCCACATCGAGATCATGGGTACCCGTCTGCCGCGCTGGGTGCTTGTCGCACTGCCGGCCGCGGTCATCGGTGTCGGCATCGGTTGGCTGGCGCGGACGGGCGTGGATATCGCGCTTGGCTGGCTCAACGCCGCGCCGTTCGGAAGCGTCGATCCGACGTTCGGCCATGACATCTCGTTCTTCGTCTTCTCGCTGCCGTGGTGGCTGATGGTCAAGTCCTTGCTGATGACAACCCTGGTGCTGTCGGGGCTCATCGTCGGATTGTTCTACCTGTTCTCGGCGCAAGGCTCGCCGGTCAGCGTGAGGGCCACTCAGCAGGACGGCGTCGTGACTCCGGAAGTCAAGATCACCAATCCGTTCGACGGCAGCGCGCGTTCCCATCTGTCGGTCATCATCGCCCTGGTGGTCGCGACCTACGGCTGGCAGTGCTTGCTTGATCGCTACGTGTACGTCTATTCGAACAACGGCCTGTTCACGGGCGTCGGCTACACGGAGCAGCACGCCCGCCTGATCGCCCGTCTGGTCGTGGCGATCATCGCCTTCATCTGCGCGGTGTTCTTCATCGTCAACACGCGGATGCAGAGATGGTTGCTGTCCGTCGCGTCGCTGGTGCTGATGGTCGTGTCGTCGATCGTCGTGTCAGGCCTGTATCCGGCCGTCGTGCAGAGGGTGTCGGTCAAGCCGAACGAGCCGGCCCGGCAGGCCCCCTTTATCGCTAATAACATCGCGGCGACGCGCGCCGCCTACGGCATCGACAACGTGCAGATCACGGACTATTCGGCGGAGACATCGACGACCGCGGGACAGTTGAAGTCCGACGCCGAGGCACTGCCCGGCATTCGCCTGATCGACCCCTACGTGGTGGCTCCCACCTTCGAACAGCTGCAGCAGGTGCGCGGGTATTACTCGTTCCCGAACACGCTGAACGTCGATCGCTACGACATCGGCGGCCAAACCACGGACGTCATCGTGGCGGCGCGCGAGATCTATCAGGCCGGCCTGCCGGCCTCCGACCAGACCTGGGTCAACATCCACATGGTCTATACGCACGGCTTCGGGATGGTGGCGGCCTACGGCAACCAGCGCCAGCCGACGGGCGAGCCGGTGTGGTTGGCCGGCGACATCCCGCCGACCGGACATCTGGACCAGCAGCAGTCACGCATCTACTTCGGCCAGGAGACGGGGACATTCGCGATCGTGGGGGCTCCGGCGGGAACACCGCCGGTCGAACTCGACACTCCGGGAGGCGCCGCCGGGAGCGCAGCTCCCGAGACCCAGAACACCTACGACGGATCGGGCGGTGTGCCCATCGGCAGTCCGCTGTTGCGGTTCCTGTGCGCCTTGCAGTTCCGTGACATCAACATCGTCTTGGCCAAGGGGGTGAACCGTGATTCGAAGATCCTGTTCGACCGGACGCCCCTGCTGCGCGTGCAGAAGGTGGCGCCTTGGCTGACGGTGGATTCCAACCCGTATCCGGCCATCGTCGACGGCCGTCTGACCTGGATTCTCGACGGCTACACGACCACGGCTTCCTACCCGGATTCCCAGATGACGACGCTGGGGGGTGGCGACTATCCGCAGTCCGTCAACTACGTGCGCAACTCCGTCAAGGCGACGGTCGATGCTTACGACGGCACGGTCACGTTGTACGCCTGGGATCCGTCCGACCCGATCCTGAACACCTGGATGAAGGCCTATCCGGGCATCGTCAAGCCGAAGGCGGACATCTCGGCCGATCTGCTGGCGCACATGCGCTACCCGCAGGACCTCTTCAACACGCAGCGGCAGATCCTGGCCCGCTACCACGTCTCAGATCCCTACACCTGGTACCAGCAGTCCGAGCTGTGGCAGGTGCCGGCCGATCCGCGGACCGGCAAGGGCACCGAGCCGCCCTACTATCTGTCCATCAAGTGGCCGGGCGACGCCTCGCCGGTGTTTTCGCTGACGGCGGCCTACGTGCCGAACAACCGCAATAACCTGGGCGCCTATCTGTCCGTGGTCGCCGACGCCACGAGCCCGAATTACGGCCAGTTGCGGGCGCTCAAGCTGTCCGACAGCCAGCAGATCGCCGGCCCCTCGCAGACGTTCAACGCCATCATCACCGATCAGTCCGTGTCGGCCAAGCTGTTGCCGTACACGCAACAGGACTCGACGGCTGTCTACGCGAACCTGCTGACGCTGCCCCTGGGCGGCGGGCTCATCTACGTGCTGCCGATCTACACGGTCGGCTCGACGTCGTCGAGCTATCCGTTGTTGCGCTTCGTGGTGGTCCGTTTCGGCGATCAAATCGGCATCGGCGACACGCTGCAGCAGGCGCTGGATTCCGTGTTCAAGGGCGACGCCGGCGCCAACACCGGCGAAGGGACGACTCCGGGCAGCACGCCGTCAACACCGGGCGGCACGCCCACGACACCGCCGCCCACGAAAGGCACGGCCGCCGCCCAGGCGTATCTGGAGGCCGCCCAGGCCGCCTTCGCCGCCGCTCAGCAGGCACTCAAGAACGGCGACCTCGCGACCTACCAGGCCCAGATGGCCATCGCCGAGCAACAGGTCCAACTGGCGGCCCAAGCCTTGCAGTGAGTGGGCGCGCGTGGCGCCGGGCACCTAGGATGGTCGTCGGGAGAGAAATGACTATCAGTTGGCACGACGCACCGGTGGGGAGTGCCCTTTCTGCGTTCGGCGTGGATTCCGTCACCGGGCTGAGCGGTGACCAGGCGGCGGCGCGACTGCTCGAACACGGGCCGAATGCCTACGTCGGCAAGAAGCCCGATTCGATCGCCGTCATGGTGGTGCACCAGTTCCGCGACATGGCCAACGTCATCCTGCTGATCGCGGTCGGCCTGTCGCTGGCGCTGGCCATCCGCGAGGGGCACGGTTACATCGAGCCAATCGTGATCGCCGCCATCGTGGCCATGAATGTCGGCCTGGCCGTGTCGCAGGAACGGGGCGCCGAGAAGGCGCTCGAGGCGCTGCAGAGCCTGAACAGCCCGACGTGTTTCGTGCTGCGTGACGGATCGCGCGTCGAGATCGACACGGCCGGTGTCGTGCCCGGCGACATCCTGCTGCTGAAGACCGGCGATCTCGTGGCGGCCGACGCCCGGTTGATCACGTCGGCGGATCTGTTCGTCGACGAGTCGTCCCTGACGGGCGAATCGGAGCCGTCCGAGAAGGACGCCGGCGCCGTGGTGGAGGCCGGGGCGGGCATCGGCGACCAGTCGAACATGGTCTTCTCGGGCTGCCTGGTCACGGCTGGCAATGCCCAGGCCGTCGCCGTGGCCACGGGCATGGCGACGCAGATGGGCAAGATCGCCGGCTACCTGAACGATGTCCAGAAGCTGCAAACCCCGTTGCAGAAGCGCCTGAACCGCGTCAGCCAGACGATGAGCATCGTGGCGCTGGTCGCCTCGGCCATCTTCTTCGGCATCGGCGTGGTCCAGGGCCAGGAGTTCTGGGCCATGATGCTGGCAGCGGTGTCGCTGGCCGTCGCGGCCGTGCCCGAGACGCTGCAACTGATCGCGACGTTGTCGCTGACGAACGGCGTGCGGCAGATGGTGGCTCGTCACGCGTTGGTGCGTAAGCTGCCGGCCGTCGAGACGCTGGGCAACACGTCGGTCATCTGTTCGGACAAGACCGGCACCCTGACGCAGAACCGCATGGCCGTCCAGCGGGTCTGGGTGCCGGTCGACGGTTCAGCCGGGGCGGCGGGGCCGCTGACCGACTCCCAGCGCCGCCTGGTCGACTACATGGCCTTGGCCAGCAACGCGTCCGTCGAGCGTCAGCCCGACGGCACCGAGCGCGTCGTCGGCGACGCCACGGAGTCGGCCATTCTGCGCCTGCTGGGCGGGCTGGGTGGGTCGCGAGACGCTCTCGACGCGCAGTACCCGAGGGTCGGCGAGGTCGCGTTCTCCTCGGCGCGCAAGATGATGACGACCGTGCACAAGACGCCGGAAGGTGGCTTTCTGGTGCTCACCAAGGGGGCGTTCGACCGGCTGCCGGTGCGGCCGGAGGCGGCCGCGCAGGCAGCCCACGACGGCTTCGCCCACGACGCCCTGCGCGTCATCGCGCTGGGGTGCAAGAAGGTGGCGCATCTGCCCAACGACCTGGCGAGCCTCGAGCGCGGCCTGGAGTTGGTCGGCCTGGTCGGACTCATCGATCCGCCACGCCCCGAGGCCGCCGAATCGATCGCGATCGCGCGCCGGGCCGGTGTCCGCACCGTCATGATCACGGGCGACCACGCCGCCACGGCCGGGGCCATCGCCCGGCGGCTGGGCCTGCTGGGGGAGTCCGGTGCGGTCGTGACGGGTCACGACCTGCAGACCATGGACGACGCGTCGCTTGTCGCCCATGTGCGCGACTACTCCGTCTACGCGCGGGTGTCGCCCGAGGACAAGATCCGCATCGTGGAGGCCTGGCAGGAGAACGGCGAGGTCGTCTCGATGACCGGTGACGGCGTCAACGACGCGCCGGCGCTGAAGGCGGCCGACGTGGGCGTCGCCATGGGCGTCGCCGGCACCGAGGTGGCCAAGAGCGCGGCCGACATCGTGCTGACGGACGACAACTTCGCGACCATCGTCTCGGCGATCCGGGAGGGCCGGACGGTGTTCTCGAACATCCGCAAGACGATCGATTTCCTGCTCGTCTGCAACCTGTCGGAGATCGTCATCATGCTGGGCGCCCAGATCATGGGCTGGACCAAGCCGCTGACGCCGATCATGCTCTTGCTCATCAATGTGATCGGCGACGGTGTGCCGGGGCTGCGACTGGCCAACGAGAAGAGCGACGAGCACATCATGGCCCGCAAGCCCATCGCCCGCGACGAGACGTTCTTCGGCGACGGCGTGCTGCATAACATCGTCCAGCAGACGATCGTGTTTTCGGTCGTGGGCATCGTCGGCTTCTACGTCGGCTCGCACGTGGCGTTGGGCGGCGCACGTCCATCGGCCCTGACGGGCCAGACGATGGCCTTCCTGGTGGTCGGCCTGACCAGCATCATCCGCATCTTCACGGTGCGCACGCGCGGGTCGGTGTTCCGCCGGACATGGGCCGACAACTGGCCGCTGGCGATCAGCGCCTGGGCCATGTGCGCGGTGTTCGTGCTGCTGGTGCTCGTCGGACCGGTGGGCGCCGTCTTCGGGCTGGCGCCGATCGCCGCGCCGTACTGGCTCGTCGTGGTCGGATTGACGATCGTGCCGACGCTGGTCAGCGAGGTGTTCAAGGCCTGGGACAACCGGCGCGAACAGCGCGAGTACCGGAATCGCCTCGTGCGCCACGAACCGACCAACGACGCGGCGTACGTGTAGGCACCATGTTCGTCGACCAGGTCCGGGCCTTGCCGCATGGCGTGGGGGCGGCTTTCACCGATCGCCTCGGCGGCGTCAGCGAGGCGCCCTACGATTCGCTGAACCTGGGACGCACGGATCTGGACGATCCCGGCCGCGTGCAAGCCAATTTCGCGCTCTTGCGGAAGGCGCTCGGAGTCGACCGGATCGTCACGATCGCGCAGACCCACGGCGTCGACGTCTGGCACGTCACCGAGCCAGATCTGGCGGGCTGGCGCGACGGCAGCGAATTGGGGGATTCCCTGGCGGGGCGGCCGGCGCTGACGCGGGCCGACGCGATGGTCACGACGGCGGCTGGCGTGGCCCTGTGCGTCCGTGTGGCCGACTGCCTGCCTGTCCTGCTGGCCGACGAGTCGGCCCGGGTGGTCGGGGTCGCGCACGCCGGGCGGATCGGCCTGTTGGCCGGCGTGCTGCCGGCGGCCGTGTCCGCCATGCGCGATCTGGGCGCGGCGCGCATCACCGCGTGGATCGGGCCGCACATCTGCGGCGGCTGCTACGAGGTGTCGTCCGAGATGGCCGAGGCGGCCCGCGGCGTGCTGCCGGCCACGGCCTGCACGACCCGCTGGGGCACCCCGGCGATCGATCTGGCCGCCGGCGCGACGGCGCAACTGGCAGACCTGGGCTGCGCGCTGGCGTCAGTCGGTGCCTGCACGTACGAGACGCCGACGCTGTTCTCGTACCGGCGCGACCACGAAACGGGCCGTCAGGCCGGCTTGATCTGGCTCTCGGATTGAGCCGTCGCGCGCGCCTTGGAGCGACGCCGTCCGGCGGGTGCCACCGGCGTCGGCTCGACCGTGGGCAGGGGGAGCGCCTCGGGGGCCGGAATGGTTGACGGGGCCGGTGCCATCAGGGGAACGCGCAGCGGCTGGGCGGCCTGGCGGCGTCGTCGGATCACCAGGATCGGGACGGCGATGACGGCAGCCAAGAGCAGCCAGGGCAACAACGCGC
>Ga0209629_10000885_pt1 | contig 17710 bp, 15 predicted proteins | sample TergutCu122P5_FD_187286 | JGI IMG/M metagenome (GOLD analysis project Ga0209629, IMG submission 187286) | Cubitermes ugandensis P5 segment gut microbial communities from Kakamega Forest, Kenya - Cu122 P5 (SPAdes) (version 2) | ecosystem: Host-associated > Arthropoda: Insects > Digestive system...
CTGACACTCTCCGGCCGCGCCGCCATTGCTGCCGCTGTTGCCACCCGCCCCCTGCATCTGGCCTGGGGGACGGGCGATCCCGCCTGGGATGGCGCGCCGCTGCCGGAATCGACGCTCGCCACCGGTCTCTTCAACGAGATCGGCCGGCGCGCGCTCACCCTCTGGCAATTCGTCCTCCCCGACGACAACGGCGCGATCACGATCAATGACGTGGATGACCCGACGATCATCCAGAGCTTCGCGCCCAGCCCCGTGCCGACCAATCACCTCTACCTCTTGTTCAACTTCGACTTTCTCGACGCGCCGGCGGCGACCATCCGGGAAATCGGCGTTTTCATGGGCACGGTGGTCGATCCCGGTTTGCCGCCGGGGCAGAAATATTTCACCCCCGGCGAACTCTCAGACCCCGGCATTCTGCTGGCCATCGAGCACCTGCCCTTCTTCAACCGTCAGCCGTCGGTACGCCAGACGTTTGAGCAAGTCATCACGATCTAAAGGACATTGACATGGATTTGGCAAGCATCGGCGGCTACTACAACCGCTTCAACAAGGACAAGGACTACGACGCGCACCTCTTCCGCGCCGGGAAAGTGCTGCAATCGGCGGAGCTGAACGAGGTGCAGAGCGCCGCCAGCAGCCGCCTCAAAGCCATCGCCGACGTGCTCTTCAAGGATGGCGATGTGATCCGCGACGCGCAGGCCATCATCGACGCCGATACCGGCGCGGTGACCCTGCAGTCCGGGGCCATCTACCTCGCCGGCGCCGTGCGCGGCATTCAACCGGCGAGCTTCGGCATCAGCACGGTGGGCCTCGTGACCCTCGGCGTCTATCTGAATCAGGGCGTCATCAGCGAAATCGACGACCCGACCCTGCGCGATCCGGCCACCGGCACGCGCAATTACGAAGAACCGGGCGCGGCCCGGCTCAAGGTATCGCTCGCCTGGGGGGTTGCCGGCGACGGGCAGGCGGGCGACTTCTACCCGGTCTATACCGTCGAGGACGGCATGCTGCGGGCGAAGGAGCCGCCGCCGCAACTCGATTCCGTGACCCAGGCGCTGGCCCGCTACGACCGCGACTCGGCGGGCGGCACCTACATCGTCGATGGCTTTCATGTCTCGATGGCCGCCGATCTCGCCAGCGGCCAGCAGGTCTATACCGTCAGCGAGGGGCGGGCGCGGGTCAATGGCTACGGCGTCGAGATGCCGACCTCGAAGCGCATCGTCTATCCGACGGCTGCCAACGTCCGCGCCATCGACGCCGAGCCGCACGTCTCGGCCACGCCGTTCTCGCAGCGCATCACCTGCGCCCGCCAGCCGGTGGGCGAGATCACGCAAGTCCGCATCACCGCCGAAAAGACCGCCAGCATCACCCACGGCAGCTTCACCGGCGCGCAGGATGCCCTGCCGGATGCCAGCGTGCTCAGCCTCATCCAGGTCAAGCAGGGGGGCATCACCTACACGCAAGGCACCGACTACAAGCTCACCGCCGGCAAGGTCGACTGGTCGCCGCCCGGCGCGGAACCCTCCCCGGGTTCGGCCTACGACGTGACCTACCAGTACATCGCCAGCGTCACGCCGACCGATGTCGACGATACCGGCTTCACCGTCACCGGCGCCGTCACTGGCTCGCTGATTCTGGCCTCCTACGAGGCGCTGCTGCCGCGCTTCGACCGCCTCTGCCTCGATGCCGAGGGCGCGTTTGTCTGGGTCGGCGGCATTGCGGCCGATGACAACCCGATTGCCCCGGCCATTCCGAACGATCTCCTGCTGCTCGCCACCATCCGCCAGACCTGGACGCAGAGCGGCACGCTGGCCCGCTCGATCGTCCGCGACACGGTGCGCACCGTGCCGATGCAGGACTTGTATGCGGTCAGCGCCAAGCTCGACCACATCCTCGGCCTGGTGGCGCAGCAGCGCCTCGAAGCCTCCGCCAACCTGATCGAAGCCGGCTACAAGAAGGGACTGTTCGTCGATCCCTTCCTCGATGACAGCCTGCGCGACGCCGGCATCCCGCAGAGCGCGCAGATTGCCGATGGCCTCTTGTCCCTGCGCGTCGATGCCGACGCCCACGCCGTCGGCGCGGACATCGACAGGCCGGCGGCGCTGGCCTCTTTGCCGCTGCCGACGCTGGAACAGACGCTGCGCACGACCGAGATGAAGGTCAATCCCTACTCGGCCTTCGATCTGCCCGGCGCGGTCGTGACCCTGAAGCCGGCCATCGACCAGTTTGTAGAAACCCGCTTCGGCGTGACGGGCAAGCGCGAGGAATTGCCCTTTCTGCGCGAATTGACCGTGGCCTTTGCCCTCGACCGTTTCGGCCCCGGCGAACTACTGGCCGGGATCGAGTTCGACGGCATCCCGGTCGCCCCGCTCGGCGTGCAGAACGTCGGCGGCAACGTCAGCGGCAGTTTCAAGATTCCCGCCGGCGTGCCGGTGGGCAGCAAGACCGTGCGCTTCACGGGCAGCGGCGGTTCGTGGGGCGAGGCGCATTACGTCGGCTCGAACAGCATCGTCACCCTGGTCTTCGCGCGGCCGGCGGCGATCGATCCGCTCGCCGAAACCTTCATGCTCTCCGGCCGGCAGCAGATCGTCGGTGTCGACCTGTGGTTTACCCAGGCCGGCAGCTCGCCGGTCATCCTCCAGATTCGCGATACCGCGCTGGGCTTCCCGACCCGGACCGTGCTGGCCGAGGCGCGCATCGGGGCCGGCGACATGCTCACCAACGGCAACCCGACGCGCATTCTCTTTCCCTCCCCGGTGCTGCTCTCTGGCGATACCGAATATGCCCTCACCGTGCTCACGGTGGACGCCAACGCCGCCCTGTATGTGGCGGAACTGGGCAAATACGACAGCAAGGCCGGCAAGTGGGTGACGAGCCAGCCCTATCAGGTCGGCACGCTGTTGTCGTCATCGAACGCCTCGACCTGGACGGCGCATCAGGATCGCGACATGGCCTTTCGGCTCCTGCGCGCGAGCTTCAGCGAAACCTCGAAGACGGTCGATCTGGGCAGTGTACCGGTCAGCGGCGCCACCGACCTGATGCTGCTGCCGCTTGCCGAGATCACCGATTCCGCCACCAGCGTCGTCTATACCCTGACCCTGCCCGACGGCGCTGGCAACCCCGGCGAAATCCTGCTCGCCGCCCGCCAGCCGGTGACCTTGCCCCTGCCGGTCACGGGGAACATCGGCATCAAGGCGCGGCTCACCGGCAATGCCGCCTTCTCGCCGGTACTCTGGCCGGGCACGCAACTGGTGGTCGGCGCCGTCGATGACGAGAGTCTCTACATCAGCCGCGCCATTCCCGCCGGCACGAACGCCCGCGTGCGGGTGATTTTCGATGCCCTGATCCCCTCCGGCGCGGCGGTCGCCGTGGCGGTGGCCGGCATCGGCGTCAGTGCGCCGTGGCTTGCCGCCACCTTCGTCACTGCCCGCCCGGTCGACGACGGCTTCGTCGAGCACGTCTATGAACTGGCCAGCATCAGCAGCGACATGGTGCGGGTGAAGCTCGCGCTCTCCGGAACCTCGGCGGCGCGGCCGCGGCTCGCCAACCTGCGCGTGATCGTGACCTGACATGCACGACGACAAGACCGCGCATCTGGCGCTGCCGCTGCCGCATCCGGGCAATGCCCTCGATGTCGATTGCCTGCGCCTGCGCTACGCACTCGCCACGCTCGACAGCAAGGTCGCGGCGCTGATGTCGGCGCTCTCGGCCGACGACGAATCCTTGAGCAATGTGCAGGAGATCATCAAAGCGCTCAAGGCCGCCCGCGAAGACATCGCCGCGCTCGACAGCCTGATCGACAGCAAGGTGGCCGCGCTCACCGCCGAACTGCAAGGCGAGATCAGCCACCTGCGCCCGCTCATCTACGCCGGCCTGTAGGGGCGATCCATGAATCGCCCCGACCGATCCACGACGACCCATACCTGGAAACCCCCATGCCCGTGACCTCCGAAGACTTTCAGGATGGCGCCCTGAAGCGCGCCAATCAGTTGCTCGCCGCGCTCGACCCCGTCACGTTCAGCGAAGAAGACCTGCTGCTGCACGGCGCCCTGCTCAAAATCCGCGATTACCTGCGCGGCTCCAGCCTGCGCGGCGATCTGGCCGTGCTGCTGGCCATGATCACCGCCGACTTCGACGACTGGATCAGCCGCCCGCGCAACGTCGCGGCGCTGGTGCAGGCGCTGGCGCTCAGGGAATCCGCCGAAATCCTGTTGGGCGATGCGCCGACGCTGACCAAAATCTGCGCCTCGAAAGAAGCCATCGAGGCCATCGCCGCCAACGCCCAGGCGCTCAATATCTTTCTCGACACCGCGCCCAGCGCCCTGGTCGGCGCGCCGGCGGCGTTTCAATCCCTGCTCGGATCGGGTTTTTTCGTGACGCGATTCGTCGCCGATCCGGCCCTGTATGGCGCTTGCCTGACGAGTCCCAGCCTCGCCCCGCTGATCGCGGCCGATGCCAACCTGCTGGCCGCCATCTTCGCCAACGAGACCTGCTGCGCCGCCTTCTTCGATTCCCCCGTCATGCTGGCGGCGGCGGCGCAAAGCAGCGTGGTGGCCGGGCAACTCGGCAGCGCCGCGCGGGATGCGCTCTGGGCCAATCCGCCGGCCACCGACGCCTTCCTCAAATCGACGCTGATGGTTCAGGCGCTGATTGCCAATGGCGATCTCGCCAATCGGCTCAAAACCCATTACGCCACGATTTTCGGCGTCGTCGCCGCCACCCGCGCCGGCCTGTGGGATGACGCCTTCCTCAACGCCTTCATCGGCACGACGGCCATTTACCAAGCCTTTTTTCAGCATGCCAACGCCACCCTCGTGCTCGACAGCGAGGCGCTGGCGGTGCGGCTCTTGCGCGCTGGCAGCAGCATGGTCACTTCGCTGGGGAGCTATCAGGCCAACAACGCCAACGCGCTACCGAAGAACCTCGCCATCAACGACGCCTGCGGCAAGAATGCCGATCTGGCATTGGCGCTGTTCAAGTCCAACGCCAACGTTTTTTACAGCGAAGCCACGGGCAGCATTCCGCGCCTCTACGACCACATCATCGCCAACCCGCCGGTGCTGGTCGCGCTCCTGAAAGATTCGACCGGCCGGCAACGGCTCTCTGCCCAGAGCCTCCTGACCCGCAAGGCGGCGCTGGAAGCCGCGCTCAGCGGCAATCCCTCCCTCTTCGCCAAGGTCATCAACGCTACCACGCTGACCGGGGTTTATGGAACCGGCGCCGCCGGCTACGGGCGCTTTCATGTGCTACCCGACGGCGCCGGCCAGGCCGATGTGACCAATAGCGCAACCAATGGAACCACCACCCACCCCTGCATCGTCTTCATCGATCAGATCGGCGCGGCGACCACGCCGTCGACGAGCTTCACCATGACGACCAACAGCATCGGCGGTGCGACGCCATCGTTCGTCGACACGGCCTCTGGCGGCTATGGCTTCGCCTCCAGCCTCAGCCAGGGCTATCGCTACACCGATGGCGTCTTCAAGGGCGTCGCGGTGGGCGGCTTCGGGTTCAACACCACCGCCACCGCCGTGGCCTCGGCGGTCGCCGCCACCGCCACCGTCTGGCGTGCGCTGTAAGGAGAAACCCATGAAACTGACTTACCGCTATGTGCCCATCCAGCACACCTACGTCGTCGAGGATGCCGACGGCAACGTGCTGGCGCGCATCAAGGCGCAGCCGGGTACGACCGTCGACCGGGATGCCGCCCAGCTCTTCGCCGCCGCGCCAGCGATGAAGGAAGCCCTGGAACACATCCTGAAATTCGACCGCGAGGGGCTGGGCAGCCTCGGCGAATCCCTCGCCCGTCAGGCGCTCGAGCGGGCCGGTTCGATGGGCCAGTCGGGAGGCAGGAAATGACCGCCATGCCCCTCTTTCTTTCCATCGGCCCGGACGGCGCCGTGAATGGCCTGGGCAGCGACCCGACGGTGTTCGTCCGATCCTTTCTTGCGCCGCCGGAATTCGACCCCGCCCGGCATCTCGCCACGGCCCGGCTGATCGGGGATGCCGGCAATGAACAGCTGCTCTTGACCGGCGTGCCGAGCGTCGTCACGGCCCGCCAGGGCCGGCTCGCGTTGCTCGAAGCCGGGCTGCTCGACGGCATCGAGGCGGCCATCCGGGAGATGCCGCGCGCGGCGCAGATCACCTTTGAATACGCCACCGAATTCGCCCGCGACTGGCCGCTTCTGCTCGCCGTGGCCGAGGCGGCGAATCTTTCCGATGAAGATGTCGACAACCTGTTCATCCGGGCGGCGACGCTGTGATGGTGACTTGAGTGGAGAGTGGAGAGTGGGGGAGTCGAGAGCAAAACCCGCTCCCCATCTCTCGGCTCTCGACTCTCTTGTGGGCGGTGGTGTTCGGCTGCGCCGAATTCCGCTACGCGGAACCCGCCTCCGGCTGTCCCATGGCCTTCGGCCTTGCCGAATCCGCGCCTGCCGCTGGCCTTGGCGCCGGAAGGTATTCCCGCTTTTCAAAGTACCGGCAGATCAGCAGGAGCGGGGGAGCACTGATGCCGCAATACCCAAGCACCGCCCAAGGATAGAGGATGATCCCGTAGATTCTCTCCTCAAAGGCGTAATACGCCATCGGAAACACAAGGATGGCTACCGGCACAACAAACCAGCCGCTGACGATGAAATCCGACAAGAGAGCCGCCCAGTTTCTCTTTTCCACCCAGTTTCGCTTTTTCATACCTGAAGGATAGACCAAAATGGCCAACGAACTGGAACTTTCCTTGACCTTTGGCGTGACCGCCGGCGCGGCCCTGTCCGCTTTCAACAACCTGAAAGGGACGATGGGCAAGGTCGCCGAGGTGACCAGGGATCTGAAAACCAAACAGAGCGCCCTAGGGAAGGAAATCGCGGACGCCACCCAGCGCAACCTGCCCAATCTGGCCCAGCTCACCCAGCAGTACGATAAACAGCGGGTCACACTGGACAAGCTGAGGAATGCCACCGCGGCCCTGGGCAAAACGCAGGCCGCCATCGCCGCCAATGAGCAACACCGGCAAAAGCTGCGCGGAAAGATCATGGAAACCGCCGCCCTGGCGTTTGCGGTGGTGAAACCCCTGCAAGTCGGTTTCGAGTTCGACGCCAGCATGAGCCGGATTGCCGCGCAGAGCGGGTTTGACCGGCAATCCGCCGAGGTCCGGTCGCTGGAAGAGCGGTCCCGCTCGCTGGCCCAGGCCAGCGGTTTTTCCCACAGCGAAGTCGGAGAGACCGCTTTGCAGATGGTCGGCTCGGTATTCGACCCGAAAGAGGCCGAGGCCATGCTGGCCCCCGTCCTCGCCCTGGCCCGGGCCGCCCATATCGAAGCGCAGCGCGCCGGAGAAATCGCCGCCAACCTGATTCCCGCCTGGAATCTTCAGGCCTCGGACATGACCGAGGTGTCCGATGTGCTCGTGCAGACCTCGATCAAAGCCAATGTCAGCGTGGATCAGTTGTACGAGACCCTGAAGGGCATCGCGCCGACCGCCCGGCAATTCGGCATGAGCATGAAAGACGCCGCCGCCATGACCGGGCTGTTGGGCAATGCCGGCATCCACGGTTCGGACGCAGCCGGCGCGCTCAAAAGCGTCATGACCAAGCTGGCCGGCTCGACCGCCCTCAAGAAGATGCGAATCAAGGCGACGGACGCCGCCGGAAACTTCCTGCCGCTGGACGAGATTTTCAAGAAGATCGACAACAAGCTCAAAGGCAAGGGCGAAGCCGCCCGCATGGCGATTTACAAGGAAATTTTCGGCAAGGCGGGCATCAGCGGCGAGGTGATCGCCAAAATGGCGCGCGGCGGCCTGGCCGATTTTCTGGACAGCATCAACCATTCCGCCGGCATCGCGCAAAAAACCGCCGACACCATGACCAACAATCTGATGGGCGACCTCGGCCGGTTGAAAGCCGCTTTCAGCGAATTGTTCACCACGGCGGCCACCTCGGAAGACGGGCCGCTGCGGGGCCTGGCGCAGGGCGCGGCGGCGGCCGTGCGCTGGGTGACCGAACTGCTCAAGGAATACCCGACCCTCACGAAGTGGGCGGCAACGCTATTGACCGGACTGCTTGGCCTGAGAGTCGGGTTTCTCGCGGCCTCCTATGGCGCGTCGATCCTGATGGGGAACTGGCTCTCGCTCAAGAAGGTATGGACGGTATTCCGGGCCAGTTGGCTGCTGATCCAGACGGGCAACCTGGGCGCGACGCTTCCCGCCATCGCCCGCATCGGGCCGGCGCTGCTCTGGCTGAGAAATCTCGTTGCCGTTGCCGCCGCAGGGTTTGGCAAATTCTTCGTCCTGCTGGCCGGCAAGGGCGTCGCCGCCATTTCAGCTGCGGCCAAGGCCATTCTCTGGCTCGGCCGCGCCCTCTTCATGAACCCGATCGGCCTGGCCATCACCGCCATCGCCGCCACCGCCTACCTGATCGTCAAATACTGGGGGCCGATCAAGGGATTCTTCACCCGGCTATGGTCGGGCATTACCACCGCATTTCGCCTCGCCGGGGACGAATTGAGCGCCTGGTGGGACGGCCTGGCCTTTGATCTGCGCGACCACTTCGCCAGGATCGGCGAATTCTGCGCGCCCATCTGGCAGGACATCGTCGACGGGGCGGCCAACGCCTGGCGGCAGGCCGGCGATTTCTTCACCAGCGCGTGGCAAGGGGTTTCCGACAGGGCGGCGGGCATCTGGCAAACGATCCAGGATGCCTTCGCCGGCGGGCTGTCCGGCGTGGCTTCGCTCATCCTCGACTGGTCGCCGCTGGGCTTCTTCTACCAGTCCTTTGCCGGCGTCCTGAACTGGTTTGGCTTCGAGTTGCCCGCGACATTCAGCGATTTTGGCAAGATGCTGATCGACGGCCTGTGGAGCGGAATTGCCAGCATGAGCGCATGGCTCGGCGAGAAGCTGTCGGCCTTCGGCGACAGGGTGTCGGACAAGGTCAAATCCGCCCTCGGCATTGCCTCGCCCTCCCGCGTCTTCGCCGGCATCGGCGCGGATACCATGCGCGGGCTGGAGCAGGGCCTGAACCGGAACAGCGCCGCGCCGCTCGACGCCATGAAGCGCACCGCCGGGGCGCTAGCCGCCGCCGGCGCGCTGGCCGCCAACCCGGCCTTTGCCACTCCCGGCCCGACCGGCGCTCTGGCGCAAAACCCCGCCGTTTCCGCCGTGACGGCCAACCCGGCCCTATCTGCCCTGCCGCGCCGCCCGGCCCTGCCGGAAGCCGGCCCCATTCGCCCCCTGCCAACCCCCTTGCGCGCCAGCCCCGGCGCGGCAACGCCCGCCAGCGACAACACAACCCGCAACGACACCCACGTCACCATCAACGCCGCGCCCGGCATGGATGAACGGATGCTCGCCGACCTGGTGGCGAAGAAGCTCAGGGACATCCAGCTCGCCGAACAGGCCAGAACCCGATCGCGCCTGATTGATGGGGATTGAGCAGGGTTGATGGGCCGCCCCGCGTCGTGGAGCAGGGCGGCGACTTCTACGGCTATCCGACGCGCTTGCTATAAAGCAGCAAGGCCACTAAGATGACCATATGGATCAAGCGATTGATCCACCGACGACATCTACCAGGTTTCGTCATGAAGACTCACCTCCTTTACAGGAGCATGAGTGCAACGAAGGCCCCGGGCATGGGGCCTTTTTTGCAGCCCCTGCGCCGCCGATTCTAACCGAAAAGCTCGATCCTCGCCGTCCCCAGCCCGACCGCATCCGGCCGGGCCAGCGGTTCGTGCGAGAGGGCGTGCAGCACCGCCCAGGCGATGTCGGCGTGGTTCACTTCTTCCGAACGGTCGGCGATGAAGGTCATCTGCCGGCCGGAAGGGGTCATGCCCTTCCTGATCGCCATGAAGCTCTGCGCCACGTCCGTCCAGCCGGCGTCGAATTCCAGCCGGCCCTTGTTGAGCACGTCCAGCCCCTTCAGCACCATCAGGGTCTTCCGCTCGACGCTGTAGCGGATGGCTTCCGCCGCCGGGTAGAACTGGCGCACCAGTTGATACACCGCCGCGCCGACACCGGTCTCATCGATGCCGATGTAGCTCACGCGGTAACGATCCAGCATGGCGCGAATGGCGTCCGCCTGGCCCTGAAAATCCATCTTGGCGAATTGCTGCCGCTCCAGCAGGCGGAACTTGCCGCCGGCCACGGCGGGCGGCGCGATCACCGCGAGGCCGGCGGAATCCCGCGATTTCGAGGGGTCGTAGCCGATCCACACCTCGCGCTCGCCGAAGGGGCGCTCGTGGAAGGGCAGAAAGTCCTCCCAGACCGCCCAGGAATCCACCATCGCCCGCATCATCAGCGCCAGCGGGAAGATGCTGGCGGCGTCGTCGACGAAGTGGCACAGCATGAGATTGCCGTACTCTTCCGGCGAATACTCCTGGCGCAGCTGCTCGATGTCGAACAGGTCGCAGCCCCCGGCCAGCGCGTCCTCGACGGTGACGATCTGCCGCCACTGCCCGTCCGGCAGCAAGAGTCCACCATAGAGCGCCGCATGGGAGAGATCGAAGTCGACCCGATCATCCTTCTTGCGCCCCTGGTTGTAGAGTCCGCCCGACCAGAACGGGTAGGCCGCGTGCGTCATCGAGGAGGGCGTGGAGAAATAGGTCAGCCGCCAGCGCTTGTGCATCGCCATGCCGCTGGCCACCTTCCTCAGCTCGGCGAAATTCTGCGTCCAGAAATATTCGTCGAAGTAGAGATTGCCGTGATAGCTCTGGGCGGTGCGGCTGTTGGTCGACAGAAAATACAGCGTCGCGCCATTGGAGAGCATGATGGGGCTGCCGCGCAATTCCACCCCGCAGCTCGCCGCGAACTGGATGATGTATTGGCGAAAAACATGCGCCTGCGCTTTCGAGGCCGAGAGAAATATCTGATTGCGCCCGGTCGTCATCGCATCCACCAGCGCTTCGCGGGCGAAATACCAGGTCGCGCCGATCTGCCGGGCTTTGAGAATATTGCGGATGCGCGCCGTTTCCCCGGCGGCCAGCCAGGCGCGTTGATAAGCGAACAGGGAATCCTGGAATGCCTGTCTGATTTTCGCCTCTTCATCCGGGCTGAAATCATTTTTCGCGGGCATTTTGCGCCCGCTCTTGTTTTTGTTGGCGCTCCGTGGATTCAAATCGGTTTCATTGCCGCCGGCCAGATATTTCTTGACGCGGGCGGTGCGCTCCAGCTGCCGGCCGAGCAGGTCGATTTCTTTATAATCCCGGCCCTCCTTGTTTTCCTTGGCGATCAGCAGAATCAGCCGCGCTTCCAGCGTGCCATCCACGCGCTCGACTGAACTGGCCTCGTCCCATTGATCCCGGTACTTCCAGGCGAACACCGTGTTGAGATTGACCTGCAAGGCTTCCGCGATGCGCGAAACGCGCCATCCCGCCCAATACAGATGGCGTGCTTTCTTGCGCGGGTCGTTTTCGGTTTCGGACATTCAAGGCATTCAACGGGCGGCAGAATCAGCCGACAGCGCATAGCCTATATTTTCGTGCGCCCCATTCAGCCCGCGATGATCCGAAATCTGTTGTCAATCGCGATTTGACGACAAAGACCGCTTTATCGTCCGCTTCAGGGGTGGAAATATTGCCACGATTGATTCCCCTGGAGTGAACCATGCCCATTTCCAAACCATTCGTCGTCGCCACTGAAGGGCGCACCATGGATGGCCGCGACCTGCCGCGCGAGTGGCTCGTGCAGGCGGCGGCGAATTACGATCCAGCCAGTTTCACCGCCGTGGTCAATCTCGATCATTACCTGGCCTTCGACCCCGAATCCACGTTTTCCGCCCAGGGCAAGGTGTTGAAGCTGACCACCCAGACCGCGAAGATTCTCGGCAAGGATCGCCTGCAACTGCTCGCCACCGTGGAGGCCTCCGAGGCGGCCGTCAAGCTTCAGTCTGTCGGCAAAAAATGCTTCTCCTCCATCGAGATCACGCCGAATTTCTCCGACAGCGGCCAAGCCTACCTGACCGGCCTGGCGCTGACCGACACGCCCGCCGCGCTCGGCACGCAGGCGATGAAGTTCTCGACCTTCCACGAGGGCGAGGGGCTGGAACATCGGGCGCTGGCGCAGGAAACCCGCATGGAATTCTTGCCGGGCGAGCCGCCCAAGTCCCCGCCCGGCAAGCCGGAAGGGGAAAGCGGCGAGGGCCTGCTGGCCCGGCTGTTCGCCCTCTTGTCCGGCAAGCCGGGAGACGGCGAGCATGCCACAACGCCCCCGCCGCCCCCGCCGCCCCAGGCCGGCAAGGCGGAGTTCACCGCCGCGATTCTGGAGGCCTTCGCCGCCGAGCAGATCAAGCTGGCCGCCGAATCCGCGCGCCTGAAAGCCGAAGGCGAGGCCCTGAAGGCCAAAGTCGCCGCCCTCGAGGCCACGCTGTCCCGGCAGGACGCCTCCGGCCCGCAACGCCCGCCCGCCCCCGGCGGCGCCAACACGATCAAGACCGATTGCTGAAAGGATAGTCGCCATGCGTAACGACACCCGCGCGCTTTTTTCCGCCTACCTGGCCCAGATCGGGCGGCTGAACGGCGTCACCCTGGAACTGAATCAGCAATTCACCGCCGAGCCGTCCATCCAGCAGACGCTGGAGAGCAAGATTCAGGAGTCCAGCGATTTCCTGATGAAGGTCAACAACATCGGCGTCACCGAGCAAGCCGGGCAGCGCGTGGGCTTAGGCATCGGCAGCACCATCGCCAGCACCACGGATACCACGACCAAGGATCGCCAGGCGACCGACCCGACGACGCTCGACAGCCGCGGCTATCTCTGCCAGCAGACCAATTTCGACACCGCCATCCGCTACGCCAAGCTCGATGCCTGGGCCAAGTTCCCCGACTTCCAGACGCGCATCCGCGATGTCATCCTGCGCCGCCAGGCGCTGGACATCATGACCATCGGCTTCAACGGCAAGAGCCGCGCCGCCGATTCCAATCGCATCGCCAACCCGCTGTTGCAGGACGTGAACATCGGCTGGCTGGAGAAGATCAGGATCGAGGCCGAAGAGCAGACGATGAGCGAAGGAGCCGCCGCCGGCGTCATCTCGATCGGCGAAACCGGCGACTACACCAATCTGGACGCGCTGGTGTTCGACATCGTAAACAACCTGATCGAGCCGTGGTACCGGCAAGACCCGGAACTGGTCGTCATCCTGGGCAGGAAGCTCTTTGCCGACAAGTATTTTCCCCTCATCAACGCCGTGCAACCGCCGACGGAGAAGATCGCCACCGATCTCATCGTCAGCCAGAAGCGCGTGGGCGGCTTGCAGGCGGTGCAGGCGCCCTATTTCCCGGACAACACCCTGCTGGTCACCCGGCTGGACAATCTCTCCCGCTACTACCAGACCGGCGCCCGGCGGCGCACCGTGGTCGACAACGCCAAGCGCGACCAGATCGAGAATTACGAATCCTCCAACGATGCCTATGTCGTCGAGGACTACGGCCTCGCCGCGCTGGTCGAGAACATCAGCGAGGTTTGAGCCATGCGTTTTACCAATGACGACCAGGACGCGGCCTTCCTGAAGTACCAAAAGGCGCTGGACGAAGCCTCCGGCAAAGCCGCCGTCCAGCTGGTGTTGAAGGCGGCTCTGGCCGACCAGGGCGTGTCGCATCGCGTTTATCACGAACTGGGCCAGCTCGCCCGCGCCAAAAGCGCCGGGCGCGCGTCGGCTGCGGCCACCGATCCCGCCCCCGGAAAAAAAGGAGCCAAGGCATGAACACCCCCGCCCAACGGCGGCGTGAATCCGTGTTGGCGAAAAAAGGCGGCGAGGATGGTCGAAGAACTATCCCGTTTCCAGCGCCTCGCCGACGGCGACGGCGGACGCCTATCTCGCCGAGGGGCGCGGCTTCGATCTGGACAAGATCAGGGGCTGGTACACCCAGGAGAACTACTTCAACGGCCATGAGGCGACGGCGACGGTGCGCTTTTCGCTGACGAAAGAGGTCGCCTGGGAACGTTTCATCGACCGCCCCGAGCGCTTCGACCGCCAGAAGGCGCGCTTCATCGGGGCCTATGGCGGCATGGCCTGGCAGCCGCCCGGGGCGGTGACGATCCCCGAGGAACTCTGGCTGGTGGAGGGCATTTTCGACGCCATCGCGCTCTATCATCACGTCATCCGCGCCGCCGCGATCATGTCCTCGTCGAACTACCCGCACCTGATGCTGACGGCCCTGAAGGCGCAATGCGCGGTGGCCAAAAAGCCCTTGCCCACGCTGATCTGGGCGCTCGATGCGGACGAGGCCGGGCGGCGGGCGACGTGGAAGTTTCACACGCGCGCCCTCGAGGAAGGCTGGCCGTCAACCGCCGCGCAGCCGCCCGGCGGACGGGCGGGCAAGCTGGACTGGAACGACCTGCACCAGCGCGACCGGCTGAGCCGGGACGACCTCGAGGCGTATCGCCATGCCGGGAAAATCCTGCTGGCCGGCACGCCGGCCGAGAAGGCGGGGCTGCTGTGGGAGAAAAATCGGCGCACGCAATTTTTCTTCGACCACGGCAAGAAACTGTACTGGTCGAAGATGGACATCGAGGCGGCGGAAAAGGCGCATCGCGTTTATGTCGAGGCCGGCCTGACGCCCGACGAGGCCAACGCGAAGGCGGCGCGCGATGCGCTCTCGACGGTGGAGATCTGCAACTGCCTGCCGGAGCCGCTCTACCATCTGGCCAACAGCGTGACGGGCGAGGCGTGGTACTACTTTCGCGTCTCCTTCCCGCATGACGGCGCGCCGATTCAGGACACCTTCACCCCGGCGCAACTGGCGGCGGCTTCCGAATTCAAGAAGCGCCTGCTCTCCTTCCCCGGCGCGGTGTGGACGGGCAAGGCGGGCCAGCTCGACCACGTGGTGGAACGCTGGACCTACAACATCAAGCGCGTCGATACCATCGACTTTCTCGGCTACTCGCTGGCGCACGGGGCCTACCTCTTCAACGACGTGGCGGTAAAGGACGGCAAGGTCATCGCCAAGAATGACGAGGATTATTTCTCCTTCGGCCGGGTGGCGATCCGCTCCTTGTCGAAGCAGAAGGCGCTGACCATCGCCGCCGACACCCCGGCGCCGGAGAAGGGCTGGTTTAAAAAATTCCACATCGCCTTCGGCAAGAAGGGCGTCGTCGCCCTCGGCTACTGGCTCGGCTGCCTGTTCGCCGAGCAGATTCGCCAGCGCTACGAATCCTGGCCCTTTCTGGAAATCGTCGGCGAGCCGGGTTCGGGCAAGACGGCCCTGCTGGAAACCTTGTGGAAGCTCTTCGGCCGCGCCGGCTACGAGGGCTTCGATCCGATGAAGGCCTCCGCCGTCGGCTTTCTGCGCAGCATGGCGCAGTTCGCCAACATTCCCGTGGTCCTGATCGAGGCCGACCGCGAGGATGTCGACGGCATGCGCGGCCGGCCGCGCCAGCAATTCTACTGGGATAGCCTCAAGAGCCTCTACAACGGCGGCAGCCTCAGAACCACCGGCGTCAAGTCCGGCGGCTCGGACACCTACGACCCGCAATTTCGCGCCGCCCTCATCATCAGCCAGAACAACCCGGTGCAGGCCAGCCAGGCGATCATGGAGCGCATCGTCCACCTCGGCTTCGATAAATCGCACCACTCCGAGGCCGGCCACGCGGCGGCGCTGGAACTGGGGCGGGTGGAGGTCGGCCAGCTGGCCGGCTTCCTGCTCAAAGCGGCAACGAAGGAACGCGAGGTGCTGGCCATTCTCGACAAAAAAGCCGCCGCCTACGAACAGCGCATGACGGATGCCGGCATCAAGAACCGCCGTATCGCCAAGAACACGGCCCAGGTGATGTGCATGGTCGAGGCGCTACCGCTGGTGGCGGGCGTGCCGAAGGACGTGGCCGAGGAAGCCATCGCGCTGCTCGCCGGCATGGCGAAGGCGCGCGAACGCGAACTCTCCCGCGATCACCCCATCATCGAACGCTTCTGGGAAACCTACGAATTCCTGAACGGCACCGGCACGGGCAGCGACGAGGACGCCGACCTGGGCCTCTCCGCCCGGCTCAATCACAGCCGCGACCCGGAACTGATCGCCATCAATCTCAACCATTTCGCCCAGCTGGCCGGCGACCTGCGCCAGCCGATCCCCGACCTGGGCGACATCAAGAAATACCTGCCGACCTCGAAAAAACACCGCTTCATCGAGGCCAATCGCACGGTATCGAGCGCCATCAACGCCCGCTTCAACCTGCACTCTGAGTCCGGCGCCAGCCTGCGGCCAGCCAGCGTGCGCTGCTGGATTTTCAAATCGCGATAGGAGGAATCATCCTGCAGGTCAATTCAACGAAATCACCCTGTCGCAAGTCGTGTACCGCGACGGCATTCCCCACGCCACCCGCGCCGCCATCGGCGAATGGCTGGAATACGCCGATCCGCAGAAGGCAATCGACAAACTTTTGGAGCGCAACCGTGGCGCTCTTGACATTTCAGGCGACAGCCAACTCATCGGCCCATTGCGGATGGCGGGCGATCAGCCTCGCCAGCGCCTTGACCGCGCCTGGCGGCGTGAAGCGTCCCTGTTCCCAATCGCGTAGCGTGGCAACGGGCGTTTCGATGCGCTTGGCGAATTCGCTTTGTGACAGCCCCGTTGCCTTGCGAGCCTGGCGCAACAAGATTTGTTCCGGCGTGGTAACGCGGCCTGCGACACCGGCTTTTACCTCCGCCAAGGCTTCCCGGATGTCTGGAACCGGCTCGCCCGCATCGGCCTCGATGGCGCTGGCAACCGCTTCCACGTCGATATTTTTCAAATCGGACAATTTCATTTCAAGCTCCCTTCCCCAAACGGTTAATTTCTGCTGCACTCAAGGCACTGGTATTGCCCTTGGCGTAGACCGTGACCAGCAGCACCGCGCCATCCTCATCCGCGTAGTAGTAGATCACCCGCGCGCCGCCGCTCTTGCCTGTGCCCTGCCGCTTCCAGCGCACCTTGCGAGCAGCTGGATCGGTGCGCTTGATGACCACGCCTTCGAGCGGGTTGGCCGCGATGAAATCAATGAAGGCTTCGCGCTCGGCATCGCTCCAGATGGAGGCGGCATTGCGCTGGAAAGTGGCGGATTCGATGACGGTCAACAGCATGGGGCAATAGTACGGGAATCCCGTATCGCCGTCAACCTCCGTTTGACACCCGCCGTCGGTCTGGACTATGCTCCCCCCGTCGCCGAAACAAAGGCGACCGGGATTGCAGTCCCGAACGGAGCGGCGAGAAGCCGCAATGCGTTTGCCTTGCGGCTTTTTTGTCGCCTTGGTGCGTCCAGTTATGGGCGGCCGGGCGGGAGGGGCCGCAAGGCCCGCCGATGCTCCGTCGGTACTGCAACTCCCGTTTCGGTCGCCCACCCGATTGCAGTCGGGTTGGCGGTTCACAACCGCAACTGGAGCACGATCATGACGCATACTCCCCACAACCCGGTGGTTGACGCCATCGTCCGCACCGTCGCCGACGAGGCGCGCGCGGTCGAGAAGCCCTATCGCATGAGCGAAGAGGCGTTTCATCAATTCGACCTGGCCTGCCAGTCGCTGGGCGCGCTGGCGACGCTGTTCGCCGCGCACGATCAGCGGCAACTGGGCCTCTTGCTCGCCGAAGAAGTCGGCAGCCTGTTGAGCCTGGTGCACGACGCCCTCGTCACCGCGCACGCCGAACTCACCAACCGCGAGGTGGTGGCATGACGAACGAGGCCGATACCGACAAAACCATCTCCAGACTGTGCTTCGGCATAAGCGATGTCGCCGCCGAGATCGATGGCTACGCCGCGCGAACG
>Ga0209629_10000886_pt1 | contig 17706 bp, 7 predicted proteins | sample TergutCu122P5_FD_187286 | JGI IMG/M metagenome (GOLD analysis project Ga0209629, IMG submission 187286) | Cubitermes ugandensis P5 segment gut microbial communities from Kakamega Forest, Kenya - Cu122 P5 (SPAdes) (version 2) | ecosystem: Host-associated > Arthropoda: Insects > Digestive system >...
TCTGGTCAGGCCCCTAAGGCTCCAGGAGGTTGAGGCTCTCAGAATTTCTACCCGACACATAAAGGTTACAAGTTTGTCAACCCTACTCACCGGCCGCCTTTTTTACCAAGGAGATTACTCACTTCTCTAAGAGGCTGAGTCCACTCCAGGGCCTTATTGCGGCCGGAAGGATAAAATCAAAGAGAAATCCCAATGGCGTCATCGGCAATCGAATCAGACAATAGGTACCTCCGCCTAAACCTCAGTTCTCGCTGTGTAACTGACTGTGCTGATGTCGTCAGTTGTTTTTGTATCCAGCAGCGCGAATGCAGCACGTCGTCTCAAGAAATCCCTTTCCCTTTTTTGCAGTCATGTGCTCTGGTTGTCACTGTGTAATAAAACGTGATTAATTACAATTGAATTAGGCTCAGGGAATAAATGTTGTGGAGACGTTTTTTGACGGCTGGTGTCAATGTTTCCGCTCGCTCACATATGCAAACAACACTTTCACAATACGAGGACACATGGCGTCAATCGACAGAGAGTTTTGGCCTATACATACTTTCACCCAGAAAAGACTTTTGTTGTTTTTTTTACAGACCTTTTCCTTTTTTGAGACTCAACCAAGTTACGTGCGAAAATACCATATAATATGCCACCATAAAATAATTATACTGTAAGCATGTGATATGAGGGGAATCTACGGCAGTCATTCTTGCCGTTCCTTTACTACTTCACTTATTCGTCCTCACCCGACCCTCAAGGCCTCCTGTGACCTACCCTTCCTTCTCGATCCCATAGATATTTAAATGGCTTCTCGCCGACCCTTAAACTACAGTAGATCCCCTTGTACTTGGATATGGTGATGGTTGCGTGCCGTTTCTGTTGTTTGCTCATGGCCGGGAAGATGGGATGAGATGTTTAAGAATGGAAATTACTGTATCAGACAGCTGAATGGCTTCTGGTGAAACGTGACCCTATTTCCATTATCTTTTCCTGCTGTCATCCTTAAGTCGATGAAATAATAGACTTGCTGCTTCTGTGTATTTTACACTTAATTATTCTGTAGACCAAGTTAATGTGAAGTGTCCTTTCTTTTTTTTTTAAAAAAAAAAGAGATTTTAATTCATAAATATTCTGTGCATGAATTATTTATAGCTCTGGAAAGAAATGTGAGTGTGAATAATATATTATCGCTTCTCCTATGTTGCCCATCGCTGTAAAAACGTGTGAACACATACACTCGATGTGAGCATTTAGCTGCATGGTAAATATATTATACATTCAGGCTTTTATCATTAACACCGAAGGACGTTTCCTGAAAGGGGTGATAAGACAATATCATCACCATATAGCCAAGCCTTTCTTTCAAAATCTATGCAAATTGAAACATAAAAGCTCCTTTTTTTTTCAGTGAAGCCGTTAACTTCCTCGTTAGACCATGCCTCTTAGCGAGTATATTTGTCTGTAATATATGGACATTTTTAATATTAGACTAGCTACGTGGATTATGGTGTTAATTAAGAAGCCGATAATCCGTTAGCTAGTGAAGAATCTCCCATCTGTTTATGAAGCATGGAAGTTCATTCCCGTGATCACAGTGTCCCACCACTGATCTCCGTTTTCAGCCAGATAAATTCTGTCCGAAGATTTCCATCCTGTTTATTTAAGAAACAGTTTAGTGTTATTCTCGCATCTACACATAAGCATTCCAATCTAACTGGCAAGTACTGATAGTACATTAGATGCACTGTGTTCATTTCATCGTTCTGGAGATCACATGTCTTCACAGGTCTGACATCTCCACGTCCTTTTATTTACTATACTATATACTGGCATTTTTATATTGCTAAATCTGACATGATCTTTACAGATGGTCAGTGCGCTTCACATTCCTTAATTTGCTGTTCTGTATATTCACCTACTTGTATTGCTAAATCAGGCAGATGATCTCCTCAGATACCCAGTGGACTGCACCTTCCTTGCTTGACTGCACTGTATACTGATCTAGTTGCTAAATCTGAGAGGTGATCTCCACTGAGGTACAGCACACTTTAACTTCTTTAGTTTGCAGTTCGGTATACTGACCTACAAAGCGGATTTTACCTTCCTTAGTTCAGTGTTCTGTATACTGACTGTCTTACTGCGTATATTGCTATATCTGACAAAACAGCGTGAGGAAGACACGCGCGCACTTCATCTCTCAGAACTCGACAAATTGTCAGTCACGTCATAACAAACGTTTAGTGCTTCAGCCTATGTTTGGTTTCGAGCCCTTGTAAGGACTTATAACCTGACTTGACCTTTGCAGTTTTGTCGTTGTGGGGCGTCTATTCTGGCGAGACGACAAGCCTGTTTCTTTGCGAAACCAAAGCCTTTGTCGGTGTTGACAAATTCATTAAATTTCACGTGGTGATTTTTCCAAGACAAGAGGATATGCAAGTATAAGATATACAGGGCCTGGGTTCAATCCAAAGCTAATCCATACGTGACTTATGGTGGATGAATTTTCACTGGGACAGGTTTTTCTCCGCGTGTTTCTTTTTCCCGTGTCAATATTTTTCATCAGTGCTTCGTAGTCACTCATTCGCCTACCACCGAAGCTACGTAACCCCAGCAATTGACAGCGTTAGTAAAACGCACTGTAAAGGACCTGTGTCAGTTCAGGTTTGTGCAACAGATCATGCCTTAACTTACTTGTCTAACAAAACAAAGGGAATTTAATTAATTGAACAGTCGTAAGATTAAGCCAATTATCCGTTTAGCGTCACGATTCGGATAATGCGTGTCCAGCCTTTCCATAGTCCAACTTACGATAGGTACACAGTCTTTTCCAAAGCATGTTCTCGAGTGCTGTGTAGTACTATGTAGTGGTATGTAGTGCTTTGTAGTGCCTCTTCTTTTAAATTCCAGTACCCTCGCGTTTCTTCAATTTTATCCAGTAGGTGTTTATATCTTTTTCCTCTTCTTCCCATTACTTCTATCCTGCACTCTCTCTTCCTATATGTTGAATGTTAATATGACTTCTACTTGTCACCTGAATAATTGTGTGATATAGTCCTCAAACATACAACAATTTGAAGCCGTGTGCGTGAAAATCGCGAAAATTCGTAATAGGGAATTTGTGTGGTGAGCCTTATTTTGTTGGAGCCGCGAAGGTCAGTCGTTGAGTTCATTCACAAATTCCCAGTCGGAGTAGATATAATGAGCCCTTTGTTCGGAGTTATTTTAATTTTAGCCTTTAATTTCTCACTTAGGAATGTAGAGTGAACTCACTAAAAGTCTTGAAGACTTTGACTTCTATCGTTCCTCTGTGAATTCTCCATGTAATCTCGCTGCAAGGGATTAGACCGACATGTTTTACGGATTTACAAAAGGGATGTTATGGACATTCAATGTTTACGTCCACGCCATAAATAAGTGGCATGAGACATGTTCTTATTTATTTTTATCTTTAGGAGCAGACACCACGACTCGAATATCGTGAGATGGCGTTGGGGTTTTCTGAGAATATATCCGTATTTTTTACTTGTAACTTACATGTCCATACAAGTATTGTGGGAAGTTTGGGTTAGGTAGACCACTAGCGTTTTGGGGGGAATACAAACTGTAAAAGAATGAGACAGGAAACCACCTTGTGAGTTCTCTGCTGGTATTGTGCAACCGTGATTTTACGTTCCTTGAACCTTCGTTTTCTTTAATTCTATGCACATTTAATTAGTCTCGCCTTAAGTTCCGTAGAGGAACAGTATGTTTTCCTTGATTACACGTTTGTTCTTTCTACCAAATTCCTTGATTATACGTGCAATTTGTTATGGTTTTGACCACTTAAATTGGAAATCAGGAAAGAAAACCGATTTTCACTTATACTCGTAAATTCCTGTCTCCTGTATTGTCTTTGAATGGTGACTTTTCTAGATTATCCGTGGCATCCGCGCTAAGTTTTCTGTGACTTCAACATTATGCCAGCAGAGCGCAGTTCTGCGTCATATATAATCCGTCCTTATGTCGTTCTGGCTTCAGATGTGTGTGGTTATGAACAAATTTTGATGCTAACTGGTGTTTTTTAAGTTACTGTGAAATGAAATGCAAATGATTCTATTTGTGTTACTTCTTTCTGGTTACTTTTATACGGCGACCGCAAGTTTCACACTTATTAAGTCGCTGTTTTAGTTTTGCTTCGCGGATCTACTGAGACGCAAACTAGCCAGCAGTTTCATTTAATTTATGATTGCGATTGGTTTTTTTATCACTATGATTGAACCAAATAAGAGGAAACCTTTCCTTATTCAAGAAAGAAAAGACATTCTAGCGTCACTATGAAAACGCGTGTTGCTCTTTCTGCCAGATTAGGAATTGTGCTGTCAAGACTGAACACTATAGTTAAAAAAAGGAAAGACATCAAAACGTTTTATGCAAATTGCAGTAGGTTATGTGGGCAAATAAGAGCCCGAAAGAGTCACGAGTCAAAGACATTGCGAGTCTGTTGTCTGCATTATTAAAACAGGTTAGAGCCAGCAATGCAATCATCAGCGATTCAGTGCTGAGAGAAAAGGCACTATATGTTCCCAAAATGTTTGGAATTGAGCCTTTAATGGCTGGGCTGATATTTTCAAACAGCGACACAGTGGTATGTACAAAAAATATAAGGAGAATGCAAAAGTGCTGATGCCGCAACAGTGGAGGTATGAAGAAGGGAACAATCGCTGAAAATTATCGAGTGTTAAAAAACCAATAACATTTACAATGCAGATGAAATTGAACTTTTTTCAGGCTTTCATCAAACAAGATATTGAATATTAAAGAAGATTCGTGTAATTATGGAAAGATTTGCAAGGAGAAAATAACAGTTCTAGCCTGCAATGCCGATGATACTGAAGAAGTTTTACCATTATTTAGTGGGAAGAGTGGAAAACATCTTTGCTCTAAATATGCCAGAAAGTTTTGCATAGAGGCTGTAATCCGAAGAAAATTTAAGGAGGGTGCACTGCTCTTAAACTGTAGGAGGGTATTCTGTATAATAATAGCCAATGTCCAACAGCAGACCCTGCATGGAACTTCAAGAAATCAACCACGGACTTCTGGTTGGACAAAGACTTCTCCTTCTCTTTCAGTATCTCCTCACAGCAAACAAGCACCTTCATAATTCCTGGTCGAGTTGCTGCTGCTCGTAGCTCTTTCAAAGGTCTCCAACAACTTGAAGCTAACTTCGCTGAACCCAAGTCACTGACTCAACTTCGAAACCGTCAAGGTCCTCTCTTTAGGCTCAGGCTGACGTTCCTCGGCTTATTGAAAGCGTTTTGCTTCCGAATTTCAAAAAGAACGTCGAGCGTGTGATCCCGATTCTGGGAGTTAGACACTTCGAAGAAGTCGTCAACATCTTAAATAAGAATTTGAGCGCATATCTTAATATACTTGTTCTAGGAGCAAGCGACTTAAGTGCGGAAAGACTTGAGATGATGCCACTTGATCCAGGAGATTACTGTACTGGACTTTGTACTTAACCGTCCAGAGAGTAGGCGCACTTATGCTTTAGCAGTGTGTCACGCCTTGCAAGGAGTCACTACAGGAACGTAGACCAAAAATTACATTTGTGGTTGACGGCAGTGGGAAGAAGGGCCCCATACTTGAATTTATACCAACATTCTGTCTCCATTTAGCCACTGTTTTAAAGAACAATAATAAGTACGTAAGCCAGATGACAGTGACTGCCGCGAAAACTCTGTCCGCGAAATAGTAGACAGCATGTTAATTTCGGTTCCTACAGCAGCCTCGATCTTTGCCGACACACGTTATTTCTATGCAGTAACACCTCTTATTCTACCACAACGTCTTTCAAGAAATTTTGAAGTTTTTACTATATTTATGCGTATTCAGTGAAAGTTTAAATTCATTCTATCCATCAGAAGCTATCAGTATGAGAGTGTACAATGAAAGGGTTATCTGTGTGAATAATAGCTAGGGATATTACCTTTCCAAAGTTTTCATCGAAACTTCAAATTTATAGAGCATAGTGGATAGTGAACCACAGAGACCTCAGTACATAGAATTGCGTAATGCGGTTAATCGTACAACATCGCCCTCAATATACAGTGATAATATGGAAGAGATGGAATAAAGTTTTTTTCCAAGCCATACTTGACACAGATTATATGTCGGTTGTGTGAGGAGTCTTAAGGTTCAATTCGTGACATTTCTACATGTCATAACATAAAAGTTGCTGCAGGTCCACAGGAAGAGAGGTATTCACGTTTTATCGCACCGGTACTTATCTGTCTCATAGTGTGGCGCTTAGATTCAGTCTTGTAGATTTTCGTGATTCTGCTCCCACCTACAGCATTTCAAGCCTACTAAATACTCTGTCTATACGCGGAAACAGATAGTACATGCTAGACCAATTGGTGGGAAATAAACAATGCAGAAACGAAGTTTTGAAATTAGTATGCTCGGATTAAAAAATGGTCTGATTAGTCTAACATAAGTTGTGTTGCAGTTACTGACAGTTGTTTCAATATTTGTATTGTCAACACAGAGAAATGTTCCATGTCAACAATTATGTTTTTTTAAATGCAGGGACAACAGTATTGCAACAATACCTCTTTTTACCAAGAAGAGAGATTCTAAATACGTAAACAAAAGAAGATAAAGTAAAACTTTACCATTATCTTCTACTCTGATATTAATTGTGGATGTTCACCTTGTATGGGCTAATATTAGTGAGATTAGCAAAATTATGTAAAACACTTATATCTTCTTTCATAAGTTTGACTTTCTGTACAATCCCTCTACGGAAGGTTCGCTGTATTGACGTAATTTCTGTCCGCTTGTTTCTTGGTATCAGCCCGTACATGGACGGACTGTTTAATGCGATATGAAATACTTGCTGAAGCCGCCTGTTCCAGGTTCGAAACCGGGAACAGGCTTCTTTGGATGTAACGGTTTTATTTGAATCTCATATATATGTATATATATTTTTTTTACGGTTTGCGTCTGCAAGTCAACGTTTGTTCTGCTCACTCTGCTAATTCCGGCCTAGGGCTATCCGCTTAGCAACCGTTTGTTCAGGTGTGCGGGGATCGGATTACAGAATGGATGTCAGACACAATATTGAAGGAAAGTCAGTTGGTAATTAATCATTTTAACAATGGGAATTCTCTGAGGGAAATAACCGAAATTGTCCAGAGAAGTCATTCTGCTGATCAAAATATTGTTGAGAGGTATAGAAAAGGAAACAGGCTTACTGGCAACATGAGGAAGGTCATTAAAAAATGTATGGCATGTGAAGAAAGGAGGATTCTGAGACAAATTAGAAATAATCGAAAATTAAATGCTACGCAACTGGCTGCAGAAATAAAAAAATCTTTTACATAAACAAGTTAATCCTGAGACAGTTCGAAGAGTATTGAGGGAAAAATATTTTAATGGAGATTGGCCAGATAAAAGTCCTTCATTAATCAGAAAAATCATAAAGTTCGAATGGAATTCGCATAAAACCATTTACAGAAGGGTTCAGAATTCTGGAAAAGTGTTTTATATGCTTATAGAAGCAAATATAATGTATCTGGCTCTGATTTACGTAATTACGTGTGAAGAAATACCCGGGGAAGAACTTAGGAAAAACAGCCTGCATCCATTGGTCAAACATGGTGGTGATAGCGTGACGATGTAGGGATGCATGGCAGCACCAGGAGTGGGAAATTTTCATTTTATCGAAACATCAGGAACAAACACATCTATGTACACGTTCTTCGAGAACATCTGAAAGTCAGTGTTGAAAAACTTGTGATTTAAGTACATTTTGCCTTTTACCATGACAGTGATCTACAATATTCTTCACATTTGGTAATACGGTGGTGCTTGTACAATTGCCCAAAAGAAATTAAAAATCAACCTCAGTCACCAGACTTAAATGTGATTAGAAATCTTTGGGCTAAATTTGAAACATAAATAAGAAATCACTCAATTTCCAATTATAAAGATTTGAAGAAGGCTGTAAGAGAGTAACGGGAAAAATCTGTCCTGAGTACACACAAAAAAACTGGTAGAATGCATTCCAGACAGTCTAAAATAAATCACTAGAAACAGAGGATTGCAAACAAGGTATTGAAAGAATTTGGCCTTACGAGATATTAGTTTTAATTTATAATTAAAAGACTGTGTCATTTTTACTGCGAGAATGGAATTGTTTCATTTTCTATTCATAGTGTTAGTACATCTTTTTAATATGATTTTGTTTAAGTGTAATAATTCATTTTATAGACCATATATAATTAAAATCCGAGAAAGACTAATTTGCTTGATTTTAATTTGCCCCCAAAAGCTTACTGTTTTAGTTAAAAGGTATACCGTATCACTTTTACTGCAAGCCAGTGTATATAAAGAGGCAGTAAATAGAAAACCTATGAGGAATTTTGTGTGCAACATTCTGGTGTTAAATGTGTGTACTGTTGACCTTATAACCGTTTACGTTGTGAAGCCCCTGGATAACTACTGGCTGAGTTTCACAAGGTCGTGCTACAGCCCATCCCACAGGGTGTTGGATTGCCTGCTGTCGCCTTCGATCGATGTTTCCCTTGTTCGTTGACAATACAATATTAACCTTGGGTTTAACAGACCACTCAATAAACATTGCCAGTTGTGCGAATTCGACATTTCTTAGAAATGTGTTGAAGTGTCGACTGGTAAATATTTACCGAAATTTCGAAAGTCCTACTTGACTTTGTCTTCAGGGACAAGCAAGAAAATCGTCAGGGACAAGCACACCCATGTTCAGAGCCAAGAAATATCATTGCCGGGGTCAAGCAGTCCACGAACTGTACTGCTTGACTCTAAATATGAAGGCAGTGCACTCTTCCGAAACGTCGGCAAAGATAAGCCAAGTGACACGGAGTATTATTCTTAAAACTTAATTCCGAGTTATGTCTTCTACTGCTTGTCATCATAGCAATAATTATCATCAGTATGACCTTTTTATTTTTGTGTGTGCGTGTGCGTGTGCGCGCGCGCGCGTGTGTGTGTGTGTGTGTGTGTGTCCAAGAGAGGAACATAGATTCTCCACCAAATTCCCTGTTCTTAGGATTAGCGGGTTAAATTTTGCACTCCATCTCGGAACGGGCGAAAGAGCTTGTATGAATATTGACTGAAAGGCAAGTTGCATTTAATAGGATATAATAATCTGCACGTGCCGGAAAAACTAAGCATAGCAGGCATTAGGAAGCATATAAATAGAGCCGAAATTCTGGCAAACTCCGAGACATGAGCTTAAGGGAGGCTAAATACGAAAGCGGAGACTTCCAATTAGGCTGTGCTTTGCTGCCTTTTCATGCAATAACTCTCAACTATGTACGTATGTGCACCGCTTATTATCATCGTCTGATCATGAATATTCACTAACCGTAACTCAAGCCAAATGTTTCATTTAACAAATGTAACTAAGAACCTAACACTGTGGAGCGCATAGGTTCTTTAGAATTTCATATTCTTGCAGGCTCTCAGGGAATTGTCTGCATTTTGTGAAACACAAAGTCGATGTCCCTTGTTTACCAGACACTGTCATCGGTCTGTGTCATAAGCCAGTTGATACCAGTCCATATTCTCACAATTACCTCTTCGAAGTAGTCTCTTCCTATCAGGCTTAATGTCCGAACCTTAGTAAATATATATGTTTACTAAAGTTCGGGTATAAATATAATATATATACTTGTATAATATATCTTTTTTTAAATTATAATGTCCCTGATAGGAACAGCTGTGACCTTGAGAGCTTGGGAGGGATCTCTCATCTCTTGGTTGAGCCTTTGAAAAAAAAGTCCTCTGACAACATTGAAGTCCTTCAAGTACCCAAGTATTTATCGCTGTTTCTGTCACTTCCCACTGGTAGCTGTTTGTTAGATATGAATTTCATAACAAGCCTGAAGTGAAATTTATGAACACCTGTAACCAGATGGAACACAAGGAAAATAGTAGATTGTTCTCGCACACACAATATACAGACGAACTTCGGCCTAATATATTTTTAAACTGGAATACACTGGATAAGAATCTTATATTTCTAACGGTCTGTTTTACTCTACATCACCACAGCCAAGCCATAACTGTTCTCGCGAATAACACATACCCCAACCGTATCGTCCTCACCGCAAAGTATTTGGTGAAGTGTACAGGTTACGAGGCCCCTTGACTTATGGACGGCATTTCCGCGTAACCTGAGGTACGTCGACCTTTCACAGAAAAATGCTGCCTCCATCGTCAAGTCAGTCTTCTCTACCCACCTGTTACTGCCTCTGTCTTAGTGTAAAATGCACCACTATACTCCCTGTTCTCGAACGCTGCAGGTTGTTGAGGACTTGAGGCAGGATATTCAGCTCTTCTGGGTTACTGCTCCCTGTCGCTGGTTAGCAGTGTCCGATGTTTCAAAGGATTGTTGTGACTTCAGCTTTAATTCAAGCACTCCGCTCTTCTGGACTGCTTCACCCTGAAAAAAAAATCGCTACTATCCTTCGAAACATCGGGAACTACTTTCCTTTGACACAACACAACAACACAAAGGACTTGAATCAACTGGAAGTTGTCAGGGCAATGGATATTCCTATATTTCATTTCTGAATTATGACGCCGTGTAACCTGGTAGGTAACCACCTACTAGATTGCGCTTCGCAAAAGCACATCGTATCACATGAAACCTCAGTTTGTATTCTGCCCTGTAGAAGGATTTAAATTAAAAGTAAATGTAAATTTCTTCTTCTGCTTACAGAATTATAGCTCAGGCATTTTTGAATTTACGTAAAAAGAGACATGTCTTGTACGGAAAGACTGAGTTGCGTGTTTCTAAATTTCATATTTTGGGTAATTTAGACCTTTTTAGGCGCGTTCGCAAAATTGCGAAAAGCGACTATTAACTTCGTCATGTCTGTCTGTCTGTCTGTCCGTCCGTCCTCATGGCACCACTCGGCTTCCACTGAACAGATTTTCATGAAATTTGATATTTGAAGATTTTTCGAAAATCTATCAAAAAACTTAAAGTTTCATTAAAATCGGAGAAGAATAAAGGGTACTTTACATGAAGACCAATTTATATTTTTTATCATATCTCGCTCATTTCTTCTTAGAATGAGAAATGTTCCAGGCAAAATTTGTAGGGAAAATCAAAATACACGTTTTGTGTTCAGTAACATTTTTCGAATATCGTGCCGTTTATCAGAAACTGTGGAAAAATATTGTAGTGCGGAGCAGGACACGATATGTCGCACGCGCACTGCTTGCTAGATAACTAGGGCTACAAATACACACACTTAGGTTGTGTTATATTCATTGATTTTCCGCTGCAACAATGGTTGCGCGAAAGCACCAGAATGTTACATTATACGTACATTGCCTGTCGTGTTAATATTTAATTTTAAGCCATAAAGATTAAGCTTAAGCTGTTCTACGAGTATTTAAAGACCAAGTACGTATCGCGCACTAAACACTTTTCATCTCGGCTACAAAAACCAATCAGTTTACGTTATATAAGATGAAGTTGCGGTTTTTTCTGAGTTAAATTCAAAACACATATATGAAGTGTGGGTGGAATATACAAATTCTGAACGTTAAACCTGTTGGTGCATCAAGTAATCAGTAGGCTATAAAAGGTTAAAGCTGAAAGAGAAGTAATTTTTCTTGATTTAAAACTTTCACAGTGTCCTGAATGTTGTATTCTATCTTTTGTGTGATTCCCCGGTGTCTGAATTTTATGTGCCGACGTTTCGGAACACTGTCTGTTACATCTTCACAGGCGGTGCAAGCTTAAACCGCCCATGAAGATTCAGACCTCGTGGAATCACTCACAAGAAAGAATAAAACAACCGAAGTAATTTTCTTTACAATGATTACATCTAAATGTATCTGTTATTATTTTAAACTGCCGATCTCCGTGGCCGTGTGGTCTAAAGCGTAGGTCTGGGGCCGCTTGATGCTGGGATTGTGAGTTCGAAACCCACTGAAGGCTCTTGTGTTTTATGTTTATGTTGCGTAGTTAGCGGCCTCTGCAAAGAGCTGATCACACATTCAGAGGAGTCCTATCAGGTGCCTGCGTACGTGTGCGCGCACGTGTGTGTGTCGCACTGCGTGTGATCTAAAAACCTCAACACTGCGGCGGCGTAGGCCATAGTTGGACTACTGCGCCACATAACCAATTGTGTAAAATATTAACGCACATGTTGAAGCTTTACTTGTTATGTTTATATATTTGTATATAAGCATGGCTTGTGATAAGTGGGTCCCTGTCACCACGGCATGGCGCGTCCTCAGGTTGCGGATGGAGGAACGGCCTCCGATATGGAGGGTAGCTGCGAATAAACTGAATAAGCAGTCGAGGACAGCCGACAAGGGGTGGTCCTCCAGCTTGGGGGTTGGGCGAGGTGCTAACAACGCCTCCCCGTGAAAACCCCATGTTAAGAAATATTCACAAGGCGAGATGCTTCCTCTGGAGACAAAACAATCCGGAGGTAAACTACTCCCCCACTCGGATCTCCGAGGGGGAGTGTTTCTAGTGGAAGTACCACGCAGGAGGCAACGGAGAAGGGACATTGTTTTAGGTACATGGAATAAGATGGATCTTCAGGAAGTGAGAGGAGGGTGTGGGGACTGGATAGAGTTGGCTCAGGATAGGGACAGGTGGCGGGCACTTGTGAGTACTGTGATGAACATTCGGGTTCCAAAAAAGCGGAGAATTTCTTGACTAGCTGCAGAACCAGTTAGCTTCTCATGAAGGACTCTGTTCCATGGAGTAAGTAAGTATAAGCATGGCTACCTGGTGGCAGAGATTTCGCCCATTTTATTCATGCACCTTGTGTGTGCATGCATAATACATGTACGATTTTTCGAAATACATTTTTTTACAGCATAATATTAAATGGTTTGCCTTATAAAGGAGGCAGGTGTATTTTGTGTCAGCTACAAAGCAAATTTTAAAATATTTTTAAAGTTAATTTCAGGCTTAGAAACATTTAACTAGCAAACTAAATGCAGGTAATACAGCTAGCACCATAGTTCCTCAAATGGTTTCCTGTCCAATGGTGATCGAAATAAGAGCGTATTGCATTAAGTTCTAATCGTGTGTTTCCAGGAAATTTGAAGTGTACTTTTCCAATTAACGCATAAAAGATAAATTCTTTTTGTTGAGGGGACAGTGTTGACTGGTCTTCCGATGGGATTTCTATTCGATTTCGAAAGCAGGATTGCACAATCAACAAACAAAATGCAATAGCAGAACATGAAAAGGAAATACGGACTGATGGAAAAAAATCCTTGGGGTTTTTTTAAAGAAGAGCTATCCCAAGAGATCGAGCGCTGTCTCAGGTACTCTTCAGAATTACAGGTGAATAAGTCACGGAGTATGGTGTTTGAAAAACTAGACTGGAAGAAACAGAAAAACTGCATATATTATGCCGCATATTTAGTTTTTTGCATGTTATTGGCGCGACAGCCCCCAGTGGACTTAGGCCTCCTCATTCACGAGGTTTCTAGATCACGCACAACGACGCACCACAGTGGGTAAAACTCCTCTGGACGACTGATCAGCTCGTCGCAGAGACCTCTACCTGACAACACACACCACTCACAACAGAGACATTTATGCCACAGGCGAGATTTGAACCCACAATCTCAGCCGCAGCTGCAGACCTACGCATTAGACCGCGCGGCCACTGGGACCAGGTCATGTTTCGTAGTTCTCACTAAATAAAGGGATTAAATTAAAGAAGTTACAATAATTAGGGAATGTGGAATGCAGAAGTGAGAAGAATAGGTTTCTGGTGGGAAAACCTGAACGCAACAGATCGTCTGAAGAAGTAAGTGTAGAATAAAGAATAACGCTAAAGGAATCTCGAATAAAATGTAGAATAGGGTGTAGATGGCTGGACTAAACCTTCGTTTACTGACTGGGTACAAAATGTACACAGGCGTGGAATTATCCTGAAAAATTCTCGTTGGTATTGAGTAACAATCTTACCAATTTTCCTGTTTGTTCACTGAAGTCCCACTGACACAAAATAGCCATCATTCGGCACATATAACGCTTTTTTACATATGGTATGTTTTTTTAAATCCGACTGGACCATTTTGTACCCATGGAAGTGCTCTATTTGTCCAAAAACTAAGGACAGGAAAACGGACTGGAAATGTTGCCAGTGCTCAGAATGGGTGTACAAGGACCACTCTATCAAGACAATTCACATAAAATGCGACAATTGGAAGGAACAATCATACTAGGGACAAATTTCATTCACATCTATGTTCTAAAATATATTTTCTCGTCCTCAAACATTTTAAGTATTTCACTCTATATAATTGCATGAAAAATGAGAAATTTGAATAAAAGCAACATTTTGACTACAATTGAGTCCATTAATCGAACCTTGAAAAAAAAATGTTGAGAAAATAATTTCAAAAATATGGGTACATTTCCGTAAAAGTAGGAAGATTTTTTGCTCTGTAATAAAAGAGTTAATGTGGCACAGGATAGGGGCATGAGAAAGACTGTTGCAAAGAGGGTGATGAGTGTTTTGATTCAGTAAAATATAGGGAACTCGTGAACTAGCTGCTCATTAGTTTCTCAAGAGGTACTATGCTCTACGGACGTACTACATTACTGAGGGGCTGTCTGCTTCCTAGCATGGTCTCGGCTCTCTCGCGCTTACATATATTACATATTTTCAACTGTGTTCTTGTTTAGCCAAACAAGTTTGTTCAAGTTGCGGTCATGAAATCTGTTTATTTTAAGGGGGTGCCCAGTTTGAATCTCGACCTGGACTCCACTAACTTGGCAGATTTCTCGCGGCTTTCTTGAGTCACCCCAGACAAATGCAGCGAAAGCAGTTTTATGAAAAGAACACAGCAGCTTTACTGCATATCGATAACTGACCTCATTATATAAAAGCGAAGGAGTAAGTTGCGGAAATAACCAATCTGTGCATAGGTGTGTCGACACTTGATGGCATCGCAGATGGGTCTGTTTACCGCTACGTACTATTGTGCCAGCCCACTGAGTAATGTCTAATTACTGTGTATGTAATCAGGGATTTGTATCAACAGGATTTTAGTTTCACATCAATCACTCTCATCATTTGAACTTACAAAGTGACAGGTGTTATTGATAAGGCCAGCAAACTTTAATGTTCAGCTCTAGTTGCATGCAATTAAACAATCAACGGATTTAATGCCTTTTTTCACTTTTTACACTTTTGAGTCCTGCGGTCAGGGCAGTACAAAGTCATGAATCCTTTGGACACTTGACAGGCTCATCAGAAGGCTTAATAAAGTTCTCGTCTTTTTGATATAGGAAACTGTAATTTTTTTTCTGCAGTCTATATATATGAGCGGGTATTTAATATGGTATTGAGTGAACAGCTACATATTTTTCCCTACGCAGTATTGACGGATGAGTGTCTGTTATGAAGACCAATGTAAATTACGCTCCTTTGACGTGGGGCCGTTTAATCAATAGCTACCAGACTACACGGCCTCACATCACAGAACCAAGTACACATACCGCCGCGAGAGCCTCTAATCCAAAAGATACAATGTTTGTTTTCTGTAACAGAGGAACAGAAATTTTAAGGATTATTGAGATGTTAAAATTCAGCCTTTCAGCTGTATCACAATGCCGCCATATTGCGTCCTTCCCAGTGTTATCAAAATTTGGCCATATTTATCCCTATCAGTAAAGATATCAAACCTCAACCCAAACACAGTAACTGAGTAACTTCTTTCTTCTGCCACGTACTTCAACACTTCACTTACCATCGCTTCCTTTTCTTACTTTCCGACGCACTGCCTTGCTTCCAACCAACCTTTATTAGAGGAAATTTCAAGCTAGTAAAATTTTTCTTTTTCCCAACAAAAAATTTCTCTCATTACTTTCTCCACCACTTGATACATCTGTCTCTCCTCTTATTTCTTCTTAAGGATTTAGAGTCTGGGTTGCCAAGTACCAAATCTCGGGAACCTTATCATGTAAATCATTACTGATTTTCCACTTAAGAGTGCAAATCGGAAAGTTTGATTTGATTCGTCACGTTTTGTGCTTAACGATCACAGAAATGCAGGCTAGAAATGGAGCCTTTGAAGTTAACAACTTTGTGTACTAGGAAGCATGTGTGATTGCCTGCCACTTAAGCCCTACTGCTTACTTTATATTACAAGCCTTTCAAACTTGCAGTTAAGTGGATCGCATACACTTTCGCATACCAAATTAGAACCTTCGAAAGGACATAATTATGTCAATGATGACATGCACAGATGTGTCCAGAAGGTTACTTGTCGCTTTTCTAAAGAACAGTGTTGTGTCCCTTGCTTTATCATGTCGAGTCTTTTTTCATAACACGAAGTTCCCGAATTTTACATTATATGAAATTTTCCCGGTATACGAGTATTATAGTATGAAATTTATCAATTTTATTGTAATATAAAATTTATATTTTTAAAATAATTTACCTTTAACACAACATAAAATTTTCCTAACTTTCATATGAATTTTTCCCTTTTCATCCTATTATTAGCTTTCCTCTTTTCATAATTATAAAAAAATTTCTCCTTTCTTATTCTATGAATTTATTCCCATTTGTGTTTCAGCATTTTGTAGCGTAGGTTGTTATCAGTGTTGTAATATGCTGTGTAGAACGAATGTGTGTTTCATTTTGAATGTGATTGCTTCTGCACGTTTTTAGACCAGTGTCACCCAAGCATATTTGTCATTGATGCAAACCCGTTTTTTTAAATGAAAATTGAATTGTCCCCCTATCATAAAAATGTATTTACAAGGATATTCAGGGTTAGGTACAAAACGTTTAAGGTAACCTAAAATGAAAGGAATTGCGGCGTAATCAAACTGAATTCGTTGCTTGAAGTGACGTTTATTCGGCCTTGTTTGGTTTACAATACACGACTTCAGTGATGATATTCGCTCTAATTTCGAAAGCTGCCGCTGCAGGGGTTTCGTTAAGTAGTGGCAGTGTCGTGTCAGGGAATCATGTAATTAAAACTCACCGTTATATATATATATATATATATATATATATATATATATATATATCGGAACATTGTAATAATTCCGAAAGAACTCCGTACCACTAAAATTTGTTAGTAGGGCAGGTATCTGATGAACTGCAGGAAAGCCTTCTTGCAGAACAATTTGAGAACTGCTGTGTTCTTGAATTTTTCTTGTACTTAGAGCGACGCAAACTACATTTATTTATTTTCCGAAAAGGCTCTTATATTTCACTTGCCATTTCATTGATAAACCTACTTCTACTAGGCAGTTGGTGTGGATTCATAATGAAAAATTTTCTCGTTGTTGTGTATTGTTCTGAGACTATTATTTCTTACGCCAAAGAAGGGACACAGACTGAGGGTTTTCGAGAGCAGGTTGTTGAGAAGATATTTGGGCCGAAAGAGGAGGACGTAAAAGGAGACTGGATAAAATTTCTTAAGGAGAAGCTTCATGTCTTTTGTTACTCACTAAATATTATGAGTAGGCTTAGGATTATATGCAGTTTGCATATTGCAAATGTAAAATTAAACAAAATTTATTCTCAAAATAAGTAATGAAATGCACGTTTCACTATTTATAGGATTGGCCTTAAGTGCAAGTTTATATGTAGCTTTATTTTACGTTCAGAATATGCGAAATGCGTATAATCCTAAGCCTAATTATGAGGGTGACTGCGGCAAAGAGTACAATGGGGGGGG
>Ga0209629_10000887_pt1 | contig 17702 bp, 18 predicted proteins | sample TergutCu122P5_FD_187286 | JGI IMG/M metagenome (GOLD analysis project Ga0209629, IMG submission 187286) | Cubitermes ugandensis P5 segment gut microbial communities from Kakamega Forest, Kenya - Cu122 P5 (SPAdes) (version 2) | ecosystem: Host-associated > Arthropoda: Insects > Digestive system...
AAATCATCACTAATCAAGTTTACTTTAGCTAACTCATCATCGGACACCTTTATACCTTTCTTATACTCGTTATGGTCGACAACGCACTTAACAGTTAATCCGGTAGTTGTGGTCGTTCTCGATCAGGAGTTTGGAGGCCACGTCGGTGATCGTCCCGAACCCTATCTCCATTGTCAGGCTGCCGAAATAGCCGGGCACCGGCGCGTCATACTCGCCCAGTATACCCGCGCCCGTGATGGTCTCCGCAACGGGTTCTAAGTTTGGCAGGGTGACGTCGCCGGTGACGCCTATCAGCCTGTCGGTTTCATCGTAGATATTGAACGCGGTCAATACTTCCGGAATCGGATTTACCGTAGCCATCAGCCCGCACCTCCCGTCAGTGAAGCCTGTAAGCCCGCGGGGTCAAACACCAGCGTGTTTATAATGGCCTTGGCCGGGGTGAAGAACGCGAGCTGCTGCTCAAACCGTATCTGACCGTCCAGGATATCCGGATTGTCGTCGGGATTGAAGGTTATCCTCCCGGACGCTATCATGCCCCTGGCCTGGAAGCCGTTGGCCCGGATGTTCTCGCTGTCGATGACGGCTTCTATAAGCCGGAAGTTTAAGGGGTCGTCCACCTTCTGGAAGTAGGTCAATATAAACGTGTTGCCCCACCAGCTGAACATGCGGCGCACCGGGATAAACCTGTCCTTGACGTCCGTGCTGGCCGGGAATATCGACGTCTCGTTGCCCCAGCTGCGCCAGCCCCGGATGTTTATCGCCGTGCATATGCTCGTCTTTGTACGGGATTTCCAGTCTGACAGGCAAGTCATCCGAGGTACGAACTCTGTCGGCTTTCTGCAGGAACTTGTAGTAATTGCCGCCGATTCCGGCAAATTTGAAGAGTGCTTCCCAAGCGCCTCTCGCAGGGTCAAACGTTGTGCCGACGTCGGCGGAGCCTGTGGCGGCGGTGTCGGTATAGGCGAAGCCGTTGGCGGAGTTAGCTTGATACGCGGTGTTCGTCTTAGGGTTTGCCGGCAAGGTTACCGGGCCGTAAATGATTTGACTAAAGCTGTAGGTGTTATACAATGTGCCGGATTGAGCGCCAACGTTGTCATTGGCCTGAGTTGAACGGAAGTTCCAAGTCGCACCGGTAAGGTTGACAACAAAAACCGAGCCGGCGGCAAGTGCGGTTGCCGGCGTGATAACCAGGTACGCGCCCTCTTTCGCGTAATCGACGTCGCCGTCATTGCCGACGGAGCCGGCGACGGCTCTCGCGCCCGCGACGCCGACGGAACCGGGCTCATACAGCGCGGTCTTGGCCGTGATGACGGTGGTGCCGGTTAAATCGTTCGTGGTCCAGGCTGAGGCGCTCATCACGGGCAACGCCGTGAAAATCATAGCCGCCACCACGAAAAGTGCCAAGTGTCTTTTCATTTAATTTCCCCCCATGGTTTGTTAAGGCGCAGGGCGGGAGCAGAGCCCCCGCCCTACAATATCTTGCGCCTGTAAGTTGTAAGGCTACGCCGTCACCATCAGCAGGGTCATGGCGACGAGCCCGTCGGACGTCGTGGCGGTGATGCGCACCGTCCCGGTCTTTAAGCCCGTGACCACGCCGTTTTGGTCAATGGAGCACACGTTCGGGATATTAGACGTCCATGTCACGTCGCGGACTGCGGTGCCGTCGGGGTGCGGGATGACGTAAAGCCGCATGGTCGTTCCCTTTTTAAAGGTTATGGTCGGGTCCGCGTAGATGGTGATGGATGTCGCGTACTGCACGGGCGGGCCGTAGTAGACGACGACGTTCGTGTCGGCGTTTATGCCCGTGAGCGTGAGCGAATTTGCCGCCAGGTTAACCTGATTCGTGATATCGACGCCGTCGCGGACGACCTTTATGGAGGCGTCGGGCACGACCGGATTGAAGGTGAACTGGGCGGAACCCGTCGAATCGGCGGGGATAACCCGCTGGTTGGCGGTCATCGACATGTCGTAGGTGTTACCGTTGCACGTGACGCTGCCGTCGCCGACGATGGAGAGATTTACGCAGTTCTGGTAGGCGTAGATCTCTATGGCGGAGCAGTTGAAGGCCGTGGGGGCAGCCGCGGCGTTTATGGTGCCGGAGAGCCCCGCGGCCGCGCTTATGGCCGGAGCGGCGGCGGCCAGGCCCATGGGCGTGACCTTGACGTATTGATAGGTCACCTGCTGCGGGAGTATGATATTGGTCATGACCGACCCGGAGTTGGTGTTGTCATAATTGGCGATCGCCGTCCAGGCCGCGTTGTCGTCGCTCCCCTCGACCAGGACTTTGTCGGGCCGGCCGCGCAGATTGCCGCTGCTGCCGTTCCAGCGCAGCATTATTCTGTCGAACGGCTTGGGCGCGCCCAGATCGACCGTGTACCAGGCCGACGCGCCGCTGCCGGCGCCTATGGCCGTGGGCGAGTAAATGGTGTTCATATTGGAGTCTATGAAGGTCTTGCCCGCCGCGGCCTGATTTACAACGGCGGGGGTCACGGCGGTCAGGTTGGCGGGGGTACCGCCGCCGGAGCCGGTGACAGGGGCGTTGATGGCCAGGTTCCTGGAACCGCCGGCCGGGACGGCCTTGTAGATATCCCTGACGCGCGCGGGATCCGGCTTGTTCTGGATCTGATTGTTGTAACAGGTGACGGCTATGACCGCGTCGCCCGCCAGATCGCTCACGTTATGGGAGACGGTAATGGTCCGCGTCTCGCCAGGGAAGAGGGTGAACAGGTTGTCGCTGTACAACACCGGGGCGACGAGCTTCGTCTTGGACGCGTCCGTGTACGCGCTTATATTCACGGCGTACGCGATGCTGGTGGTATTGTTCTTAACGTTCAGGGTCTGTATGAGCTTGCCGCCAGAAGCGGGTGCGCTCGTCACGCTGGTGTCGAGGTTGACCGGCGGGAGCGCGTTGAGCTCCGTCAGGTCAGGCACCTGCAGCGCGGGCGATCTGTTCCAGGAGCCGTATTGCGTGACGTCGTTGCGCATGGGCTCGGCGTAGGAGTTGTAGCTCACGACATTGCCGCCCGCGTCTTTGAGCTCAAGGCGTATGAAGTAAACGTCGGAGGTGGGGGCGGTGAGGGATTTCTGTATGTCGTCGGAGTTCCAGAGCTCGTTCACGCCGTAGGCCCGGGTTATCTGGCCGTTATAGTTATAGCTCACGTCGGTGAACGTTTTAGTTGCGGCGTCATAGGAAGAGCCGTTCCGCTTGGGCGTTATGGCCATCGTGCCGTAAGGCGCCGCGGCGGAAGCGCCGTCCGCGGCCACGTCGAGCGTCTTTGTGAGCGGGGTGCTGATCAGGTTGCCCTTTATGTCGTATACGGACATCGTGGCGGTCATGCCCGGATAGGCGTCGAAGGTGCTGTTTATCACGTCCACTTTCTTGTCGAACATGTCGTACATGATGTGGACGGGCTCGTTGGCTTTGCGCACGCCGAAGGTCGCGCCGTTGGGGTTCATATAGGCGTCAAACTGGTTCCAGTACATGCCGGGCCAGGCGTCGTTGAGCATCCAGTTTACAAAGCCCGTCTTATCCGTGTAGCGCATCATGTTGAGGGATTCGTATTGCGCCCTCTGCATGTCGTACACATAGGCCTGCGCCCTGGCGTTCCATTCTTCGAGCGAGCCGGAGGCCCCGTAGGTGCCGTCGATAAACGTGCCGAGCTGCGAGAGGGTGGAGAAGCCGCCGCGGCTCGTGTGCCAGTTCCACACGTTGTAATTGGCGCCCGTGTTGTACGGCCACAGATTGGCCGTAGGCAGCATCCTCTTCATGGCCTCTATCGGGGGGATCGCGGCGCCGCCGCCGCCCTCGGACGTGAACCCGAACAGCCCCAGGGTTATCGCCGGGTTGTAATAGTATGTGGGGGTCTGATTATCATATGAGGCGTCCATATGGAAACCGGTGTTGATGCCACCCAGAAGGGCGGAGGTGTCGAGGCACGCGCTGGCCGCGAAGAGCCCCAGCTCGTTCCACCTGAGCATGGCCTCTATCTCTATGTATTTCTCCTCGACCATCTTGGCGCTCGTGCTGCCGTTGTTGCTTGCGGGCTGGTCGCTGCCGTTGAACCACAGGATCATGCTCGGGTGGCTCCTGAGGCTTTTGAGCTGGGAGTAAAGGGATTCATAGGCCACAAAGCGCTCCGCCTTTGACCAAGACTGCGGGCTCTGCCAGCGGTCGCAGCAGCACCAGCCGGTCAACACCACGATGCCGTTCTCGTCGAACAGGTCCATAAGGTTGTCGTCATAGAACTTGCCTTCGTCGCGGATCATGTTCATGCCCATGTACTTGAGATAATCGACGACCGCCCGGTTCTGCCAGTCCGAATGGCGGTAGAACAGGTCCGTCGGGCAATACCCGCCGCCCTTTAATACGACCGGCTTATGGTTTACGTACACCTGGATCATGTTCGCGCCGGAGCTTAAGGATACCGTGGCGGCGTTGCTGTTGGCCGTCGGCGAGACGTTGATCTCGGCGTCGATCTGCCTTATGCCGAAGCGCTGCTTAAGTGAATCGGTGACTGTACCCGTATTCGCGTTTGTGAACGTGAAGCTGACGGAATACAGCGGCTGGCCGCCGGACATATACGGCCACCAGAGCTGAGGGTTATTGAGGTTGAGCGCCAGGAAGTCCGAGGCCGCCATCCTGACTTCCTGGTTATACGTTCCGGCCGGTACGTTTATATTGTGTTCCGTAGCCACAGCCACTGTTTTTCCGTCCGGATCCGATATGACCGCGTTAAGCTCGCCAAGCACGTTCGCGCCCGTCGGATTGCTGACGTCGCAGTACAGGTTTAGGCCCGCCCTGGTCAGATCGTCGGATACGGACGAGCTGACCGCGGGATTGTCGAGGCGTACGGCGCCGGACGTCGACAGGATCACGTCGCCCGTAATGCCCATCATGTTGTCCGCGGGCTGCGGGTCCCAGTCCACCCAGTACGCCGTCAGGTCATTTTTGTAGACGGGCTTTGTGATCTTGAGCTTGATATTGTTGGGAGAGCCGTTCGCGTTGAGATAAGGGGTGATATCCAGGTCATATGTACGGAACGTGCCCATAAACAGGTTCTTGTAGCTGTCAAAGGCCGGGTTTAACCCCAGCGCTCCGACGGTGCTGGAGACAGCGCTGGCCGCGGGATTAGCGTAAGCCCCCGTGACCGGCGGGCCGTCCTGGAGGAACTGCTCGTCGGTGATGTCTATGTTGTCGTTGGACAGCTTGTGCCCGTTGACATACACATCGGCCGAAAACGCTACACCCTTGAATTTGATATTGACTTTCTTGCCGTTTTCCGATGTCGGAACCGTAAACGTCGTGCTGTACCACCATGCGCTGCTGAAATCGGCGGGCGGTATCTTCGCGAGATTGGATGAGAAAAAGACATCCTTGTTGCCGCTGTTGTCGGGATCGAACAAACTGTCATAGACGTGGTCGTCGATGAGGTTGCCCAGAACCGTTCCCGGCGCCTTGGTCGCTAGCCAGCCGCTTGTGCTGTAGCCCGGGGCGGCGATATCGGCGTCGGCCCCGCCCGGCAGGCCGCATGTGGTCCCGGAGGCCGAGGGCGCTATGACCCAATCGGCCAGGCTCGCCTGATAGCTCGGGCCGTCCTTTGTCACCGTCACCTGCGCCGACACGCTGCTCAGAGGCAGCAGCGTCAGCGTCATCGCGAGGATGACCAATCCGCTCAGTAATCTTTTGTGCGCGTTGCGCATAAATAAACCCCCTCAAAGTTTAAGTGGTCAGCATGGGATCAACCGCTCACGCTGACATTGTAATACAACACTTTTCCGTACTCCGTGGCGCCGATAAGCTGCTTGACAATCCTCACGGCCTGTTCACCGTCTAATCCCGTGACCTCAAAGCTGTAATTCAGGCCGCTTTTCCCGAGAAAGGCATATGAAGCGCCGTTTTCATGATAGCCGATCAGAAGATCGGTTATCTCCCTGCCTTTCATTGGGGTGCTGACAGTGATTTTCAACAGTTCACCTCCGTTTTTATATATTAGACCCATTCCGAAACCCGTAGGGGCAGAGCTTGTCTCTGCCCTGGACAGATGCGAACACAAGGTTTGCCCTACAATAAACCGGGGTTTCAGAACATATCTGCTGCGCGAGTGAAGCAGACCAAAACAGCTTGCGCCAGACATTTTCGCTCACGCGCGCTTGCGCGGTCCCGCTTAAAACGGGCGAAAGCCCGCCGCGCCTGAAAGCGCAAATCTCACGCTGCGAGATTTTAAGCGGGTCATAACATAACGTGAGTTAGACTGATCTTCTTCAGCAAAATTCATCAAAGCCGAGCTTTCGTATTCCGTAGGGGCGGACGACCCTGTCCGCCCGCTGAATTAATAGCGCCCTATAATTACAAAACCCGTTCCGAACCTGTCCCAAAACCCGTAGGGGCAGAGCTTGTCTCTGCCCCGGACATGGGCAAACACAAGGTTTTGCCCCTACAACAAATCGAAGTTTCAGAACACATCTGCAGCTTTGCGGGCGCGGTCAGCCATTTAATCCGCCTTTCAGGCGGCTCCAAGTCTTCCGGCTTTAGCCGGTTGTAGTGTAAGCGAGAAATCGAACTCACGTTAACATAAAGCCGTCCTCTACCGGTTTTTGTCCAGCGCGTAAGGCCAGCGCGAGACCCCGCCGAAGTCGTGGACGTTTTTATACCCCTGACCGATCAGAAACTCATACGCCTGCGAGCTGCGCACGCCGGACTGGCAGTAGACGACGATTACCGCGGTTTTATTGGGCAAAAGCTCGGCGCATTGGGCTTTCAGCTCATCCAGCGGTATGGATATGCCGCCCGGGATGTGGCCGGCGTCATACTCCTCCTGAGTGCGGACATCCACGACGACCGCGCTCTCGTCCGAATCCATTATCGTTTTCAGATCGCCCGCGGACATCAGGCCGTCCAGGCTGGTCTTTGAGGCCGCGTCTCCCGCGGGCCTCCCGGGCGGCGTTCTTAGCGCGGGGTCGAGCATTTTCATTATTATGACGCTCGCCTCCGCGCGGGTTAAGGCCGCGCCGCTGTCAAACACCGGGCCCGGCCGCCCGACCATTATGCCCTTGGCGTAGACATCGGATATATAGTTCTGGCAGCTATGGCACGAGGGATAATCCACGAGCTGCTCCGCGACCGAGGTGTCGTCCAGCCGGTTCTCGCCGAACAGGTTTTCCAGCGACAGCTCGACGACCTTCGCGGCCGTGCCGCGCGTGAATCCCCCGGCCAGATCGACGTCGTCTATTATGTTGTTTTCAAGCGCCGCCTCGACATACCCGGAGGCCCAGTTCCCGCCGTTTACGGGCTGTTTCTCCCCGAGCTTGTCCGCCACGATTATTTTCAGAAACTGCTCGAGCGTGACAGGGCCGTCCGGGTGGAAGAGGCCGTCCGGCATCCCGTTTATCAGGCCCTTATCCGTGAGCGCGGCTATATAGCTCTGCGCCCAATGCCCGGCCACGTCGGGGAACGCCGGCGCGCCTGCGCTCACGTTTACGCTTGCCGCGGCCATCAGGAATATGATTGCCGCCGCCGCTGATCGCTTAAAAATGTTCCTTGCTTTCATCAGGCATTCCCCTTTTACGCTTTATTGCCGCTGATCCTGAGCCTTCCGGCCTCCGCCGGCCCTGTGCGCGACCCTTGTCCCCGCGAGGATATCGAAGCCGGTCCTGTTCTCCTTATTGGCGAATATGGTCAGGCACGATATCAGGAACGGGAACCCCCAGAAGACTGTGACGAACAGCCATTTTATCAGGGTCCTGAAGGCCAGCCTCAGGACCGTTTTGATCCTGCCGTCCGCCTCCTTCATGGATACCACTTTGAGGCCGAAGATCATTTTGCCGACGGTGGAGCCGCCGGTTATTATCATCGCGATGAACTCATACAAAAACCATATGACCAGCGTATAAAACTGCGCCGCGGCATACTGTCTGGTCATGAGCGCGCCGGCCTGCTGCAGCTCCGCGGACCCCGGCTGCAGCGCGTTCATGCTGTCGAGCGTCTGCTTCACGGCAAAAAAATCCGGGGCCTTTATAAAGTAATACGCCGCATACGCCAGCGCCAGCACCGCCATTAAATCTATCGCGAACGCCAGCAGCCTCTTTAGTTTATCCGCAGTCAGCCCGGATATGTCAAGCCTGGGCAATCCAGATGATGCCATTTTTTTGAGCTCCAATGCCGTTATTTTCAATGCCGTTATTTTGATAAAATCCCTGATACAGCGGGCGGCGGGGCCGTCGCCCGCATAATATTAAGCGGGCGGAGCTTGTCCGCGTCCGGCTCCGGTATGTGGGCAGACACAGGTCTGCCCACATACCATTCTCCAAAATCACGCGGGGCGGCGCGCCGGGAGCTGTCATCAAGCCTGACGTGCCCTTACGCGGCCTCGCCGGCTTCCAGCGCCAGATTCTTTTTGTCCCAGGTCCTTATGAACGGATACCACACGATAAACGCCAGCGCGAAGGACAAGATCTGGGCGATGACGCCCATGACGCTCCCGGTCATCAGGAAGCCGCTGATGAAGAAGGGCGTGGTCCACGGGACCATGGTGCTGCAGAGCGGGAACAGGTGTATGGCCGTTCCGATGTATTGAAGCGTCATGACGAGCGCCGGGGCGGCTATAAACGGTATCATCAGGAACGGGTTTAAAACCACCGGCAGGCCGAAGGTGACCGGCTCGTTGATGTTAAAGAGGCCCGGGGCGATGGCGATGCGGCCGATCTGCTTGAGCAGCTTTGACTTCGCGAACACCAGCATGTAAATGACGACCGGCAGGGTCGCGCCGGAGCCGCCGATCCAGACGCCGTTCTCATAAAACGGCTGGGTGACGATATGCTTCGCGCCGTTTAGGTTCTCCTGAAGGTTTACGATCCACATGGGTTCGAATATCGGGAATATGATGATGGAGGAGCCGTGCAGACCCAGCGACCACAGCAGGTGTTCCGCGAAGACCGCCGCCAGCGTTCCTATGTATGAAGTGCCGAAACCCCTCAGCGGTATCGAAATGACGTCCGAGATGAATTTCGGGAAGCTGCCCCATGTGGTGAGCGAGAACAATCCGTGGATGACGAGGAAGATGAGCATGATGACCACGCCGGGCAAAAGTGCCGTAAACTGTCTCGAAACAGCCGACGGCACGGATTTTGGCAAGGTTATTATGAACTTTTTCTGAACCAGGACGCGGTATATCTCACCGGCGATAAGCGCGATGATAAGGGCCGTGAACAGGTGCGTCGCCGTAAACGTGTCGGCGCTCCAGAAGTTCGTGTCCTTGCCGTCGACCGGGAAGCTGTTTATGATGTTGACGATGAAAAACGCGGAAAGAGAAATCATGCCCGCGGGCGTACCGTCAAGCCCGTAGCTGTTCACGAGCGACTGGCACACGCCAAAACAGGCGACAATGGCGACAATTCCATAGGTGGCGTTCATGATGACGCCCTCAAACCAGTTGTAGTTCTCCCCAAACCACTGCGCAAAAAGCGGCGTTGACCCATCGGTCGTAGAACCCAGGCCCGGGAACTCCGCGATGATCATTGAGAAGGCTCCCAAGATCAGCAGGGGCATGATCATCACGATCCCGTCCCTCAACGCGAGGAGATGCCTTTGGCTGCCTATCTTAGAGGCTACAGGCAAGAACTTCTCCTCCATGAAATTGCTGGCGCTGTCTTTGCTCATTCCTTTTCCTCCTTAATTTTTGCGTTCTCATTTTGGCTTTTGCGGTTTTTGCGTTCTCATTTTTGCGTTCTCATTTTTGCGTTTTCACTTTTTTGCGTTTTCATACTTCTCGATGGATTCCGTAAGTATCTTCTCCCCCCTCATCAGACCGTAATCCCTGATGTCAATCTGGTCGATCACCGGGATTTTGTCCTTGTATTTCTCCTTGAATTTTGGCACCAGATGCCTCACCTGCGGGCCCAGGAGCAGTACGTCCGTGTCCTCAAGCCGTATATCGGCCCGGTCAAACGGCAAGGCGTCTATGTCCACCTCTATGCCCCGATTTTTGGCCTCGTCCGTCATCTTGTCCACCAGGAGGCTGGTGGACATACCCAAACTGCACAGCAGGGTAAATTTAATCATATGAGAGCCTCACTTTCTGATTATTTTTTCCGGCCTAGCTTTTCGCGTCCAGCCTCTCGTAAAGCGCGACGAACTCCTCGGCCAGGTCCCGCATGATGAGGGCGCCCGTCAGATGGTCCTGGGCGTGAACCATTATCAGCGTCACGGTTTCGTGGTTCCCCCGGACTTCCTCGCGTATCATGTCCGTCTGCATGTCGTGCGCCTCAACCATGGCGCGCTTGGCCTTTTCAATGCATTCCCTGGCGTGGCCGAGATTGCCCTCCCTGGCGCTGGCGATAGCCTCCATGGAGTAGCTTTTAGAATCGCCAGCCTGGGCGATGAGCCCCATCGCCTTTTCAATTGAGTTTATTGCCGGGTTTATCTCGGATGTGCCTGTTTCAGGGCCGATGCCCGATCCGTTATCCGGTTCCATGTCATGCCCTCACTTTTCGCCGAATTTATCCGCAAAGAGCGCCTCCAGCGCTTTGGCCGCCTCTTCCTCGTCGCCGCCGTCAAATTCCACCATGAGCTTTTCACTGAATTTCACGTTTAAAACCATCACGCTCAACACATTCTTCAGATTGTACCTCCTGCCGTCCTTGACGGCCTCGACGCCGCTTTCGAAATTCTGGCACAGGCGCGTTATACGGCTCGCCACGCGGGCGTGCAGCCCCAGTTCGTTGGTGACCTCCAGCTCCCTTACAATCACAGGCAACTACCCTTTCTTGATAAATAGACTTATGGTGACTTCTAAAAACCTGTCATTGCGAGGAGCGAAGCGACGAAGCAATCCAGAAAAGTCTGAATTCAGCGTGAACTTGGATTGCTTCGCTCCGCCCGCAATGACGGACCAAGGATTTTTTGAGGTTCCCTTATATAATAAGGAACGCCTTCTCTTTCACTCAGCCTTTTTCGCTTTCATCGGCCCGCCCCTCTGACGGCTGCCCGAACTGCGCGATAAAATCCTCGCGCACGGGGGAGAAGACGTCGATGACCACGGCGGGCCTGTCGCCGACAACGCTCAGGTCGTGCGGCGCGCCGGACGGCACGTGCACCATATCCCCGGGGCCCATCTCCGTTTTTTCATCCCCGACAGTAAACAGGCACCTGCCCTCCAGGACGTACATGATCTGCTCATGCGGATGGCTGTGGAGGAACTCCGGGAAACCCGGGCGCATAACGTGACGCGCCAGCATGACCCTTTCGCCTGCGAAAATCTGGCGCATGCCCGTTTCATTAAACGGAATCTCCGGCAGGTCTTTCCAATTGGCGACTTTCATAATTCAAGCCCCTTTTATAACGCGAGTTCGATTGCACACTTATACTACAACCGGCTAAAGCCGGAAGACTTAGTGCCGCCTGAAAGGCGGACTAAATGGCTGACCGCGCCCGTAAAGCTTTAGATGTGTTGTGAAACACCCATTTATTGCAGGGGCAAACCTTGTGTTTGCCCCTGTCCAGGGCAGAGACAAGCTCTGCCCCTACAGATTTTGGAATAGGTCTTGTAATGATAGGGCGCTTTTAATTCAGCGGGCGGACAGGGTCGTCCGCCCCTACGGAATGCGAAAGCCTCGGACGTGCGCAAAGCTGTAATGATAGGGCGCTTTTAATTCAGCGGGCGGACAGGGTCTCCGCCCCTACAGAATGCGAAAGCTCGGCTTTGCTGGAGTTCGCTAAAGAAAATCTGTCGAACTCACGTTTTTATATAGTCTTCAGCCGCTTTTTGACGCTCTCGGCGTCTTCCATATCCAATATATCCGCCAGCGCGCGCGAGGCTTTACTGATATCGGTGTCGCAAACCCTTTTCTTGACGCCCGGTATCGCCGGTATGCTCACGCTGAGGGCGGTTATGCCCATGGCCAGCCAGACCGGTATCAGGTCCGGGAATTCGCCGGCCTGCCCGCATATGTCCACCTCTATTTTCTGCCGGGCCGCCGCCTTGCAGATCAGGTTCACCGCCCTGAGCAAGGCGGGATGATAGCAGGAGTTGAGGTGAGCCACTTTTTTATTGTTCCTGTCCGCCGCGAAGATATACTGTGTCAAATCGTTGGTGCCTATACTGAAGAAATCCGCATATTTCGCCAACAGGTCCGCCGTCATGGCCGCCGCGGGCGTCTCCATCATAATGCCGGCCATGATGTCCGGCCGGCATTCCCCGGGCGCGAGCTCGCCCCTGGCCTCTTCAAGCAGCCGGCGGGCCGTTTTTAATTCGTCTACAGTCGCTATCATGGGGAACATCACCCTTATGTCCCCGCTCTTGGAGGCCCTGAGTATGGCCCGAAGCTGCGTCTTGAAGACGTCCGGGTTGTCTATGCAGTACCTGATGGCCCTGTAGCCGAGATAGGGGTTGTCTTCATCCCCGATATTGAGATAAGCGATGTGTTTGTCGCCCCCGGCGTCCAGCGTGCGTATTATCAGCGGGCGGCCGCCGAGGCTCTCCGCTATGGAGGAATAGAAGGCGCACTGGGCGTTCTCATCCGGCGGCGATTGGCCCGACATGTACAAAAACTCCGTGCGCAAAAGCCCCGCGCCTTCGCCGCCGTTGCCGATAAGCGCCGCGGCCTCGTTCGGCGAGGTTATGTTGGCGAATACGCTTATCCTGACGCCGTCGGACGTGACGGCCGCTTTGTCTATGTACGCGCTCAAGGCGTCCCTTTCGGCGCGGATAGCGTTTAATCTGCCGGCGCTCCGCGCGAGCTGCTCCTCCGTGGGGTCGTATATTATCTCACCCGTGCCGCCGTCCATGATGGCGGCCACGCCTTCCGACACGCCGTTCAGCAGCCCCTCGACGCCTATAATACAGGGTATGCCCAATGAGCGCGCCAATATGACTGTATGCGAGGATTCCCCGCCGTTTTCAAGCAGGATGCCCCTTACCTTCGCGGGGTCAAGACCGGCCGCCCGGCTGGGCGTGAGGTCAGCCGCGACAAGGATGCACTCAAAATCCGGGCATCCGGGATCCGGGTCTGTATCCGCGCCGCTCCGGGACAGGGCGCTCATAAGCTGGTCCCTGATATCGACGATATCTATCGCCCGCTGCCTCAGATAATCGTTGTCGATATTGGCAAAGGTCTCTATATATTCGCCGCAGACCGCCTCGACGGCGTCCTCGGCGCAGGCGCCGGCCGCGGTGCGCGCATAAAGGCCGCCGGTAAAATCAGCGTCCTCAAGCACCAGTATCTGATATTCAAAAATGTCTTTCTCACCGCCGGATTTGTCGCCCAGCCCGTCCGCGATATTCCGCAGCCGCTTTTTTATCCGGGCCATGGCGTGATCCAGCCGCTGGGTCTCCGCTTCGGCGCTCATTAAGACGCAGCGTTCGCGCGGGCCGCCGTTGCCGCCGCCCGTGCGGCCGGTATTCATATGATCAATATGTATTTTATTTACGGCGATTCCGCCGCCGATGCCGATGCCATGTAGTCCCAATCGTCTGCGCCCCTTCGGACGTCTTTAAAACCGCTGCGTACGTTTTTTGTGTATATTGAATATTGTACCATGGTAAATACTGCCTGTAAAGTGATAATAATTCATTTATACATATTAATGGCAAAAAATCGCAAAATAAACATTTAAGAGTTTGAAGCGGCGAAACGCGCCGCAAAACGTGGAATTTGGCGGAATTTCCGGAAAAAAATACTGCCAGTCGATTGACAGCAAAGGGCGTCCTCCCCGAGATCAGGGAAGTTCTGAAGCCAAGTTCGTGATATATCCTGTTAATGAAAGATACCCGCCGTTACAAGATCGTTGTACGCCTTTTTCAATTATTTTTGACGGCGAATATTTGACGATTACTTCCAACGCGTTTTCTCTTTCCTTTTTGTTGAGTTTCTCGATGTACTCTTTTGCCCATTCAATGGGGTCATGACCGTCAAGCCTCTTGCTCAGTTCGTCAAACGTACCAAGTTTTCAACAACTTTAGAAGAATGCCGCCCGTTTATGTGCGTTGCGATAGCACACATCAATCTTAGCAGGGGATTTTCTTTTACTCAAACTCTATTTTCATTGATTACAGGAATGTTTCTATTTTGCTCAAGATCTGAGCAGTAACATTATTTTTTATGATTTATCGGTATTGACAAATATCTTTTGAAATATATACTTATGCTGTGCATAGTCATATACATATAATGGCAAGGGGGCTGCTATGAAAAATAAGCGTCATGCGGAGGTCGCGGTTTTGGGCGGCGGCCCCGCCGGGTATGTCGGCGCGATCCGCGCGGCGCAGTTGGGCGCGGATGTTCTGGTGATAGAAAGAAACGCCTTGGGCGGCGTTTGTATGAATAAGGGATGCATACCGGTCAAGGCCCTGCTGAAATCCGCTGAAACAATAGAAGATGTTCGGAGGTCTAAGGAGTTTGGCGTTGTAAGCGCTGTGGACGACATCCGGTGGGGGCTTGCCGCGGACAGGAAAGGCCGTGTCGTGAAAAGCCTCGGCCTGGGGCTTGAACAGCTTATGAAGGCGCGGAACATAGACGTTCTGAAAGCAACGGGCGAGGTGATCGACGCGGATACCGTTGTTATACATAATGAAGACGGCGACAGCGAGATAACCTGCGAAAAACTTATCATAGCCACCGGCTCCGCTCAATTGTGGCGGATGAACACATGCGGATCAGCGTCGACGGCATTTACGCGGCGGGCGATGTCGTCGGCGGGAAGCTTCTCGCGCATCTTGCCTTTATAGAAGGGAAAGTGATTGCGCTAAAGGCGCCGGCGGCTGTATTGGCCGATATGTGCCATCCGCACCCGAGCCTCAGCGAGGCTGTCTGGGAGGCTTGCGCGGACGCCGTCGGCAGACCCATTCACCAGATCTGAGCGACAATTGACAATTGATCCGAGGAGATGTGCTTATGAGCGAGGAAAAGCAAAAATACGGGTTCATACTGTGCGTATGCACAGGCAAATGCCCGGGCTTTCGCAAGATGGATATCTGGGACTTGATCAATCAAGTCCGGGTGGAACTGCCCGTCGAATACGGGTTTATCCATCCCCAGCTTTGTGAGGAAGACGGCGACAGGTTCCTCGCCGATTTTCTGAAAGCGCGCAGAAAAGTCATCATCGCGGCCTGCGCCCCCAATATGCAGCGCAAAATGTTCAGGCAGGCCTTTGAGGACGCGGGGATGAAAATGGAGGAAAGCTGCGTGACGATGGATATCAGGGAGATGACTACGGAGGACGCCTTTGACAAAGTCAAGAACGCGTTGATTGATTTGGGCTATGAGGAGGATATGCTATGAGCGAACCCACTTTCATGGGCGTTCCCCGCGACAAGATAGATTGGTGTCCGCGCGTTGATTACGATAAATGCAACGACTGCCTGGAGTGCGTCGAGTTCTGCAAGCACGGCGTTTTTGAGATACGCGGGGATCAATCGCCTAAACTGATCGTAAAACACTCGGAAAACTGCGTCGTGTTCTGCCGCGCGTGCTCGAAAACCTGCGGCCCCGACGCAATCAGTTTCCCCGATAAAAAAGAGACGACGGATCACATTAAACAGATGCGCAAGGAGGCGGTCGCCAGTGAGTGAATCGTACGCGATATTGCCCTGCAACGGTCTCGACAAGTGCGCTGGCTGCGTGTCAAGGGAGGTCGCGCTCCGTTTGCGGACACAGACGGACAGCGAGATAATCTGCCCGGTGTTTTACCGCGCCGCCGCCGGCAAGTATGCGGTATTGGCGGCCGGGCGGCCTTTGCTGGTTCTGGACGGCTGCTCCACAAGATGCGCCAGCAAACTGGCGGCTGAAAAGAACCTGAAGATCGCGATAAAAATCAATTTGAGCGAGGAAGCCAAAAAGCTGGGGGTTGAGTTTCCGAAAGGGCTTATTCTGGACGAGGCGGCCATGGATTTCGTACAATCCGTTGTGAAAAATCTTGTTTTGAAAAATCTTGTTAAAGAGGAAAAGGAGCCGGAGCCGCCGATACCGGAAAACGCCGGTTTCTACCCCGAAACTCTGAACTATCAAACATACAAAAAGGATAAGTTCATATTCCGCGTCCCCGATAACGAGGGGTTTTATTTCAACGAAAACGACGTTTGGGCCTTTGTGTCGGGAAACAGAGCGCGCGTTGGCGTCACGGACTTTGTTCAAAAAAGCCTTTCGGATATCATGTTTTTTGCGCCTCCCGCCGCGGGAAGCGAGATAGCGCAGTTTGAGGAGGCCGGAAATATCGAGTCGGGCAAAGCGGTTTTTGAAATAGTCTCCCCCGTGAGCGGCAGGATAACGGCGGTCAACGAGAGCTTGAACGATCAGCCGGGATTGATCAATGAGAACCCTTACGAGCAGGGCTGGATATTGGAGCTGGAGCTGACGGATTTTGAAAACGACCGCGAGCTCCTGCACGATTTTGAAAGTTATTTCCCGGTGCTGAAAAGAAAGGCGGATGAGTTCCATGTCTAAGATCAAGGTCATACCTTGCAGCGGAATCGGAAAGGTTTTTGGCCTGCTGGCAAGGGAAACCGCGCTTGCCGTTACGGATAACCTGTGCCCTGAAATCGCGGAAACCGTTTGCCTCGCGCATTTGGTGACGGGCGAGGGTGAAGCCGTGCGTAAAGTGGAAGGGCAGAGCTGCATAACCGTCGACGGTTGCCCGGCGTTATGTGCCGCAAAGAGCGTTGAGGCCGCCGGCGGTCTTGTGAAAGAGCGATACCAAATGATCAATGAGATGCGAAACCATAAGGGCAAAAACGCCGGAACGGCGACGGCGCTGACAGATGACGGCTGGCAGATCGTCGATGGATTCGCCGATAAAGTAGTCCAGCGGGTAAAAGAATTACATACGGAGGCGGAAGGTGAAAATGATGGCCGATAATCAGGTAGGGGTCCTCGCCTGCAGCGGCGAGGAGTGTTTGGGAGGCACGCTCTCAAGACTCGCTGCGCGCAAAGTGATGGAAACGCTTCGTCCGGACCGTACGGTCACGCTTTGTTTGCCCCTGTATATCGCCGGCGGCGAAGAGGAGCGCAACTTTGCCAAAGAGTATCCGGTTATCACCGTGGAAGGCTGTTCGAAATGCTGCTCCGCCCGCGCGACTGAAAAATTCAGCGGCAGGGTTCACGATACGATAAATATCGCCGATATCCTTGGCGAAGCTGCCGTTTTGTCAAAAACGGTGTCTACGCGCAATCTGACTGAAGAACACAATAGTATGGTTGAAAAAATATCGAGAGAGATATGCGATAAGATGGACGCGATTGTTTAGAGAACTTATATTGACAAACGCAAAACCCGTCTGACAAGCAGACCTGTTCCGAAACCTGTAGGGGCAGAGCTTGTCTCTGCCCTGGACAGGGGTAACACAAGGTTTGACCCTACAATAATCGGCATTTTAGAACACATCCGGTACAGGACATGTGCAATAATATGTGGGGCGGCGGCTTTTTTGGCGGGCGTCCACGATCCGGCGCCGATCCGGGCGGCCCCGCGCAGGGAGACGCCGCCGGGCCCGAAAGGTTTTCACAGGATTACGATGGACCAATGCCGAAAGGGTTCAGGGGATTTCCATTCGGCATGATGATAAAATGTAATTGTAAAATTAATTAACTCAACTTTCGCACACCCCAAAACAAAGTCTGTCCTTGATATAACCTGGCAGAGCGGTAATGAACTGTTGAACGAAGGAATCAATACGCCCAGCCGCCAGGTGTAAGTAATCCCGCAGACAAAGATC
>Ga0209629_10000888_pt1 | contig 17699 bp, 14 predicted proteins | sample TergutCu122P5_FD_187286 | JGI IMG/M metagenome (GOLD analysis project Ga0209629, IMG submission 187286) | Cubitermes ugandensis P5 segment gut microbial communities from Kakamega Forest, Kenya - Cu122 P5 (SPAdes) (version 2) | ecosystem: Host-associated > Arthropoda: Insects > Digestive system...
CGCAGGTAAAAATTTACATGGAAAAAAGTATCGAAAATGCGCGGAAAAACGGCTTTGTGGAAACAATTTCGGGCAGAAAAAGTCGGCTTGCCGATATAAATTCGCAAAATGCGGTGGTGCGCGGTTACGCCGAGCGTTTTGCGATAAATGCGCCAATTCAGGGTTCTGCTGCCGATGTTATAAAAATTGCGATGGTGCGCATTCAGCAACAAATTGAAAATCAACATCTTGATTCAAAAATGATTATGCAGGTTCACGACGAATTGAATTTTACGGTTCGCGAAAATGAAGTTGAAACTATGCGCAATTTAGTTATAAATGAAATGCAAAACGCTGTACAACTGACAGTTCCGCTAATTGTTGATTGTGGAATCGGAAAAAACTGGCTCGAAGCGCACTGAATCAGTTTTTCAATTTCCCAATTCCAACTGATTTTTTACGAGATTGAAATATTCGCCTTTGATGCTTTTGTTATTAAAAAATTTGTTACTACCTTTGCACTCTGATTATTAATATTTCAAAATTTAAAATTCCAAGATTTAAAAAATTATTTTATCTTTTAACTTTATAAACTTTTAACTTTTAATTGATTATAAATGAATTTTTTATCACTTTTTATATTAATTCCCACCTTGATGCTCGGCGGACTTTTCCTGTCGAAAACACGAGCGCAAATTCACGCAGTATGCGTTACAGGTGCTTCCTTGCTGCTTTTGCTCGCCACATATCTGACTTATGCGTATCTGAGCGAACGCGCAGCGGGAAATTCTGCCGAAATGCTTTTTACAGCAAGCATAACGTGGTACGAACGATTTAATATTCATTATGCTGTTGGCGTTGATGGGGTTTCGGTGGCGATGTTGCTGCTTTCGTCTGTTATCGTTTTTACCGGAATTTTCGCCTCGTGGAATATCGACCCGCTGCCAAAAGAATATTTTATGTGGTTTTGCCTGCTTTCTACCGGCGTTTTCGGTTTTTTTATTTCGGTCGATTTGTTTACAATGTTTATGTTTTACGAAGTGGCACTGATACCGATGTACCTTCTGATTGGCGTTTGGGGCAGCGGACGCAGGCATTATTCGGCGATGAAACTGACTTTGATGCTAATGGGCGGCTCGGCGTTTTTGCTTTTGGGCTTAATAGGAATTTATTACAGCGCAGGCGCAACTACAATGAATTTGCTCGAAATTGCAAAACTTCATATTCCTGAGGCGGCTCAATATTATCTTTTTCCGCTTACATTTTTGGGCTTTGGCGTACTTGGGGCGTTGTTCCCTTTTCACACTTGGTCGCCCGACGGACACGCAAGCGCACCGACAGCCGTTTCGATGCTTCACGCCGGCGTTTTGATGAAACTTGGCGGCTACGGCTGTTTTCGCGTTGCAATTTATTTGATGCCACAAGCGGCACACGAACTCGGCTGGATTTTCCTGATTTTAACGGGAATTAGCGTGGTGTATGGCGCATTTTCGGCTATCGTGCAGACCGACCTGAAATATATAAACGCTTATTCGTCGGTTTCGCACTGCGGACTTGTACTTTTTGCTATTCTAATGTTTAATCGCACAGCAATGACCGGTGCGGTGCTGCAAATGCTTTCGCACGGACTTATGACGGCACTTTTCTTTGCTTTAATAGGAATGATTTACGGACGGACTCACACGCGCGACATTCGCGAACTTGCAGGTTTGATGAAGGTAATGCCTTTTCTTTCTGTTTGTTACGTGATTGCAGGTTTGGCATCTTTGGGCTTGCCGGGTTTGAGCGGTTTTGTTGCCGAAATGACAATTTTTGTCGGCGCATTCCAAACAAATGACCTTTTCCACCGAATTTTCACAATTATTGCGATTTCGGCGATTGTAATTACGGCGGTTTATATTTTGCGCGTTGTCGGGAAAATTTTATTTGGAAATATTGAAGACGAACATTTTATTAAATTGACCGATGCTGTTTGGCACGAGCGCGTGGCAACAGTTGTGTTGATTGTCTGCATTGCAGCGTTGGGAATGTTCCCGCTGTGGATTTCGGATATGATTTCGGGCAGCGTGGCGGCAGTGTCCGGTTTGTTTTAAGGGAAATATAATATTTAATATTTATGAAAAAAATAATAAATTCAAAAAATGCGCCTGCGGCTATTGGACCGTACAGTCAGGCAGTTGAGGCAAATGGAACGCTTTACGTTTCGGGGCAGTTGCCGATTGACCCTTCGGTTGGGAAAATTGTTGCAACCGATGTTGCGGCGCAAACCGAACAGTGCCTGAAAAACCTGTCTGCAATTCTTACAGAGGCGGGTTACGGTTTTGAAAATGTTGTAAAATCGACGGTTTTTTTGTCTGATATTGCAAATTTTGCAGCGATGAACGAAGTTTACAAGCAGTTTTACAAAAGTGATTGCCCTGCGCGAAGTGCCTTTGCGGTAAAGGATTTGCCGATGGGTGCGCTGGTAGAAGTTGAAACCATTGCGGCAAAATAATGAAACGTTTTGATAAATTTTGGTTAGGATTTTTGGTGGGGATTTTTCTTCCGATAATATTTATCACAGTTTATTTGGCGGCTACTTACCCGAATTTTGATGGATTTTTCTCAACTTTAAGCCGGATTTTTCCGTCGGTGCTGTTTGGCAAACTGCTGATTTTATCAATTTTCCCAAATCTTTTGCTCTGTTTTGTGTTTTACAAAACAGACACTTTCCGCATCGCTATCGGATTTTTGAGCGGTGGAATGCCATATTTAATCGCAAGTTTTTTTATGCTGTAAATCCTATTTCCAATTAATCAATTTCCAATTTCCAATGGTTTTGTCTATGTTCTATAATCTATGTTCTATGTTCAATTATAATTTTTAACTTTTAATTTTTAATTTTAAAAAAATATGTTACTGTCAATCACTTGGAACGTTAGTCCCGAAATTTTTCATATAGGATTTTTGCACGTGCGCTGGTACGGGCTGCTTTGGGCGTTGGCAATTTTGTCGGCGTACTGGGTTGTAACAACGATTTTTAAACACGAAGGTCGCCCCGAAAGGTGGAACGACCAACTTTTTGTGTACGGCGCAGTAAGTTTGATTATCGGTGCGCGGCTCGGACATTGCCTTTTCTACGGCGCAGACGGCGATTTTTGGTTTTACTACAAAAATCCTTTTGAAATAATAAAAATTTGGGAAGGCGGACTTGCCTCACACGGCGGCGCAATCGGACTTTTGATTGGAATGTGGCTGTACAACAAATATGTTACGAAAAAATCGTATCTTTACGTGATGGACAGGTTGGTTGTCGGCGTGGCGATTGGCGGAATGTTTATCCGTTTTGGAAATTTGATGAACAGCGAAATTTTTGGCGGCGCAACGACAATGCCTTGGGGTTTTGAATTTATCAGGTCGAAAGAATGGGAACAAATCGGGCTTCCGTGCCACCCAACGCAGATTTATGAAATGACGTATTGCCTTGTAACTTTTATTGTTTGTATGCTAATGTATTGGAAATGGAAAAGTTACCGCCGCACAGGTTTGATTTTTGGCGTGTTTTTAATCGGAATTTTCCTTACGCGTTTTCTGTTGGAATTTCTAAAACTCAATCAGGAAGATTTTGAAAATAATATGATTTTAAATATGGGGCAAATATTGAGTTTGCCGCTAATTATTTGGGGTATATATTTGATAATAAATGCTTTGCGCAAGCCAGCCGAATTGCAGGATTTTGAAAAAGCGGGCTATAAAGCGGCGAAAAAAGAAATTAAAAAGTAAAAATATTTGTAATTTTTAATATTTTTTTTAATTTTGCGCCCTCAAATTATTAACACTTTGTAAAAAATAATTTTAATATAATATAAAATAAATTCAAATTTTAAATTTAGTTTTCTTATGAGAAAAATTCTAATACTAACGCTTGCCGCATTGTTTTGCCTGCAATTGTCGGCACAAAAAACCAGAGTTACCGTAGGCAAAATGTACAAAACAAAACAGGAAATTTTGCAAACTGCGCAGGTTGGCGACAATATTTTTGCCACCACCAGTAATCCCAAAGGGACAAAACTTTCTTTGATATCATTTGATAAATCGCTGAATTTCAAGAACGAAATGGTATTTTTTGATAAAAAAGCAAAAAATACAACAAACACTTTGCAAGGAAATTTTGATTTTATTAAAGCGTATTTTTTTAAAGATAAAGTGTTGTATTTTTTCCAAACATTTGAAAAAACGAATAATCAAACCTTATTGCTTTGTCAGCAAGCCGATTATAACGGAAATTTTATTGGAAAATTTACAGTAATTGACCAGATTGACGATTCAAAAAAGCGAAATTCAGGAAAATTTGACCTCGTAATTTCGGAAGACAGTACAAAATTTGCTGTTGTCAAACATTTGCCTTATGATAAAAAAGCAGACGAATCGGTAATTACAACATCTTTTACGCCCGATTTGAAACAAATTGCAACAAAAGAAGTTCAATTTCCTTTCAAAGATAAAAATGCGGGAATTTGGCAAATGCAACTTTCCAATAAAGGCGATTTATACTTTGTTCTTTATGTTCAATTAGAAAAAAAACAGCAGCAAAAAGGCGAAGATAACGACTTCTTTTCGCTGATTTCGGTAAATCTTTCGACAGATAAAAATGTTTCGGAATATCGCCTGACTTTGCCGCAAAAAAATATGCTTGATGCTGCAATTAAAATTGACAATAAAAACAGCCGAATTTTGGCTTCAGGATTTTATTCCGACATAAAAACATCGGCAAAACGCACCAAAGATATTGACGGATTTTATTATTTATCGCTCGACGAAACCACGCGAAAGGTTATTACGCAGGAAACCAAACAATTTCCTGCAAATTTGGTTAATCAACTTGCCTCAAAAGATGAAGACAAAAAGGTAAAAGAAGGACAGGGAATTTCTAACACTTTTGAGATTGTCGGTTTTTATGCAAAACCTGATGGTTCAATGTTGATTGTTTCCGAAATCCGCTATGTGATAATTACTTATATGAGAAATGTAGCATTTTACGATTATTATCGCAATAATCTTTTATTGATTTCGGTAAGTGGCGACGGCAAAGATATTGCTTTTTACGATGTGCCAAAACGCCAACGAATGACAAATAATTATTCATTTCTGTCGGCATTGACAATGCAAAACGGCAATGATTTTGTGTTTGCTTTTTTGGATAATCCTAAAAATATTGAAAAAGACATAAAAAACGCAAAAGATGCAAGTTATATGTTTAATCCGAAAAAAAGCGTTTTATCGTTGATAAAACTTTCGGGGAAAGGAAAAATTTCACGCGACGATGTGCAACTTGACAAATCAATGAAAGCGATACCAATTCCTTTAATGGGAAAGAAAATCGGCGAGGGAAAATATATTATTCCGTTGTATAAAAAAAAGAATATTGGTATGTTAAAGTTTGAATTACAATGATTTATAATTTTTTATAAAATATTTTTGAAATGAAAAAAATAATTGTTTTGACACTGATTTTATTTGCAGCAATGTTTAAAATTTCTGCACAAACCATAATTGTTTATAATAACGACACTACGCAGAAAAAAGTTTTACAGTCGGTTGTGGAAAAAAATATTGTAACGTGGAATTTTTCGATGCTTGGTCGCGGAAGTTTGGTATTTGATTACGAACGTAAAATCAATGATTATCTGTCAGTTATGGCGGGTGCAGGTGTTACATTTATGGATTTCTGGAGTTACCTTCCAATGTTTTCAGGCGATGCCGATTTAAATGATTTAAAAATAAAACCGAGTTGGGCAGTGGAATTCAGTCCGCACTTTTTTCCTAAACAATTAGACGATTTGGACGGATTTTATATTGCGCCGCTTTTCCGCAGCCGAAATTATAAATTTCAATCAACAGAATTTGATTATGATAAAAATTCAAATATAACAATAAATCATAGCAGGGCTTGTGCTGATGCGGCATTTATTGTTGGCTGGCAAGGAAGTGGCGGATTTTTTGATACTTTCAGTTCTTTGTATTTTGGCGCGGGTTGCACTTGGACAAAAGCGAAAAACGGTGCAGAAATTAAAAATTATGCACGTCCGCTGATTGTGCTTGGCGCTACAATTGGTTTTTCTTTTTAATTTTTAATAAAAAAATCATATCTTTGAAGCCGTGAATATTTACGGCTTTTTTTAAACTAAATTATTGATTTATAAATATTTATAAAATATGACAAAAGGAAAAATTGAAGAAATAGTAAATGATTTTTTGATTAATGAAATCGAAGTTGATGCCGACAAAGTAACGCCACAGGCAAATTTGAAAACCGATTTGGGCATTGATTCGCTTGATTTTGTGGATATTGTGGTCATTGTTGAGAAAAATTTCGGTTTCAAAATCAAAGCCGAAGAAATGCAAAACGTACAAACTTTGACGCAGTTTTACGATTATATCGAATCAAAAATTGGATAATTTAACAATTCAAAATTTTGAAATCTTGAAATTTTGAAATCTTGGAATTAAAAGATGCGTGCTTGGAAAGGCAATACCGGCGGTGGAAATTTTGGGCAGCGGGCGTTGATTTTGCTGTTAAATATTTTCGGATTAAAGCCCTTGTATGCGGTTATGGCGGTTGTTGTGCCGTTTTATATGCTTTTTGCGCGCAAAGGTTTTTTGGCAATTTATCATTATTTTAGGCAAAATTTTGGCTTTTCAAAGTGGAAATCGGTTTTGAAGACATATCAAAATCATTTTCTTTTCGGGCAGGTAATTTTCGACAGGTTTGCGGTTTTTGCCGGACGAAAAAATTTATTTGATGTCGAAATTATTGGAAATGAGTATTTTACACAACTTTTAAACAAAGAAAAGGGATTTATAATTGTCGGTTCGCACGTTGGAAATTTTGAAATTGCAGGTTATTTTCTTTCTCAAAATAAAAAGAAAATCAACGCAATTATTTACGGCGGCGAAACGCAAACCGTTCAGAAAAATCGTGCTAAATTATTGAATAACAACAATATAAATTTGATTCCGGTAAAATCGGATATGTCGCATTTGTTTGCAGCCAGCGTTGCCTTACAAAACGGCGAAATTGTGTCAATGCCTGCCGACCGACTTTTTGGCTCGACAAAAAGCGTGGAATGTGATTTTTTGAGCGGCAAAGCCGATTTTCCTGTCGGCGCATTTGCGTTAGCGGCAAATTTTGAGGTAGAGGTTTTGGCGATTTTTGCAATAAAAATTTCAACAAAAAAGTACAAAATTTACGTACAACCTTGTACGAGCATTGCTGCTGGCGCGGATTTGCAGTCCGTGCCAGATAAAAATAACACACCGATTAAAAATCGGCGCGAGCGTGTTGAGAATCTTGCAAAATCTTACGTCAAAGAATTGGAAAATATCGTCAAACAATACCCTTTGCAATGGTTTAATTTTTATGAGTTTTGGAAATAAAAATATGAATATCAATAAATTACAATTAAGAAACGAATTTCTATCCGACATCAAGGGTATTATCGAAACCGCCAGGGTCAATGCGATACGAAGCGTTGATTTTCAGCGTGTTATGATGTATTGGCAAATGGGTGAGCGCATCGTTGTTGAAGAACAGCAAGGCAAAGCTCGCGCTGAATACGGTAGTTATTTGTTACAAAACCTTGCTAATCAGCTAGAACCTGAATACGGCAGCGGATTTTCGTATCGCCAGTTAGCTTTTTGTCGACAATTTTATTGCACTTTCCCAATTGTGAACGCACTGCGTTCACAATTTAATTGGTATCAGTATCGTCTTCTAATTCAGATAGATGATGCAGATAAACGCGAATATTACGAACAGGAAGCATTGCACAATTTTTGGACAGGAAGGCAATTAGAACGGCAAATTAATTCGGGTCTGTACGAGCGTTTGTTGTTGAGCAACGATAAGGAATCGGTATTGGCTGTTGCTCGCCGTGAGCGGATACCCGAAAGTCCTTCTGAAATTATTAAAGACCCGATGGTGTTGGAATTTCTTGGCTTGGAACGCAAAGCCGCTTATTACGAAAAGGACTTGGAGTGCGCTTTGATTGATAATTTACAAAATTTTCTACTCGAACTCGGCAATGGATTTTCGTTTGTTGCGCGTCAAAGACGACTTTTGCTTGAAGATGATGAGTTTTCGATTGACTTGGTTTTCTACAATCGCTTGCTTCGCTGTTTCGTGTTGTTTGATATAAAAACAAAGAAAATTACACACAAGGACATAGGGCAGTTACAAATGTATGTAAATTACTATGACAGAGAAGAAAAGTTACCTGATGAAAATCCAACAATCGGTATTTTGCTTTGCGCTGCAAAAAATAATACTTTGGTAAAATATTCACTTCCCGAAAACAATAAAACGGTTTTAGCAAGCCAATATCAACTTTATTTACCAACTGAAAATCAATTGCTTGATGAATTAAAACGAGAATTGAAAAGTTTTGAAGAAAAAAATGATAAAATTATATGAAACTCTTCCCTGCATTAGAAAAACGCTATACCAAAGAACAAATGACCGCTTTGGAAGCGCAACGTTTGGCGCACGAAATCTCATTTGGTCCAATCGTGTTTCAGGTGTCGCGCCTGATGATAAAATTCGATATCCTGCAAATGCTCATTGATTCCGAAAATGGCTTGACCTTAGACGAAATAGCCGAAAAAACAAAACTGTCGAAATACGCCTGTCAATGCCTGTTAGAGTCATCTTTGACAATCGGAACGGTACTTTTTCAGAACGACAGATTTACCTGTTCAAAAGCCGGCTGGTTTTTACTCAACGACCCGCTCGTCAAAGTTGATATGGATTTTAATCACGATGTAAATTACCTCGGTTGGTTTTATTTGGAAGAAGCACTGTTGAACGGTAAGCCCGAAGGTCTGAAAGTGTTTGGAAATTGGAATACAATTTATGAAGGACTTTCTCAACTTCCTAAAAATGTGCAAGATAGTTGGTTCGGCTTCGACCATTATTACAGCGACCAGTCGTTTGACCAAGCATTGAAAATTGTTTTTGAAAATCCACCAAAGACCTTGCTTGATGTGGGCGGAAATACCGGACGTTGGGCATTGCGTTGCGTGGATTATAATCCAAATGTGCAAGTTACAATTATGGATTTGCCGCAACAAATTGAACTTATGAAACGCTTCACTGCCGGTAAAAAGGGCGCAGAGCGTATTCACGGACTCGGCTGCAATTTGCTTGATAACACAACGCCATTTCCTGCAAATTTTGAGGCGATTTGGCTCAGCCAGTTTTTGGATTGTTTTTCGGAAAGTGAGGTTACAAGTATTCTCACACGAGCCGCAAAATCGATGAACGCTGACACAAAACTTTACATTATGGAAACATTTTGGGACAGGCAGCGTTTTGAAACCGCCGCTTATGCGCTAACGCAAATAAGTTTGTATTTCACGGCTTTAGCCAATGGCAACAGCAAAATGTATCATTCTGAGGATATGATTCGCTGCATAGAAGCGGCAGGTTTGACCGTGGAAGAAATCAAAGACGGTATCGGCAAGGGGCATTCAATAATTGTTTGCAGAAAAAATGAGATAAGTTTTTAAAATAAATAACATATTTATGCGTTTTTTATTTCTTATGAAAAAGATTTTTTTTACAATAATAATTTCGTTTGCATTTTTGACTTTTTTTTCGTGCCAAAAAGATGATTTTAGCACCGACAGTAATTTAAAATTGCAATTTTCGGTTGATACCGTTTCGTTTGACACGGTTTTTACCACTATTGGTACTGCTACAAAACTTTTCAAAGTTTATAATCGCAACAATAAATCTCTGAAAATCAATAAGATATATTTAGAAAAAAATAATTATTTTAAAATAAATGTTGATGGTTCGGCGGCGATAAATCATCAATTCTCTGATATTGAGATACTTGCTAACGACAGTATTTTCGTTTTTGTTACCGCAAAAGTTGACACTACAAGTCAAAATACGCCTCTTTTGATTGACGATAAAGTTATTTTTTCATATAATAATAATACGCAAAATGTTGTGTTAGAGGCATTTGGGCAAGATGTAAATTTGCTTCGCAATGAAATTATTTACAACGATACAACTTTTACCGCCGAAAAGCCATTTCTGATTTACGACACTCTTTGGATTGCTCAAAACGCTACATTGACAATTTCCGAAGGGGTAAAAATGTATTTTCATAAAAATGCGGCGATAGTTAGCAGTGGAAATATTCTGGCACTTGGCACGCGTGAAAATCCAATTATTATGCGCGGCGACCGGCTGGATAATATAAATTTTACGGACGCTGCATTACCATATAACTTAGTTTCGGGGCAATGGGGCGGCGTTTTTATTCTTGGCGAACAGACAAGTAATATTTTTAGAAACGTGATTTTAAACAGCAGCGATATTGGAATTTATATTGAAAATGATAACATTACACAGATGCCAGATTTAACAATAGAAAATTGCAAATTTACCAACTTTTCGTTTTCCGGATTGTATGTAATTAATGCTAATGTTCAGGTTTTTAACTCAGAAATCAGTAATTCAGGTGCTTTTACAGTTAATCTTAACGGCGGAACTCATCTTTTTGTACATTCTACCATTGCCAATTTTTACGGGGCAAATCAACCTTCTCAACGCGATTCTTCTCTTGTGGCTGTTCGGATAAACGATACCGAAAAATTTGTGATAAACAAACAAGGGGATTATTTTATTATATCTCGCTCAATTACTGATTTTTACAATTCAATAATTATGGGAAATTTTGGGACGGAATTTTTGCTTGAAACAGAAAATCCTCAAAACTATGGTGGCAGTTTTAAAAATTCATTTATAAGAAAAAGAATAATAGCAGATTATCCTTATTTTCAAAACATTAGGTGGTACAAAAACGACGATATTGTTTTTAAAAATATAAAATTTATGTGGAATAAAGATGAGAAGTCGTATTACGATTTTCGTCTTGACTCAATTTCGCCGGCACGCGATATTGGTAATATTCAATATGTTACACCAAATCTGCGCTACGACCTGAACGGCAACGACCGTACTGCCGACGGCAAACCCGATGCCGGTGCTTATGAATGGGTAGGTAGCCGATAGTTTTATGAAACGCTAATTCTTACCTTTTGCGCCCACCAAACTTTTCAGCAGAGCAATTTGTTCGTCTTTTGGAAATGGAATTTATTCTTTTGATTTACTGATTTTTGCCAGAATTATTTCTTGCACAAAATCAATTTCGTGAGTAGAAGGCACCAGAAACGACATTTTTGTATTGCCATTGTAAGCAGTTACTGCAAAATCGCTTTGTGAAATAATGTCCATTCCTATTAAAAACATCGGAATCGCTAAGCAGACCCTCAGTAACTAAAAGTGAAGTAAATATGATATTGTTTGGTAATAATATATTTATCCCAGATTCCGTATTAGGAAAAATTATTAATTTTGTATTTCAAATTTCTAATGCGTAGCGTTAGAGAAAATTTGACCTTAATTGCTCAAATTCAGCAAATTGAAACGGCGTAAATGCCTAATGCGGAATTTGGGTTCAATTAGTTATGACCACTTACAGCATTACTGTTGTCCATTATACCGTTTTTTCAGACATAATTTGGGTTATCAGTATATAAAAAACTGTTCGGAAAATATCCGAACAGTCCATTTGTACAGCGTAACCAGAAGTTTATTTCTGGCGGGTCGCTCCTCAGCAAAGCCCGTTTCCTCTTCAACTTCGATAAAAGATTACAAAATGTTTCTTGACAAATTACCAACTATTTTTGGCATCATAACTTTTTTATTAAATTTTTCTTCAAAAAAAATTTACTTTACTTTTCTTTTTTCAACGGTATCAGCATTTTATAGAATGACCGCCAGACGAACACAAGACCAATTATCAGAAACGGCACGGCAATGTAAATTGAATAATCGTTTGCAGGATTAATCTTCATACTGATGCAAATTTCTGTTGCCAAAAGTCCGAAAAGCGTAGAAAATTTGATAATCGGATTAAGAGAAACCGACGAGGTGTCCTTAAATGGGTCGCCGACCGTGTCGCCAACCACAGCCGCTTCGTGTAGCGGTGTGTTTTTCTCACGCAGTTCTACTTCCACAATTTTTTTTGCATTATCCCAACTGCCGCCCGCATTTGCCATATAAATTGCCTGAAACAAACCAAAAACCGCAATCGAAATCAGATAGGCGACAAAAAAGTTGGGGTCAAAAAATGCAAATGCCAAAGTAAGCGAAATCAGCGCAATAAAAATGTTCCACATTCCATTTTGAGCATATTGTGTACAAATTTTTACTACCGCTTTTGAATCTTCAATATCGGCTTCTTTTTTGTCCATATTAAAAGTCCGTTTGATAAATTCAACCGCTCTGTATGCGCCTGTGGTTACTGCTTGCATTGATGCGCCGCTAAACCAGAAAATTACTGCACCGCCGCACATTAATCCTAAAATAACGGGGGCATCGGTCAGTGACAGGTTCAATAATCCTACTTTTTGTAAAAGTAAAATTATTGAGAAAATCATCGTTGTAGCACCCACAACGGCAGTTCCGATAAGAACCGGTTTTGCTGTTGCTTTAAATGTATTTCCTGCCGAATCATTTGATTCTAAAAAGTATTTTCCACGTTCAAAATCGGGTTTAAAGCCAAAATCCTTTTTTATTTCTTCTTCAATGCCTTCAATATTTTCAATTTGTGAAAGTTCAAAAACCGATTGTGCATTATCTGTAACAGGTCCATAACTATCCACTGCAATCGTTACCGGTCCCATACAAAGAAAACCGAAAGCCACAAGTCCGAAGGCAAAAACAGGTGCGTGGTCGCCAAAAATTGAAACGCCGTCGATAATTCCCAAGCCACTGCTTGCAGTGAAATAGGCAACCGTCATCAACGCAACCATCAACAATCCCGTCCAGAAAGCACTGAAATATCCCGAAACGATACCGGAAAGAATATTAAGAGACGGTCCGCCTTCGCGCGAGGCAGTTACAATTTCTTTTACGTGAGTGGATTTTGAACTTGAAAAAAACTTGGTAAATTCAGGAATCAGTACTGCCGCCAGAGTACCGCAACCGATAATAACCGCTAATTTCCACCAAAGTGTTGAGTCGGGCATATCGCCAAGCAATAATTTGCTCATAAAGAAACTTGCTGAAATTGAGAGTATTGCAGCAGTTACAATCAGGCGCATTAATGGTGCTTCAAAATCAAAATCTTTTTTATTTTTATATAAATTTTTTGAAATTGCCTGATTGATAAAAAACGCACAACCCGACAAAAAGTCCATTAAAAAACGCATTCCGAAAATCCAGACAATCAATTTTGCCTGAATTGCGGGGTCTTTAACTGCCAGGGTAATAAACGTAATCAACGCCACGCCTGTAACGCCGTATGTTTCAAAGCCGTCGGCTGTTGGTCCGACACTGTCGCCGGCGTTGTCGCCCGTGCAGTCGGCAATAACGCCCGGATTGCGCGGGTCGTCTTCCTTAACTTTGAAAACAACTTTCATCAAATCGCTGCCGATGTCAGCAATTTTTGTAAAAATACCGCCTGCAATACGTAATGCGCTTGCACCAAGCGATTCGCCAATAGCAAACCCCAAAAAACAGATTCCTACAATTTCACGCGGAACGAACAGCAGAATGATAATCATCATCACAAGTTCCAGCGAAATAAGGAACAAACCAACGCTCATTCCCGCTTTAAGCGGAATATTAACAACATCAAGCGGCTTGCCGCGAAGTGCGGCAAAAGCAGTACGCGCATTGGCAAAGGTATTTACACGAATGCCATACCACGCAACAGAATACGAACCCGCCATTCCGACAATGGAAAACAGCAAAACCATAAGCACAGTCGAAACCGACTGCCCTACAAGTCCGAAAAAATAAACACACAGCACCACCACAACGATACCAAACAGCATCAGCAAAAATTTGCCCTGCTGCGTTAGATATGTGCGGCAGGTGGTGTAAATAATGTGCGCCACTTTTGCCATCGAATTGTGCACCGGCAGGCGTTTAACCTGCTGCCGCAGCAACAAACTGAAAAAAAGCGTTCCCAAAATAATGAGCGCACCATAAAAAAGAAAATTCCACGATGTAATTTCGCCGCCGAAAACGTGAAATGTACCACTGTGAAGGTCGGGGATTTTGAGGTCTGCATCTGAGGCAAAAGCCGAAATACTTGTTCCAAATAACAAGAGTGCAATCAGACCTGCGTTTTTGATATTTTTCATTAATTTTTTTGTAATTAAATTTTTTATTTTTTATTTAAATTATTTGTAAAACAATAAAAAAAATTACAGTTATTTCAAAAAAAAGTAATTTTTTTATTTTGCAAAAAAACGGCGCAAAGTTAATACAATATTCTTTACATTGTTCAATAAAAAAAGAAAAATAGAAACTTTTTGGTTGCCATTTTGAAAAAATATTTTTTTTATAATATTTCAATTACAAATCATTTTTCAAATTTCACTTCCGCGGGGATTTTGATTGTGAAACGCGTTCCGCCTCGCTGGCGGTTCTCGATGTTAATTGTGCCATCGTGCAGTTCTACTAATCCCTTGGTTATTGCCAAGCCAAGCCCCAAACCGTCTTCGGTAATTTGATTTTCAACTTTATAAAATTTGTTAAAAATAAAAGGTATCACGTCTGGCGGAAAGCCCGGACCTCTGTCCATTTCTTGAATAATGAGATGTCCTTCATCGTAAAATGCTTTCAGGCGAATGGTTGTGCCGTGCGTGGAAAATTTGCAGGAATTGTAAACCAGATTGTACAACGCCATTTCCATCAACGAAAAATCAAGTTTCACTAACGGCAGAGACGGCGGTACAATTATTTCAGATTTATAGGGAAATAAATCATTTGTCAGATTATCAAATATTTTTTTGAATAACTGATTGACATCAACCCAATCAAGATGCGGCTTAATCTCGCCGCTTTCAAGGCGTGAAATAAACGACAAATTTTCAACCAAACGATTGAGTTGAGCAACTGCCTTTGATATTTCGGCGCATCGTTCATTGTTTTCCACCTTTTCCAATCCTTTTTTAATTGCGGCAACGGGTGTTTTCAACTCTTGCGAAAGCGAATTGAGCAGCGTTTTGTACAGTTTGTTTGAAGCATCTCGGAACGTTGTCCGCCGCGCAAGTTGGGCAAAATAATGATGTTCTAAGGTGTTAGAAATTTGCGTTAAAAAAATATTCCAAAAAAGTTCTTTTTCGCCTGTAAATTTTTTATCGGTTTGAACAATAATCACGCCTTGCTTTGCCCGCGTGCCGTTGAGCGGATAAAAAGTAAATTTTCCGGAAGACAGCGTGTCGGTAAATTTTCCCGCTTTTTTTGAATGCCTGAAAACCCATTGGGCAATGCTGTATTCTGATTCGGTGAGGTTAAACATATTCAAATGGCTTAATTTTGCGGTAATCTGCTTTTTTTTCAGTTTTCCCATTCCATCTTGAAGCAAAAAAAATGTTTCCACTTCAAAATATTTCTTAATATCGGCACGGGCAATTTCCATAATATTTTTAGAATTATCCGCCGTTGCGAGTTGATTGGTAAGATGAAAAAGGGCGTTGGTTTTTTCTTCTCTTCGGTGCGTCAATCGTTCCTGTCGGCGCAGCCGCGATGTCAGCGTTCCGGTAACAAGCGCCACCACAAAAAACAGCACAAAAGCGAGAAAATCTTCGGGTTTGGAAATTTCCAATGTGTTTAAGGGCGGAATGAAAAAATAATCCCACGCCAGCGCACTCACCGCCGAGGCAGTCATAATAGGTCCTAATCTGAAAAATATTGATAAAATTAAAATTACAAATAATAAAACGAATGAGATTGCCTGATAACCCGTTTTGGCGGAAATCGGCAGGCACAAAAGCACGGTCAAAAATATGACGGTTGCCGCAAAAAGATAATTTTTGAAAGAAGACGAAAATTCGGGGTGTGAAAAAAGTTTTTTCTTGTATTGACGGGCTTTGATGCCCGGTTCAATCACATAAACGTCAATTTCACCGCTCTCTTTTAACAGCCGATTTACAAAATCATCTCTTCGGAAAATGGACGAAAAAAAACTCTGCCTGCCCGATTTTCCGATAATGATATGGGTAATATTTTCTTTTCGGGCAATATCCATCGTGGTCGAAACCAAATCATCGCCCGAAGTTACGATAATTTCCGCACCGAACTGACGGGCAAGGTCAATATTTTTTGCCAACTGTTCCTGTTGCGATTCGGTCAGCACCTGCGTATTTTCCACGTGAAGCGCCGTCAAATCTGCACCCATCGTGTAAGAAAGATTTTTTGCCCAACGAATGAGTTTGGCAGACGATTCGCTCGGACCGACAAGCACCATCAAGTGCATTCCCGATTTCCAGGGACCTTCAATCTGCTTTTGCTGCATATACGTTTTCAGTTGCTTATCCACGCGGTCGGCAACCAACCGCAACGACATTTCTCGAAGAGCGGTAATATTTCCTTTTCTAAAAAATTTTTGTGCCGCTTCTTTCGACTGTTCGGGTGCATAAATTTTGCCTTCTGCCAGACGGTCGAGCAAGGTATTTGGCGTAACGTCAATCAGTTCCACCTCGTCAGCCATTTCAAAAATCTCATCGGGAACGGTTTCGCGGACAGTAACGCCTGTGATTTGCGCCACAGTGTCGTTTCGGCTTTCCAAATGCTGAATATTGACGGTGGTATAAACGTTGATGCCTTCGTCAAGCAATTCCTGCACGTCCTGATAACGTTTGGCGTGGCGGCTGCCGGGTGCATTCGTATGCGCAAGTTCGTCAACCATAACCAAATACGGATGCCGCAAAAGAACGGCATCTAAATCCATTTCTTCAAGGAAAGTGCCTTTATATTCTAATTTTTTTCGGGGAATAATTTCCAGATGTTCGAGCAAAGCAGTCGTTTCGGGGCGATTGTGAACTTCCACATAACCCACAACCACATCAACGCCTTTCGACTTATCCATTTGTGCGGTTTGCAGCATAGTGTAGGTTTTGCCCACGCCGGGCGACATTCCGAAAAATATTTTCAGTTTGCCGCGTTTTTTTGCATTTTCACTTTCTTTTATCGAAGAAAGCAGTTTGTCGGGGTCAGGGCGATGGTCGGTTTGCATTTTATTTTAATTTTTATTCTTTTTCTTAGATTTTACAAATTTCCTTCTCAATATTATTCGTATGAAAAATAAAATATATAAAACCAACTCAATAATTAATAAATTTGTTGTAAAAAACAGTGTAACAGCAAGTGCGCCAATAAATGCCAAACCGAAAAGCGAGTCAAAAGTGATTTTGATTTTTTCTTGCTTTGGCATTTCAAATGACAATTCCTTATATTTAATGATTACAAGCCAATATAAAATATAAAATGCCAATGCTGAAAAAAAGGCATTTATTAAAAAAAGTTTAAATCCTAATAAGTAAATGGCAGGATTTGCAAAATTTCCTTCAATAGTTGCTAAACTTTCTGCAAAAATAGTTGTTGTAAAAGGGTAAAAAATGATTGGCAGCAGCACAAACATATTGGCTACGATTATCGGGGTGTTGTAATTGTGAATATATTTAAATAATTTATGATGCGATGTCCAAAAATTCGTTATTGCAAAAAAACTAAGCAAAATGGCAAAAAAATGATATTTCAGGTCAAATAACTGCTTCACGATATTATCGTAAGTGGTGGTATTTGTTATTTCAGGCGCTTTAAATTCTACGACTAAAAGCGTTAGAGCAATGGCAAAAACCGCGTCGCT
>Ga0209629_10000889_pt1 | contig 17694 bp, 21 predicted proteins | sample TergutCu122P5_FD_187286 | JGI IMG/M metagenome (GOLD analysis project Ga0209629, IMG submission 187286) | Cubitermes ugandensis P5 segment gut microbial communities from Kakamega Forest, Kenya - Cu122 P5 (SPAdes) (version 2) | ecosystem: Host-associated > Arthropoda: Insects > Digestive system...
AAATGTTATTTAGTTAAACTTTGTTAATTCCGCAAAAAACTTCATTATTTATTTGGATATTCTACGGAATACACGTAATTTTGCGAAGTAAACGTAAATAATTTAAAACAAAATGGAACAATTAACACCTCAAGAAGAACAATTAATGTTGTATGTGTGGCAATTCGGAAAAGGCTTTGTAAAGGATTACCGCGATATGTATCCCGACCCGAAGCCGCCTTATACAACGGTCGCCACGATTATCAAAAAGTTGGAAAACAAAGATTATGTTACTTCCAAAATGTATGGAAATACTTACGAATATCGTCCGAAAATCAAGTCCGATAAATACAAAAGTCAGCGCATTTCGGGTATGGTGAATAACTATTTCCAAAATTCCTACAAGGAAATGGTCAGTTTTTTCGCCAAAGAAGAAAAACTTTCGGAAGAAGATTTGAAAGAAATTATCGAAATGATTAAAAGCCGTTGATTGATTATGTCATGGAATTTATCGTTTATTTAATCAAAGTAAATATAGCTATTGTGCTGTTTTACGGCATTTATGGGCTGTTGTTCAGGCAGGATACCTTTTTCCAGTGGAAACGGTTTGCACTGCTGGCAATTGTTTTCACTTCTTTTGCTTATCCGGCAATCAAGCTATCGCAACAGTTGCTCACCGGTCATCAGTTGGGAAACGTGCTGGAAATCGTTGGCGTCGTTCCGGCTTATACTACTTTGCCCGAAGTGGTGGTAACGGGAAATCAGACTGCTTCTTTTCATCTTTTTCCACAAGCGGTATTAGCAATTTACTTTTTGGTAGCGGGATTATTGATTATCCGTATGCTGTTTCAAATCGGAACAATCTTGTATAAATTGCGCCGAACGACTGAAAATGTTTTGTACGGCCAAACGGTTTATGAAAGTCCGGGACTGAAAACACCTTTTTCTTTTTTCCGTTGGATTGTGCTGGATTCTTCGCGTTATTCCGAAACGGATTTGCAGGAAATCTTGTTGCATGAAACCACGCATGTCGAGCAAAACCATTCGGCAGATACGCTGTTGGCGGAACTGATGTGCGCCATTTGCTGGTTCAATCCGTTTGCATGGTTGTTGAAAACGGAAATCCGGATGAATCTCGAATTTTTAGCCGACCGTTCGGTATTGTCTTCCGGTTGCGGAGCGGAACATTATCAATTCAATCTTTTACATTTATCTTATAACAAGGCTGCAGCAAAAATTACAAATAAATTCAATGTTTCACTTTAAAAAAACGAATTTTTATGATGAATAAAAAACAAACGTCCCATCGAAGTATATGGAAATATGCTTTGATTCTTCCGGTTCTTGCCATGCTTCTGTTTTTCAACAGTACGCTTCAAACGAAAGCTGAACCGGTCAATGAAATGAATACGAGTCAGCAGACTCCTCAAAAAGCCCAAGACAAACCGGTTGCTGCAAAAGATGAAAAGGTAATTTTTAATCATGTAGAAGTAATGCCTGAATTCCCGGGCGGAATTAACGCATTGATGAAATTTTTGCAGGACAATCTAAAGTATCCGGAAGAAGCTCAAAAACAAGGGATTCAAGGTCGTGTAGCCCTGCGGTTTGTTGTAACGCCGGATGGTTCGGTTGATGACGTTCAGGTAATGAAAAGTTTGGATTCGCTTTGTGACCAAGAAGCGGTACGGGTAGTAAATTTAATGCCGAAATGGATTCCGGGAAAACAAAATGGGGATCCGGTATATGTTTATTTTTCGTTGCCTATTACGTTCAAATTGCAAGCAGATACACCAACTCCCATCAAGCCAATCCCCGATGATATCATTATTGAAATAGACGGGAATGTTGTATCTCGAGAAGAATTTCAAAAATTGGATCCGAAAACCATCGAATCTATGAGTGTTTGGACGAGCGTAAAGCCCAATCGCCTAATTATTAAGACAAAGAAAGACAATTAGTATTTGGTGAAGTTGCTTTAGTCTGTCTCAAGTTAGCTTGTACATCAAAGTATAGCCTCGAGCAGTCAAGTTATATAAATTTGCCTGTTCGAGGCGTTAACTCATAACTCATAATTCATGATTATTTTGTATTCTGGAATTTCATTTACAAAAGCATACGTTTTCTTCTCTGTTTCCAGACGGCAGCAAAAATGTTGTATTCCATTGCTTACAATTAACCAAGGCACTTGTAATGCAAAATTGTAGCGGACAATTTGGTCAAATGTTTTTTGGTTGATTGCTACATAAGGCGCTTTATATTCTATAATCATCAAAGGATGCAAATAATTATCATAAAGAACTGTATCGCATCGTTTCCTCAGGTTTCCCAAAACAATTTCGATTTCGTTTGCCAGCCTGCCGGCAGGATAGCCTTTACATTCAGTTAAGAAGGATATAAATTGTTGCCGGACATATTCTTCCGGCGTTAAACGAACAAATTGCTTTCGTAAGCAATCAAAGACGTATGCTTTTCCGCCTTGCTTTTCTATTCTTAATTCTGCAACCGGAAGATTCAACTCCATCATTTTAATTCTTAATTGCTCAAACAACTCACAAAAATAGTAATTTTATAATTAAAAATTGTGAGTTTATGAATAAAAATTTAAAGGTATTGGAGCAGGTATAATAATTAAGTTTTCTATGTGTTGATATTCAAAAAAAATATATCTTTGCAGCGATATTTTTGATATGAAAAATATAGAAATCTCGATAAAAATGATATGAAAAGAAAAATAGAAGATATATTATCAACATGGAACGAACAGAAAAAGCCTCTTCCTTTGATGTTACTTGGCGCAAGGCAAACGGGCAAAACCTATATCCTCGAAGATTTTTGCAAGCGGAATTTTGAAAATTATGTGTATCTGAATTTCTTTGAAAACGCAGATTTTTCCTCGTTTTTTCAAAATTCACTTAACGTCCGAAATATTCTGACTAACATTGAACTCTATTTGGGCAAAAAAATTGGCATTGAAAACACCGTGTTTTTCTTCGACGAAATTCAGGAATGTGAACAGGCAATCGCTTCACTGAAATTTTTTGCAGAATCGCCTTTGCCGTTTAAAATTGTTACGGCAGGAAGTTTGCTCGGCGTGAAACTCAACCGGATGAAGTCGCCCTTTCCTGTGGGAAAAGTGCAAATAGAAACGCTTTATCCGATGGATTTTGAGGAGTTTCTCTGGGCTATGGACGAAACTTTGCTCGCCTCAACAATCAAAGAACATTTTTTAACTAATCTCTCTTTCCCTGAAATCGTTCACAAAAAGGCAATCAATCTTTACAAAAACTACCTCTGCATCGGCGGAATGCCTGCAAGCGTGAAAGATTTTGCCGAAAAACAACAGGATTTACTTCTTGCCGAAAGTTCCATAAAAGACAATATATTAACAGGGTATCTTGCCGATATGACAAAATATGCTGCAACTGTTGATGCCGTAAAAATTCATCAAGTTTATCGCACAATGCCTGCGCAGTTGGCAAAACCGCAGACCAAATTTATGTACAAAATGGTGGAACAAGGCAGTAATGCCGAAAAATATCAAACGGCTATCGACTGGCTTTTAGAGGCAAATATGTTGCTTCGCTGTTCGCTCATAAACAACATTCAAGCGCCGCTTTCGGCTTTTGTGGTCGAAAATTTTTTCAAGCTTTATTTGTCCGATGTCGGTTTACTTACCACCTTATCGCGCATAAAATACAGCGAAATCGTGCAAGCCGACAACGGAACATTTTTAGGTTTTTTGACTGAAAATTTTGTAGCACAGACATTTACTGCAAATAAAATTCCGTTATATTACTGGAACTCAGGTAATCGCGCCGAAATTGATATGGTAGCAAATCTTGCTGACGGAATCATCCCGATTGAAGTAAAATCGGGTCGCAATGTCGGCTCAAAAAGTTTGAGCGTGTATGTGGAAAAATTTAAACCGCCCTATTCCATTCGCATTTCCGCCAAAAATTTCGGTTTTGAAAACGGAATAAAATCGGTGCCTCTGTATGCAACGTTTTGTATTTGAATTTGACAATCATAATAAACAACTGAAAAAACGCAGCAAAACAAAGCAGTCTGCTCGTTTCTATATCGTTACCCATTCATACTTTCCTTTGAGGTAAAAATATGTTTTTAGCGGGTTGAAACAAAATTTTTTATTACATTTGCAAAATTACATAATTATGAAGACAAAACAAGAAATAGTTGAAAATTGGTTGCCTCGTTATACCAAGCGACCACTTGAAGATTTTACTCAATACATTTTATTGACGAATTTCCATAAATACGTGGAAATTTTCGCCAATTACTATCAAGTTCCGATTCTTGGGAACGATGCCAACATGCCTAATGCTTCAGCCGATGGAATAACAATCATCAATTTCGGAATGGGTTCTGCTAATGCAGCTACTATCATGGATTTATTGAGCGCTATAAATCCCAAAGCCGCTTTATTTCTGGGGAAATGCGGAGGAATTAAAAAGAAAAACTCGTTAGGCGATTATATTTTACCCATTGCCGCCATTCGCGGAGAAGGAACGTCGAACGACTATTTCCCCCAAGAAGTGCCTTCATTGCCTGCATTCAGCCTGTTGAGAGCCGTTTCTTCGATTGTTCGCAATCATGGTAAAGACTATTGGACGGGAACGGTTTACACAACCAACCGAAGGGTATGGGAGCACGATGATGACTTCAAAGATTATCTACGGAAAGTCAGGGCAATTGGCGTGGATATGGAAACGGCGACCTTGTTTACTGCGGGATTTGCCAATCAGATTCCAACAGGCTCATTATTATTGGTTAGCGATCAACCCATGATTTCGGAAGGCATCAAAACCGAAAAAAGCGATATGGAAGTTACGAAAAACTTTGTTGAAGAGCATGTCCACATCGGTATCGAGTCGCTGAAAACAATTATTGAAAATAAAGAAACCGTCAAGCATCTTCGGTTTGAATGGTAAAACACTTAGCACAAAAACGGCAAGGAAAACGGATTAAATTTCAATATTATGAACGACAAACAAATAAAAAAGATTGAAAATCTCGTATCGGAATACAAGCGGATTATGCAAGGTCAAATAAATTTGGAAAAATTGACTTATTATGCCATTACCTATCACTCAACTGCAATTGAGGGCAGCACGCTTACAGAGGGGCAAGTTTATAATTTGCTCGATTTGGATGTACCTGCTAAAAACAAGCCTTTTACCGAACAACAAATGGTAATTGACCATCAAAAAGCCCTTGTTTATACGCTGAATAAAGCTAAAGCACACACGCCGATTACTGAAACTTTAATAAAGGAAATCGGAGCAATGGTAGCAAAAAATACAGGCAGCGTTTACAATACGGTTTCAGGAACTTTTGACAGCACAAAGGGCGATTATCGTTTGTTGAATGTGTTTGCAGGGGCTCGGCGTTTCCCTGATAGCAGCAAAGTACCGGCGTTAATGGAAACCCTTGTAAGAGAAATAAACGAGAAAACAGGAAAAGCAAAAACATTCAATCAAAAATGTGAATTAGCCTTTGAAGTACACTACAAATTTGTAAGCATCCACCCTTTTGCAGACAGCAATGGCAGAACAACACGACTGTTAATGAATTACATTCTGACGCTGTTTGATTTACCGATATTTTATGTTTTCAAAAGCAGCCGTATATCCTACATTCAGGCTTTGGAACGAGCGAGGGAAACAGATAATCCCGCCGTTTTCTACAATTTTATGTATCGGCAGTACCGGAAATTTATTGAAAAAGAGTTGAAAAACAGACGAACGGATTAAAGATGAGGCTATAAGGCAGGGAAATTAACGCGAAGACAATACATACAAATATACCAAGCGCTTTGAATGGTAAATTTTAGTTGGGTTCCGCCGCCCCAAACAACGTAGCCGCCGATACTTCCTTAATTATTATATTTACGCGATCACCCACCCGATAATTGCCTTTATTGAAAATAACTACTTTGTTTTGAGACGTTCTTCCGAATAGTTGTTCACGGGAACGCTTGGAAAAGCCTTCTACCACGACTTCCCTCGTTTTTCCGATTTCTTCCTTGTTACGCATCAACGATAATTCCAACTGGAGCGCAATGATTTCTTCCAACCGCCGGATTTTTTCCGCTTCCGGAACATTGTCAGGCAAATGTTTGGCGGCATGTGTTCCCGGTCGTTCCGAATATTTGAACATAAACGCCGAATCGAATCCAACTTCACGCATCAGAGACAAGGTTTCCTGATGGTCTTCTTCCGCTTCCGACGAGAATCCGCAAAAGATATCGGTCGAAATGGCTGCATCTGGAAGAATACGCCGGATTGCTGCAATCCGTTCTAAATAATCTTTCCGCGTATATTTCCGGTTCATCGCTTTCAGGATTTTCGTACTTCCCGATTGCACCGGCAAATGAATATGCTTGCATATATTTGGATATCGGGCGATGACTTCCAAAGTAGAGTCGCTCATATCTTTCGGATGCGAAGTCGTAAACCGGATACGCATTTCCGGCGCTGCTAAGGCTACTAATTCCAATAAGCGGGTAAAATTCACTTCTTTTTGTGCATAGTTATCTTCCCAGAGATAAGAATTTACATTTTGTCCCAGCAGCGTAACTTCTTTATATCCCTGCTCTTTTAAAATCCGGATTTCATTTAGGATACTTTCCACTTCGCGGCTTCTTTCCCGTCCACGCGTGTAAGGCACTACGCAATAACTGCAAAAATTGTTACATCCCCGCATGATGGAAACAAATCCTGAAATTTTTACTCCGGACAATTTTAAAGGAATAACTTCTTTATATGTTTCCGTGGTAGATAATTGTACATTGATGGCTTTTTCTCCTTTTTCAACGCTACCTATTAAATGGGGTAAATCTAAATAGGAATCCGGTCCTACGACTAAATCAACTCCATGATTTTGAATCAGTTCTCCTTGAACCCTTTCTGCCATGCACCCCAATACGCCAATAATCAGGTTTTTCTTTTTTTTCTTTAAGGATTGAAAATATTCTAACCGCGAAATGATTTTTTGTTCCGCATTGTCCCTGACAGAACAAGTATTAATAAATATAGAATCTGCTTCCTGAATATTTTCGGTCGGCTCAAAGCCATCCATCTGCATAATTGATGCGACAACTTCGCTATCTGCTACATTCATTTGACATCCGTAGGTTTCTACGTACAACTTTTTAAATGAGCTGTTCTTCACTGATTCACAACTAATTTCCGATTTTTTCGTCATGAGTTTCTATAGCAATAATAATATTTAACATTATTTAACGCAAAAAATAGCATATTTTTTTGACAAAATGTTTGGTATGAAAAAATATATACTTACCTTTGTCATGAAAAACGTAAAATTTTTTCATAGTTAAGGTTTTGGTTAAATGGGTTATGAGTGGCTGTGAAGTCACTCATAATATTTTTTAAAGAAAAATTATTATAGTATTTTTGTTCTCTTTTCATTTTTTCTTCGTACTTTTGGGCTGCAAAAATAATTATATTTTATGAATAAGTTATCAGAATATATCCCTTTGATTGTTATTTTGGTTTCTCTCGTTATTTCTGTAGTAGGAAAAAAGAAAAAACAGGATAACAGGGGACAGGAAACCACTCTTCCGGGGAAAAAGCCGGGAGAATTAATCGATATGGAAAGAAACCCGCAAACTTTAGCTACTCCGTACCGGAAGATTGTTGAAGACAAACCGAAAAAACAAATAATCCAAAGCGCCATCAAAGAAGAAATTCAGTCCTTTGCTCCTATAAATGCAGTCCTTGAATCCGAAGAAGAAGATAGTTCGCCTTTTACCTTTGAAGAGGGAGATTTGAGAAATGCAATTATTTATGCGGAAATAATTAACAGAAGGGAGTGGTAATAGGTAGAATTTGTTAAAAAGGGGCAGACTGCGTTTCCGTTTTTAAAATAAAAACCGTATCTTTGCAAACTCACAAAGTTTATTAATCACTTATTAATTCAAGATTACTATGCATTTTAAAAAAATTACGGCAGAAGAAGCAGCTTGTCTGATAAAAAACAACGATGTAGCAGGATTTAGCGGCTTTACCGCAGCCGGATGTCCTAAAGCAGTAACCAGAGCCTTTGCAAAAAGAGCGGAAGAAGAACATGCCAAAGGAAATTCCCTGAAAATCGGGATGTACACCGGAGCTTCAACAGGCGATTCAATTGATGGCGCTTTAGCGCGGGCGCATGCCGTTAAATTTCGGACTCCTTATCAGTCGAACAGCGATATGAGAGCTGAATTAAACAAGCGGGATGCCCACTATTTTGATTTGCACCTTTCGGAAATGCAACAATATCTCCGCTACGGATTTCTACCGAAACCCGATTGGGCTGTTTTAGAAGCATGCGATATTACGGATGACGGAAAAGTGTATCTGACTTCCGCAGTGGGGATAGCGCCGACAGTTGCTCATTTAGCCGATCATATTATTATCGAATTAAATCACTATCATCCGAAAGAATTAGCCGGAATCCATGATATTTACGAACCGGCTGACCCTCCTTTCCGTCGTGAAATTCCTGTTTATAAACCGAGCGACAGAATAGGAGTTCCTTATATTCAAATCGATCCTAAAAAAGTAGCAGGAATTGTAGAAACCAACTTGCCGAATGAAATCGGCGCTTTTACTCCGGTCGATGAAGTTACCGAACAAATTGGACAAAACGTTGCCGAATTTTTATCCCGTGAAATGAAAGCCGGACGAATCCCGCACAGCTTTCTGCCGGTTCAATCGGGCGTGGGCAATGTGGCGAATGCCGTGTTGGGCGCAATGGGAGCAAACGAAGATATTCCTCCGTTTGAAATATATACTGAAGTTATTCAGGACTCGGTCATCAAATTGATGAAAGAAGGTAATGTTCTGTTCACCAGCGGGTGTTCGTTAACTTTAAGTACGCCTGCATTAGAAGATATTTATCATAATCTTTCCGAATTTAAGAAAAAGTTAGTGCTTCGTCCACAGGAAATTTCCAATTCTCCGGAAATAGCGCGGCGTCTGGGAATCATCTCTATCAACACGGCTTTGGAAGCTGATATTTTTGGAAATATTAATTCTACGCATGTTTTGGGAACAAGAATGATGAATGGCATCGGAGGTTCAGGCGATTTCTGCCGCAATTCCTATTTGTCTATTTTTACTGCTCCCTCAACGGCTAAAGATGGAAAAATCAGCGCTATCGTACCAATGACGTCTCATGTTGACCATAGCGAACATTCCGTTAAAATTCTCATTACGGAACATGGCGTTGCAGATTTACGGGGTAAATCACCCATTCAACGCGCCGAAGCGATTATCAACAATTGCGTTGACCCGCAATACAAAGATTTATTCCGCGAATACCTCCAATTGGGACAAAAAGGACATACGCCTCAAAATATGGCGTCAGCGCTCGCTTTCCACGATACGTTTAATAAAACGGGCGATATGAGGAATGTGGATTGGAGCAAGTATGTTTAGCTTTGCGAAAAAAATGTTTAAAACTATAACTAATAAATTTATGTAATATGAAAAAAATTTTTATCACCTTTCTGGGTTTTATAAGTATTTGGTCTGGGATTTCGGCGCAGGAAACCGTAAAATCGTCTGGGCATCTTGCAGTGGGCATTGAAGTGGGTACCACCGGTTTTGGTCTCGAACTTGCGACCCCTTTAAGCTCCAATTTTGATTTGCGGGGAGGCGTATCGCTTTTTCCGACTTACAGCTATGATGACAATTTCAAAGTGAACCTCACTGAGAGTTTTAAGAAGCAATTTAATGATGCTATTAATAATGATAACCCTCCCGGCTTAGCATCTGCTCTGGAACAGCAGGGAATAAAAAGCGCTGAGGATATCAACACCAACATTAAAGCGACAGCTTCTTTGGATTTTATCAACGGAAAAATCCTTCTTGATTATTATCCATCGGCAAAATATGCCTTCCATATCACTGGGGGAGTTTATATAGGTAGAAGCGATTTAGTCAAGGTAACAGGCAAAATGGATCAAGCGGTTAAACTTCTTGATCAATTGCCTTCTAATTACTCTGACATGCCTTTATTCACAAATGAAGAAAAAGCTTATGAACTTACAGGCAATGATATCAGAAATATGCATGGAGCTCTCAGGGTTAATTCCGTCAAGCCTTATCTGGGTATAGGATTTGGTAGGGCAATACCCAGAAGCCGCGTGGGAGTGAGTTTTGAAATTGGCGCATTTTATCAGGGAACTCCTAAGTTTGCAGGCAACAGTAATAACGTACAAGACCTTATTGACACTGAATTAACCGGTGTGACTGAAGTAATCAAACAATTCCCCATTTTTCCCGTTATATCTCTTAAACTGAATGTGAGAATTTTTTAAAATAAAGAAAAAATCAATATGCTTATTTTTTTTAATATAAATAAACATTATGTAAAGTAAAATATAAAAATAGTGAATTATTTTATAAAAAAAGTACACATATCATATTTATATTTATCTTTGCACCTTGAAAATCAATTTTTGATTAAAAATGGGCATATACATTGTTATAACAAATTAAAAGACAGCTGATATGCCAACTGCCAAAAAGTATTTAAAACATTTTTTAGTATGAAAAAAGTATTTGGTTTGATGATGGCTGCTTTATTAGTTGCCGCAACGTCTTTTGCACAAACTACGGTAACGACTGCAACCCAACCTGCAAAGCAGGAGGTAAAAAAAGGAGCGAAAAAAGTTGACGCTGTAACCCGGAAAGCCTATATGGCGAAAAGAGACAGTTTAGCAACAGTGAAGAGAGAATCTGCGAGGGCTGCGAATGCAACAAAAGCGGAAGTAAAAAAAGTGGATGATGTAACGCGGAAAGCCTATGCGGTAAAAAGAGACAGTTTGGCGGCAGCCAGAAGAGAAGCTGCTAAGGCTACGAATGCAACAAGTGCAGGAGCAAAGAAAGTTGGCGCTGTACCCAGCCAAATTTCTACTGCAAAAAGAGACAGTATTGCTGCAAAAAGAGCGGAAAGAAGAGCTGAATTAGTAAAGAGGGCCGCTGCTGCTCCCAATGGGCAGGCTGTATCAACCGGAGAACATCTGAAAAAAGACGGCACTCCCGACAGACGCTTCAAAGAAAACAAAGCCGGAGTTTCTAAAACTGAGCATTTGAAAAAAGATGGAACTCCAGACAGAAGGTTCAGAGAAAACCGGAAAGACAGTATAAAATAAAATTATTATAAAAAGGAAACAGGCGCTTTTTATTTGTTACTGATATCGCCTTATAAAGATAAAAAAGAGGCTCGCAAGAAATTGCGAGCTTCTTCAACGCACATTCAAACTTTTCCCTTTCACCACCCGCTCCAGCGTGCGAATACTTGTTGTAATCTTACCTGAAACAAATTCGGGAACATTATACGATTTCATTGATTTTTCGTATAATTCTGGATTCTTTTGCGGAAGCAGGAAGGGTTTATGGAATTTACCTTCGGCGTCGAAATAAGTTATGAACAAACGCGTATGCCGTCCGTCTAACCTGCGGCTGCTGAAAATGAGCCATCTGCCGTTGGTTGACCATGAGTGGTAACTGTCGCTTTCCAAACTGTTCACCTCTTTCATTGCGGTTAGTTCATTTTTTTTCATATCCAAAAGATACAAGTCGTTTTCTTTATGCCAAATCGGAAATGTTCCGTAATCGGATAAACAAACGACCATATAATTTCCGTCGGGCGAGATACGCGGGAAAGCAACGCTTTTACCTGTTTTTGACGGTTGCAATACCGTATCGATTTTATTATCGAATTCTCCCGTTTTCGGGTCGAATCCGATACGAAACAGATCATACCGTAAAGAATCATAACTTTCGGGCATTTTTACTGCCGGCGCGCTGCAAAAGTATAAATATTTACCGTCGGGCGACCATTCGGGGAAAGTCTCAAAACATTGGGTTGAATGAATAGAGGGTTGAGACGTCAACGTTTGTGTCTGCGTATCGTAAATGACAAGGTCGGAAGCGGTGTCGTAAACTTCTATCAGATTGGGATGAACGCTATGAAACGCCTGCGTTGTTTTATTAGTGGAAAAAGCGATATATCTTCCTCCCGGATGCCAGCGCGGATACACGGCTGCCGAAATGTTGTCCTGTTTCTTAGTATTCAGCTTTGTGATTTTGCCTTCGTTGATTAATATTGTTCCCGGATACGTCTCTCGGTTGTGAAAAACCATTTTTTCAGGATTGTATTGGCAGAAAGAATGACAATTCATACAACTTCCGTCTGTTAAAGTATTCACAAAAACTGGCGTTTCTTTGAACGATTCCAACTGTCGCTGATAGATTCCCATTTTATCCCAATACTCGTAACCGGGTTTTATCAACCGGTAAGCGATATAGGGGTCAACGGGTTCGGCGGCAATAAATAACGACAGGTCGCGATATTGCTCCCAACGGTTCTCTTTTTCGGCAAAAATGCGAATTTTTAACTCTTTTCCGGTATTTCCTGTTAATAATTTCTTCCACTTTTTAGCAGGAATATTTACATGACTTTTGCAGGAAACTTCAAAAGAATCGCTCGATGCAACAAACCGCACTTTATACCGCTCGCTTCCTTCCCGAATTATAAAATTGACCGGCGCAATATTTGGAGGTATAACCACATCAGAATAATCGGGAAACACATCAGCCCGCTCATCTAAAAAAGTGACAGTTTCTATCTTTTTGCAGGATGAGCCGATGCACAGTATCAAAATAGCTAATTTAATAAATATTCTTTTCATCTTTTTGTGCTTTTTGCGCTTTTACCAACGGGAATCTCACATAGAACCAATAAGTATTTTCGAATTGATGCTTCATTGCTCCCAATATCACCTTTTCCTTATTGGATTGCAGCAGCATATCTATCATTTCGAAGCTTTCTTTCAGTTCGTTCGAAATAGGATATTTTTCAAAAAAACTGTCGTCAAGATTATTGATTCGTTTGTATAATAGCAAAAACTCGGCATAACTTTCAGGGATGTGCGAATAAGAAAAATTTGGAAAATAACGGTCAAAACATTTTTTTGCTTTCTCGTAATCGCGCTCCAACATATACCAAGCCATTAAGTATTCAAAAACCGCCTTATTTGAACTGTTGTTTTCTAATATGTCTTCCAAAGCATCCGGAATTTTATGGACAAGACTGTTTTTCATTTCGAGAGCAGGCGGATAATCGGCGCTTGTTGCATGGCTTTTTACGTAACTCCTGTAAAAAAGTGTCTTGCTAAGCATTTTGCCGTATTTCTGCGCTAAATCGTTTTTCTGCTGAATGACTGCACAGTCGTATAATCGTTTTATGTTGCGAACGTTAGGTTCTTTTAGGAACGAATATCCGCTCATTGATTCATAAACGCTGTGTTGCGCTATATTTATCCAGCCCAATTGGAAGAACAATTCGCTTCGGGCATAACACGAAAAGTGGTCTTTCAATTCAAGAAACAGTCCGGATACTCCGATTTGGTTGTAGTGAAACATTTCTTCAGCCATTTGACCTGTTTGCTGTAAAGCTAAATTAGTATAATAACAATTTTGGCTATTGATCGAAGTCTTTTTGCCTGTTTTTATAATATCTTCCCATTGATGATTTTCGGCATAGAATCCCATCTTTACATTATTTTCATAATCCGGTTTGAGTTGTTTTACTATATGAATTAAGAGTATAATTGCTATACCTGTGTTCAAGATTATTATCCATTTTTTCCCTACTTTGATTTTTTTCAATAACATTCCGGTTAGTGTAACGGCGATAATCGACCACCATGCAATTCCCCGCGGTTCGAATAATGCCCCATCGGGATAACGAAAAGGCGTGAGCGAAAAGCAAGCGACTGTTAAAGAATATAAGTAACAAAAATACCAGACAACGGCAGGTAAAAGTAAAGATAACAAACCGGTTGCCGCGTATTTCAGTTTTTTTGAAGGTAATATGAAAAGCGAATAAAGAGTGTAAAGCGCGACGCTTATTAATACATTTCCGCCGGATATAATAAATATTGCAGTAATTAACAGTGGTATAAGAATATAATAAAACCTGTTTTCAGTTAGTTTCGTTAATGCCAGAAATCCGCATAAGGCTACGATGACGCTTAGTTCATCTGCCGGATCAAAAAGCATATTGATGCTTGCAGGCAGAAACAACAATGCCGGAATAAATGCAATGATAAACGAATGATTAAAAATGGAGAATTTCTTAAATATTTCTTTGGTTACTATATAAAAGCCCAAGAAAATACACAAATAAATCAATATCCCTATCCAGCGAAAACGGAAAAACTGGATAAGAAACGAAGCGAAATAAGCTGTCAATCCGCCCGGCATCGACATGTATTGCATAAAATAGTCGGAGTCGAACAGAAACATCTGGCTTTGTTCCCTGTAAAATATTGATATGTATGGGTGCATGAACCCATACCATGCAATCGTGAAGATTGATAGGAAGATGCAGGCGACGGCAGGCAATATTTCTTTTTTAGGATAATATTTAGCGTTCATTGAGTTTTTTTATTCCACAAAGATAGTATTTTATCTTAAAAATTCTTATATTAATTACTTTTTTATATTCTAATTTCTACAACATGAGGCTGTCCAAAGTTGTTTCTCACTGCCAATCGCGGTATGGTAGCTAAACACTGAAAAACAAAAAACAGACTGCTTGTTTTAAGCAGTCTGTTTTTTTGGTATGTCATTGCGAATTACATCATTCCGCCCATTCCGCCGCCCATTGGAGGCATCGGAGGAGCAGGATTTTCTTCTTTCTTATCGGTAATGACGCATTCGGTTGTCAGGAACATTCCGGCAATAGAAGCGGCATTTTCCAATGCAACGCGCGCTACTTTCGCAGGGTCGATTACGCCTGATTTATTCAGGTTTTCGTAGGCATCCGTGCGGGCATTGTAACCGAAATCGTCTTTTCCTTCTTTTACTTTCTGAACGACAACTGCGCCTTCTTTTCCAGCGTTTTCAACGATTTGACGAAGCGGTTCTTCGATAGCGCGTTTAACGATTTCGATACCGGTCGTTTCGTCTTCGTTGTCGCCTTTCATCTTGTCCAAAGCGGGGATAGCGCGAACGTATGCCACGCCGCCGCCGGCAACCGTACCTTCTTCAATCGCTGCGCGGGTAGCGCTCAAAGCGTCGTTGACGCGGTCTTTCTTTTCTTTCATTTCCACTTCCGAAGGAGCGCCTACGTAAAGTACTGCTACTCCGCCGGCTAATTTTGCCAAACGTTCCTGCAATTTTTCACGATCGTAGTCGGAAGTCGTCGTTTCAATTTGCGCTTTGATTTGAGCAACGCGTGCGGCAATCGCTTTCTTATCGCCTGCTCCGTTGACAATCACCGTATTGTCTTTGCTTACGCTTACTTTTTCAGAAGTACCCAGCATATCCATCGTGGCGCCTTCCAATTTCAAGCCTTTTTCTTCGGAAACGACTACTCCGCCTGTCAAAACGGCAATGTCTTCCAGCATTTCTTTGCGGCGGTCGCCAAATCCCGGAGCTTTTACTGCACAAATCTTCAACGAGCCGCGCAAACGGTTTACTACCAAAGTAGCCAGCGCTTCCGATTCAATATCTTCAGCAATAATCAATAACGGACGACCGGTTTGAACGGTTTGTTCAAGAATCGGAAGCAGTTCTTTCAATATGGAAATCTTCTTGTCGTAGATAAGAATAAACGGATTATCAAGTTCCGCTTCCATTTTTTCGGTATTCGTAACGAAATAAGCCGAAATATAACCGCGGTCGAATTGCATTCCTTCCACTACATCCACGTAGGTGTCGATGCTTTTGGATTCCTCAATGGTGATAACGCCTTCTTTTTTCACTTTTTTCATTGCTTCCGCAATCAAAGCGCCGATGGATTCATCGCCGTTAGCAGAAATCTTGGCTACATTTTCTATTTTACCGAAATCGTCTCCGATTGCCTGCGATTGTTTTTTCAACGAATCAACTACGCCTACAACTGCTTTGTCGATACCGCGTTTCAAATCCATCGGATTCGCTCCGGCGGTTACGTTTTTCAATCCTACGCTGATGATGGACTGTGCCAAAACCGTAGCGGTGGTCGTTCCGTCGCCGGCATCGTCGTTTGTTTTGGATGCTACTTCTTTCACCAACTGAGCGCCCATATTTTTGAACGGGTCAGCCAATTCAATGTCTTTTGCCACCGTTACGCCGTCTTTGGTGATTTGAGGTGCGCCGAATTTCTTATCGAGAATCACATTACGTCCTTTGGGACCTAAAGTTACTTTTACTGCATTTGCCAATTCATCGACTCCCTGTTTCAATAAGTCGCGGGCTTCCATTTCGAATTTAATTTCTTTTGCCATACTATTCTTAATTTTTTTAGATTATTGCTAAAACATCCGATTGACGCATAATAATGTACTGTTCGCCGTTCCATTCGATTTCCGTGCCGGCATACTTGCCGTAAAGCACTTGGTCACCGGCTTTCAAGACCATTTCTTCGTCTTTCGTTCCTTTACCTGTTGCGATTACTTCCCCTTTGAGAGGTTTTTCTTTTGCCGAATCCGGAATAATAATTCCGCCGACTGTTTTCTCTTCTGCAGTTGCCGGTTTCACCAGCACTCTGTCTGCTAACGGTTTAATACTCATAGAATAAAATTTTATATTATTTATTTAATAATTATTTATTGTTTGTATTTCCCTCTGCGAAGATTGTGCCAAAGTTAACATCTGACAAATTGACACGAATTAAAAACTTTCGACAAAATCTCTAAATAAAAGTATCTTTTGCGACTTTTCTTTATTAAGCAATAAATGCTCAAAATCTTTGGATTTATGCAGTAAATCTACTTTGTCTATTGTTTCTGTAAGTTTTGTTTTCAGTTCCATCAGATTATGAATATTCTGTTTTTGGGTAAGATAATCATAATTGGGTTTTGTTTGGGAAAGCAAAAATCATCAGTTGAATATATTCCTTTATAAGATACTTCTTGTGTGCAGGATTTTCTCTGATTTGTGGCGAAAAATAATTTTGTATTTGTTCAAAATTCAGCATAAATCGTAAATTTTTAAAAGCAAATTAACTCTGTTTCTTACTGTTTTTGACTGAAATCTTTCTGTAAATTCATTCAAACACTCTATATTCAAATCCTCTTGCATAAATTCTTCATCAAAACGTAATTCCCTGATTTCTTGCTCGTTGTCGTACAATGGATAAAGATACAACAAATCTAAAATTGCTTTTTCGGGAGTCGCAAAAAGCAAACTGTTCTTGTTCAAAAACGATTTTTGTTCATACCCGAACATCAATTCCGGCAAAATTTGTTGATACGAAAATGATCCGAAAACATTCTCAAAATTTGCCTTTTTCAACGAACTGACAGCGGTTGTTCGAACTATAGCTTCCGGGATAATACCATAAAACGCTAATGCAGAATGTAAACTAATATATGAAGGATTATAAATTTTATTCGAAACAAAATACTGAAAATTAGGAGTTTTTAGGTATTCAGGGAAACTATACCACGAATTACGCAGTTTTACGAGTAAATTTTGCTTTGTCCAACGAGTGAGATTGTTTTTCTCAAAATCAGAACGCCACGCATAAACTTGATTGACATTGAAACACGCCAAGTCATAAAATTGATTTCTTAACTGCCAAAAGTTCATTTCTATATAATTCTAATTTTCCGCAAAAATACATAAAAATAGAATTAAAAACAAATTTCGGTCAAAAGCTTTCTACAAGATTATTTCTCCATTTGATTTC
>Ga0209629_10000890_pt1 | contig 17693 bp, 16 predicted proteins | sample TergutCu122P5_FD_187286 | JGI IMG/M metagenome (GOLD analysis project Ga0209629, IMG submission 187286) | Cubitermes ugandensis P5 segment gut microbial communities from Kakamega Forest, Kenya - Cu122 P5 (SPAdes) (version 2) | ecosystem: Host-associated > Arthropoda: Insects > Digestive system...
TGCTGAGTCTCCGGCGGCCTGTGATAAGCCGCCGGAGACGAGTTCATGCCGCCCATCTCATTTCTCCCCAATACACCGCGTCAGGAGAATACCCATCTAACGTCAAAGAGCGCCGGGCGCGTCAGGTCGGAATAATGATGGCGTCACATTATTTACGGGGCGCCACCTTGACCACCGTGCCATTGCCCGCCTCGAACCTCGTTCTTTACCAACGGCGGCTTTCGCAGCCGCCACGGCAATCTCAGTTGATCAAACTGTGGCGAAATAGCATCTATCAGCGCCACCTCGCTGGCTCGCAACCGCCACGGCAATTGGGGTTGACCCAGCCCGGCGGGCAGGGACGGTTGGCGTTGAAATCCCAGGATGTGCAGCTCCAGTTCCCTGGGCGCTTGGGCGGTAGTGGCGGCACCGGACGACCCGGCGGCGGCATCGGGCGACTGTTGTTCCAGTTCCAGCCACCGGGACGCGACGGTGGTGGGCCGCCCCAGCCCGGACCGACATTGCCCGGAAGATGGACCGCGCCGCCACGCCCGTCGCAGCGGCGTGGCCCCTGACATGTTCTGAAGCGCCCGCCAGGTGCCTCGTCACAAAGCGTTTCAAAACGCTGACCCCGCTGGCAGGTGCCGACGCGGCTGCTCAGGCCCATCTGAGCGCAGACGCTGCCGCCACGAAAACCGGGCATGACCCTGAAAGGGCCGGGGCAACTTTGGCGAGCCGCAGTCACTGTCGGGAAGGCGGCGATGAGGCAGCCAACGACAAGCAAGGCAACGAGTTCGATACGGCGCATGTGTCCATCCTCCTTAAAACGTTAGAAAGGAATGTGGTACCGTGACAAAGGGCGGGCGGCAATGCCAGCCCAACAGATGCCAAGACAAGATGTGTGGCGCGATTTCACCGGCTAAACGTATCGCAGCTCTCGAAATCGCCGTGTTCGTAACCGCGTTTGAACCACGCTACCCGCTGCGCCGAGGTGCCGTGCGTGAAGGAATCCGGCGTGACGTAACCACGGGCGCGTTTTTGCAGACGGTCGTCGCCAATCATGGCGGCGGCGTTCAGGGCCTCGTCGATGTCGCCCGGCTCGACGATGTTACGGGTGCGCTTGGCGTGATTGGCCCAGATACCGGCGAAGCAATCGGCCTGCAATTCGAGTTTGACTTGATACTTGTTGTATTCGGCGGGCGGCAAGCGGTCGCGCAGCTTCTGCACCTGCTCGCTGATTCCCAAAAGATTCTGCACATGGTGGCCGATCTCGTGGGCGATGACGTAGGCCTGGGCGAAATCGCCGGGGGCGCCGAGTTTGTTTTTCAAATCATCGTAAAAATCGAGATCGATATAGACCTTGCGGTCGCCGGGGCAGTAAAATGGCCCGACGGCGGCGCTGGCGGTGCCGCAGGCCGACCGCACCATACCGCTGAACAGCACCAGCTTCGGATACTGATAGCGCCCGCCTTTTTCCTGAAAAATGGCGTTCCAGGTGTCTTCGGTATCGGCCAGTACCACCGAGACGAAATCAGCCTTTTGGTTTTCTTCAGCCGTTGGCTTTCGTGGCGTCTGCTGTGTCTGCTCGGTGCTACCGCCGATCAGCCCGGTTTGCGTCAGCACCGCCGGATCGACGCCGAAATACAGGGCCACCAGCACGAGGATGATCGTGCCGATGCCACCGCCCGCCGCCTTGCGGGAAAAGCCGACGCCACGCTGGTCTTCGACATTGTCGCTGCGCCGTCCCGTTTGCCACCGCATAAGCTTTCCTCCTTCATTCCTTGATGCCGACGACAGGCCGGCTCGATTCAGCGCTGGCCTGATTCATCCTTTCTGACAAGACGAACGGCGATTGCTGGTAGTGTAGCGACTGTTTGCGCCTGGGGGAAGGAGATTCGGCGAAATTTCGGGCGGCCTTGACGCGCCGCCGCGCTTCCGGTAAGCAGGATGGCGTGCGAAGTTTTTTCATTTTTCACGGAGGTCTCATCCGCCATGGCAGAAGTCCCCTTACGTCTGCGGCATCCCGGCTTCATCGCCTTTATCGACGGCTTCAGCGCCGAGGTATCGAAACCCCAATGGACCTGGATCGGCGCCGCCTTTTCCCTCGGCCTGAATATCCCTTGCGTCAAGATGTTCGGCAAGCCGCGGGTCGGCGAGGACATTTACGACCGCCGGCAGGCGCATCCCGATTATATGGCCAGGCATTGCGCGCCCCTGGGCATCGACCCGATGGAAGAAACGCCTTTGCTGATCAACTCGTTTTTCGTTTTGACCAACCGTTTTTTTTACTTCGACGCCAAACGAAACCGCAGCATCGTCAGCGACCAGATGAGCCGGGGTCGGGTTGACCTCGAAGAAATCGACACCATCGCCTGCGAGCGCGGCAAAATCACCGGCAATATTTTAGGCATCGCCATCAACGGCCTGGAACTCTGCGCCATCCCCTTCAACGGCCCCGCCGACGCCAAAGTGATGGCAACGCTTCTTGCCCGCATGAGCGGCAGAATGGGAGAACTGCTGGCATAATCGCGGCGAAATCATAGACTTTGTCCGCAGCGTAGCTTTTACGGTATCCCGTAACCTAACGTATTCTATTGCACGTTGGCAACGAACGAGGCGTTTCCCGTTTGACAAAAATCAGGGAAGGGACTGTAATATATCGCAATAACAGTAGGCAAGGGCGAAGCATATCATAATCGTTACTAAGAAAAGGAGAGGGAAATGAGTGATCTCGTGGTCTTGGATTTTGATGGCATCCACACGGCGGATGAGGTTTTGAACAAGTTGCGTTCGCTGCAAAAGGCGCATCTGATTGATCTCGAAGATTCCTGTGTCGTCGAACGCGGCGAAGATGGCAAGGTGCATGTCAAGCAAGCTATTAACCTCACCACGCTAGGAGCCACGAGAGGTGGCGTATCCGGCGCTTTTTGGGGTACGCTCGTCGGGCTTCTTTTCCTCAACCCGTTAGCCGGAATGACCATCGGCGCGCTTGTGGGCGCCGGCAGCGGCGCACTCGCGGGTTCTCTTACCGATTATGGCATCAATGACGATTTCGTGCAGCAACTCGCGCAAACGATTCCCAAAGGATCCTCCGCCCTTTTCATATTAGTAAGGAGCGCGACCTTTGATAAAGTGCTGCTCGAAATCGAACCCTATAAACCTCGCGTGCTAAGAACTTCGCTCTCCAATGAGGCCGAGGCCAAGTTGAAGGCGGCATTGGCGCAAGGCTGAGTTATATCGCCTCCATCAGGACCTTGGCGATGGACAAGGCCCAATCCAATGCCTCCAGCCGGGGCGCCGGGCAGGCGATAAAAATGTTCAATGGTTTTTTGCATGGGGGATATAATCTCCCGGTGGAATGCGGGCGCTCGCCGTGGCTGTCGAGGCGGGATGAGCGTGGAAGGAAGCGGTTTTTTTAAGAGGGGAAACCCAGGAGGAAACGGCATGACCATTCGCATTGGCATCAACGGATTTGGCCGTATTGGCAGGATGATGTTTCGGGCTATCGCCGATGACCCGCTGTTCGCCGACATGGAAGTGGTGGCGATCAACGACCTCACCGACACCAAAACGCTCGCCCATCTGCTCAAGTACGATTCGGTGATGGGCATCTATCGTCACGACGTCAGCCACGACGAGAACAATATTATCGTCGAGGGCCGCCCGATCGCTGTCACCAGCCTGAAGAATCCGGCGGAAATTCCGTGGGGTAAATTCGGCGCCGATTACATCGCCGAATCGACCGGTAAGTTCAGGAGCGCCGAAACAGCGCAGGCGCATCTCGACGCCGGAGCCAAAAAAGTCGTTATCTCGGCGCCGGCCCAAGGCGACTTGAAAACCATCGTCATGGGTGTCAACGAAGACGAATACAATGACAGCAAGCACCATATCGTCTCGAACGCCTCCTGTACCACCAACTGCCTGGCCCCCTTTGCCAAAGTGCTGCTCGACAATTTCGGCATCGAATGCGGCCTGATGACCACGGTGCACGCCTACACCGGTGACCAGCGGCTACTCGATTTCCCGCATTCCGACTTGCGCCGGGCGCGGGCTGCCGCCCTGTCGATGATCCCGACGAAAACCGGGGCCGCTGCCGCCGTGTCGCTGGTCATCCCGGAACTGAAGGGGAAATTCGACGGCCTAGCCATCCGCGTGCCGACGCCGACGGTTTCTATCGTCGATCTGGTCTGCGAGGTGCAGAAGGACACCTCGGTCTCCGAGGTCAACCAGGCGCTGAAGGCGGCGACTAACCGTTATCTCGGTTATACCGATGAACCGCTGGTTTCCATGGATTTCCGTGGCGACAGCCGCTCGTCAATCGTTGATGGCGGCTGCACCAAGGTGATTGGCCGCACGGTCAAGGTCATGAGCTGGTATGACAACGAGTGGGGCTATGCCAACCGGATGCTCGACTTGATTCTGCACATGGAAAAAAACAAATCATTGTAATTCAGGGAACAGGATACGGGTTACAGGTGACAGGATTCTGTTACCTGTAACCTGTAACCTGTCACCTGTAACGGTGGCTTCATGACAGACAATCAGGTTCCAGCTTCTCTCGATTCCGACGCTCTGCGCGCCAATTTGCGGGAAACCGCGGGCGAGGTGCAAATCGACCCGCGCTTTCAGCCGCTGCTCGATGCGGTGGCCAATTACAAGGGACTGTACGCCAGCCTGGAAAAGCTGCTCTATGAAATCTGCCACCCCTTCCGTAACTGGCGGATCATCCTGCCGCAGTTACGCAGCTTCCTCGTGAAAAACTGCGGCTACTACCGCCAGCACGCACTGGGGCCGCAGGCAGTCGTTCTCTTTGGCGATATTTTCTTCACGGCGATGCACGAGCTGCGCCGTCAGCCGCAACTCTTCGCCGAGGCCATCTCCGGCCAACTGGCCTGGTCCGAAAAGATGGTCAGTCTGTTCACCGCCGCCGACCTCGCCACCTACGAAAGGGCCGTCAACCAACTGATTGGCGAGCTGGAAAGCTTCACCCGCGAAAACCGCGACAGTTTCTCGCTGCCGTTCTTGCAAGGGCAACAGGCGGTGCGGAAAATCGCGGCCATTCTGCTGCGCCTGTCGGCGGACGGCGGCGCTTTTAACTTTACGCCGTTGGCCGCGCTGTTGCGGGCCATGCTCGACGACAGTTACCGCTACTGGCTATCAGAAGATGACACCGCCGTTTGGTTTGCCGAACACTGCGGGCCGCTTGAAAACGACGAAGCCGCCACCACTCTGTTCACCACCCTGTCACATCAGGCGATGCGCGGCCACCGCGACCAGCTTGCCGCCCTCGATATTGCCGGCGACGCCCGTTTGGCCCTGACGCGGCTTTTGGAATTTCCGGGTTTTATCGACATCGTCAAACTCTACCGCGAGGTGCCGCCCTGTCTGGAAAAGGCCGAGGAACGGCTGGGGTTTTCGATCGACATTCACCGCTTCGTCGAAAACCAGAAGATGCTGTTTCTGTTTCTCATCATGGACACCGCCGGCCTCTACCTGATCCATGAGGAGACGCTGCGGGAAATCAACCGCAGCCTGGTGCTCTTGGTCCGGCAGCAGACTTTCGAGGAAATAGAGTCTTTTTTGAGACAGGCATTTCAATTGCTGAAGGCCAATGTCCACGAATATCCGCACACATCCTTGCAGTGCATTCAGGTGCTCGGCGACGAGGTTTTCGACCGCGGCAACAGCCGCATGGTCGAGGCCTTTCTCTGGGAGACGGTGCGTTTTGGCTTCCAGCACGCCAACGTCATGGGCGTCGATGAAAACTGGCAGCCGCTGGCCAATCCGGCCCATCTCGGCAACATCCGCGTCTGGCTGCACCTGATCATGCGCGAGCCGAAGTGGTGTTCGACGCTTTTTTCGGCCTTGATCATTCACCTCAAATTATCCGGCACCTGCGTCAAAGATACCGACCTGTTTCAGCGCGACATCACCGAGCTGCTCAACCATCCGATCGAACCGATTTATAACCTGTGCAAGCAGTTCGCTAAACTGATGCCGGTGTTTTACAACGAAATCGGATCCGAAGGTGAACTGCGCGATGTTTCAACCGAACTCGACGAAACCCACCGCCGTCACGATCTGCTAATTCATTTTCTCAGAAAGCAGGCGCACGTCGAAAGCTCGAATCTCATCGTCGATTTCATCAAAGCGATTTTCCTCTTTTGGCACGATTTTGACAAAACCAGACTGACCGCCTTTTTGCCTGAGGAAATTTACCGCCAGATCGAAACCAGTGGCCCGTTCATCGACGCGCCGCACGAACTAAGCAAGCGCCTGCGGGCCAAATTCGACCTCCGCAAGGTGGAAGACCTGCTGACCCTCGACCAGCAACTGGCCGAGGACTTCCTCAATGCCCAGGAAGATCAGCCGGCGCCGGAGCGGCGGCGCGTTGCCCTTTTGATCCGGATGTTCCGGCTGTTGAACCAGAAATATATGCTGGGTTTCCAGGAAATCCGCGAGGAATTGCGTCAGGCCGCTCAGGAGGGTTTCGCCGAAGTCGAGCCGGTCTTGGCGGTGCTCGACGGCGGCGATACCGGCGCCTGTCTGGAAGCGATTTTGGCGGCGCTTGAACAACTGAAGGCGATCATCCTGTCGCCGGAAACTTTCCCGGCCCAGGAGGATATTTATTACAAGCGCCATATCGCCGTCGATATTCCTTCGGTCTATGGTCGCTACCGGGAAAAGAAATTCGACGCCCTCAGCCTGACCTTCCGCCTGGAAAACCTGGCTAATCTCTATCTGGAAAAGCTTCAGGAAGTGGTCAGCCTGAACTTTATCACCGAGGCGACCTTCTTCACCATCGTTCGTTGCCTGAAGATTTTTCTGCGGGCGCTGAATGTCGATGGCATCAGCTCGCGACGCTTTTCCACCTACCTGTCGCTGCTCGACAGCGCTTTGACGGTGCGGCGGTTTTCCTACACCCAGTACCTGGATATTTTCCGTGGCCTGTCGGAAGGCGTCAAAGACATTATCTACGCCTACTACACCAATATCCACGAGAATAACCTGTCGCTGATTATTCCCCAGATCGGCGCGGAACATCTTTTGATGAAATACCGTGGCTTGTACGAGGAAGGCAATATGCCGCACTCGATTCAGCGGCTGTCGGAAACCTTTTTTCGCGAATTGATCGCCTCGACCTTTGGCCTCCAGCACCTCGACAATTTCCTCATGCGCGTCACCAACACGCTGGAAAGCCAGCGGGATCTGCTGAAAAAGGATAAACTCGACCTGCTCATGAGCTACAATCCGGAAAAGGCCATCGCCTCGATGACGCGGCCCGATCCGGCGACGCACAATCTGATTCACATGGGCAACAAGGGCTACAACCTGGCGATGCTGGTCGATCTCGAGCTGCCGGTGCCGCCGGCCTTTGTCATCACCACGGAAATCTTCCGCTGCCGCGAGGTTTTGTTCGACTATTCCCAAGCCCGTGACGATTTCATGAAACGGCTGCGCGAAGCCTTGAATGAAATCGAGACCAAAACCGGGCGGCAGTTTGGCTCGCCGGAGCGGCCACTGCTGTTGTCGGTGCGCAGCGGTGGTGCCATTTCGATGCCGGGCATGATGGCCACCGTGCACAATGTCGGCTTCAACGAAGACTTGATCGAGGAGTATGTCGAGAACGGCGGCGACGCTTATGTCGCCTGGGACAACTACCGGCGCTTCCTCCAATCCTGGTCGATGGTTTCCGACATCGACCGCGACGAGTTTCAGATATTGATGGATGAGGCCAAGGCCCGCCACAACGTCGGCCTGAAACGGCAGTTCACCGCTGCCCAGATGCGTGAACTGGCCCTAGCCTATCAGAAATTGATCCGCAAGCGGGGCCTGGGCATCCCCGACGATCCGTGGCTGCAACTGGTCAACGCCGTCGAACTGGTGCTCGATTCCTGGGACAACAAAAAGGCCATCGACTACCGCCGCATCATGGATCTGTCCGATTCCTGGGGCACGGCGGTGATTGTTCAGGCCATGGTGCTCGGCAATCTCAGCGACCAGGCTGGTTCCGGCGTCGTCTTCACTGCCTATCCTTACCGCAAGGTGCGGCAGGTCGCCCTGTGGGGCGATTACGCCATCGGCGACCAGGGCGAAGACATCGTTTCCGGCCTGGTCAACAGCCAGGCCATTTCCGTCGAACAGGCGAAAATTGACAGGCGTTCGGTGGAAAATACGCTCGAACGGCGCTTCCCGAATATCTATGGCCGTATGCTGGACATCGCCCGCTCCCTGGTTTATGTGCAGCGCTGGAACCCACAGGAAATCGAATTTACCTTCGAGGGACCGGAGGACGGCAAGTTGTACCTACTGCAAACCCGCGACATGATCACCATCAAGAAGACAGAGCATTTTCAGGTCTTCGTCGATGATGGCCAGTTGCCGGCGGCGACGCTGGGGCATGGCGTCGGCGTTTCCGGTTCGGCTCTTTCCGGACGGGCGGTGTTTACGGAAGAACATATCCAGCGTCTGCGCCGTGAAGATGCGAAGACGCCGCTGATCCTCATCCGCCAGGATACGGTGCCGGAAGACATCAAGGCAATCAGCATGGCCGACGGTCTTTTGACCTCGCGTGGCGGTCAGACTTCACACGCCTCGGTGGTGGCGGTGCGGCTGGAAAAGACCTGCGTCGTCGGCTGTCAGCAATTGAAGGTCTACGAAAACCGACAGTATTGTGAAATTGGTGACCAGCGCATCGCCTTCGGTGACGCGGTATCCATCGACGGGCGCACCGGGGCAGTACTCATTGGCCAGCATTCAGTGCGGGAAGAACATCACATCATGCCGATATGATAACTTGCGGCAAAGGAGGCGCGGCATGGAATTCTTGAAGGGTCCCCAGCTTTTTGCGGTGGCCAGAAAAAAAGCGGCACAACTGGGCATCAGCCATAAGCGAGGCATCAGCCTCGCCGAATTGATCTGCCGCATTCAACAGGCCGAAGGCCACGAACCTTGTTTCCAGCGGCGTGAAACCTGCGACCAGGAAAGCTGCTGCTGGCGGGGTTCCTGCGGGGTGAAAATCGACGCGTGAGTGACGCGCGTGCCGCCATCAGTCATTCATCCGGGCAAAAAAGCTGGCGCATCCCACGAATCAGCTCGGCGAAGCGTTTGTCGGCGATGCGGTTGCGCACGACGTTGCCCTTCTTGTCCGAGACGACCAGCCTTAGCTCGCGCAGTGTTTGCAGATGCTGGGACAGGTTGGCGCCGGTCGTGCCCACCCGCTGGCGCAGGTCGCCGACAGTAAGTTCGCCATCCAGCAGCAGCCAAAGAATCTTCAGCCGGATCGGATGCGCCATTGATTTGAGATATTTGACGATTGCTTCGATCTGTTCATCGCGCATGGCAACCCTCTGATGGTAAAAAATCCATGATACCGTCTGGAAACGAGGAAAGCCAATCTTCGCGCGCCGGGCCATCGTTTGACGGCAATAACTAGACAGGATGTGGCGTTTGTCGATTTTTTTTAGATGAAAATCGTGCTGGCACTTGATTCTCCATCTCGAAAGGGGTTAATTACGGCGATTCTTGATCTTGCTCCCAGCGAGAGCGCTTGTATGCCGTGTTCTCGTTTCTTTTTTTCGTGAGGGATGTCCATGCCGCAGTTACAGTCTTTGCGCCCTGACGCCTCTTGTCTGCATCTCATTGATATACAGACAAGTCTCATGTGGAAGATTGTCGGTGCGGACCAAGTGGCGGCCACCGTCGCCTATCTTATTAAAATATTTAAAACTCTCGGCCTGCCCATCATTGCCAATACTCAGTACAAAAAAGGTCTGGGCGGCTACGTTCCGGAACTGGAGCCCTTGCTCGATGGCATTCCCTGTCCGGATAAGGTTGAATTCAGCGGCTTTGACAACGCGGAGACGCTCCGCCTCGTCGAAGCTATGCCGCGGGTGAAAAATTGGCTACTTGTCGGTGTCGAGGCGCATGTCTGCGTCTACCAGACGGCTTTGGGCGCATTACGGCGCGGCATGACGCCGTGGATAATCGTCGATGCGGTCGGCAGCCGTCACGAAAACGACATGCAAGTCGGATTGCGCCGTATGGAAATGATGGGCGCGGTGCTGGTCACCGCGGAAATGGTGTTGTACGAGTTGCTCGGGCGCGCCGGTACTCCCGAATTCAAATCGTTGATGCCGCTGGTGATCGAGCGGGACAATCAGTTGGCGTCAGAATCCGTGGACAAGGCATGAACGGCAACGAAATCCGCTCACGATTTCTGGCGTACTTCGGGCGCCACGGCCATACGCTGGTCGAAAGCTCGTCTTTGGTGCCCAAAGACGACCCGACGCTGCTGTTCACTAATGCCGGCATGGTGCAGTTCAAAAAAACCTTCATGGGCGAGGAGCGGCGGGATTATCGCACCGCCGTCACCAGCCAGCGTTGCGTTCGCGCCGGCGGCAAACACAACGACCTGGAAAACGTCGGTTACACCGCCCGGCATCACACCTTCTTCGAAATGCTCGGCAATTTCTCCTTCGGCGATTATTTCAAAAAAGACGCCATCCGTTACGCCTGGCAATTCCTGACTCAAGAATTAAATTTGCCTCCGGAAAAACTCTGGGTGACGGTTTATCAGGATGATGATGAAGCCGCCGCCTTGTGGCAACAGGTCGAGAGCCTACCGCCGGAACGCATCGTCCGCATGGGTGAAAAGGATAATTTCTGGGTCATGGGCGATACCGGCCCCTGCGGCCCCTGTTCCGAAATCCATATCGACCAAGGCGTGGAAGTCGGCTGCGGTCGTCCCGAATGCGCCATCGGCTGCGATTGTGACCGTTTTCTCGAACTGTGGAACTTGGTCTTCATGCAGTTCAACCGCGATAAGGACGGCACGCTCGCACCCTTGCCGAAACTCAGCATCGACACCGGTATGGGTCTCGAGCGGGTGGCCGCGGTGCTGCAAGGCAAAGCGAGCAATTACGATTCCGATCTCTTCGCGCCGATCATCGCCTGCATAGAACAATTGAGTGGTAGAATCTACGGCGAAGATGCGGCGGCCACGGTGGCGATGCGGGTCATCGCCGACCACGCCAGGAGCGCGGCTTTCCTGATCGCCGATGGTATCTTACCCTCGAACGAGGGACGCGGTTATGTCCTGCGCCGCATCATGCGCCGGGCGGTGCGTTACGGCAAAAACCTGGGGCTTCAGCAGCCATTCATGGCCGAGGCGACGCGGACAGTGGTCGAAATCATGGCCGACGCTTATCCACATTTGCGGCAATCAGGCGATCTCATCGCCAAAGTCGTTCGTCATGAAGAAGAACGTTTCCTGGAAACCCTGGAAAACGGCCTGCAACTCCTCGACGAATATATCGCCGGCTTGACGGCGGCGGGCCATTCCCGCATCGATGGCGCGTTTATTTTTAAGCTGTACGACACCTACGGTTTCCCTTTCGATATAGTGCGCGATGTCGCGCTCGAACGGCGGCTGGATTTTGACGAAAGCGGCTTTCACGCTGCCATGCGCGACCAACGCGACAAATCCCGCGCCGCCCGCAAGGGAGATGGTGTTCGTCTGTGGGCCGAAGGCGTTAAAAACATCGCCGCGACCGGTCGCCGCAGCGAATTCACCGGCTACCAGTCACTCGAAGAAGACAGCCAGGTTTGGGGCCTTTTGGACGCGACCGGTAAACAGGTGGAACGGCTTGGTCTTGGTGACAGCGGACGCCTCTTCGTCAGCCGCACGCCCTGTTATGCCGAATCCGGCGGACAAACCGGCGACCGTGGTCAGGTGACATGGCCCGGCGGTGCAGCCGAGATCACCGGCACACTCAGCGAAGGCGAAGGGCTGATTTTCCATGAAATGGTAATCCGCCAGGGCATTCTCGAAGACGGCCAGCCGGTCAAAATCGAGGCGCGGCAAAGCAGCCGTCAGGCGACGGCGGCACACCATTCGGCGACTCACTTGCTGCAAGCCGCTCTTGTGCGGGTTTTGGGCAAGCATGTCAAACAATCCGGTTCTTTGGTCGGGCCGGAGCGGCTGCGTTTCGATTTCACTCATTTTTCACCGCTGACCGATGATGAGATCATCGCCATCGAGTCGCAGGTCAACCAGCGGATTATTGCTGACTTACCGGTCGGCACCCGCAATGTGAGTAAGGAAACAGCCATTGCCGAGGGTGCCACCGCCTTATTCGGCGAAAAATATGGTGATTCGGTGCGGGTCGTGAAGATGGGCGACTACAGCATGGAATTGTGCGGCGGCACCCATGTCGGCAGCACCGGCCAGATTGGGCTGTTCGTCATTCTTTCCGAGTCAGGCATTGCCGCTGGCGTGCGTCGTATCGAGGCCTTGGCCGGGCTGCCAGCTTTGCGTCATGTGCAGGAAATGCGGCGGCGGGAGCAGCGGATTGGCCAGTTGGTCAGCGCTCGCGACGAGGCCATCGCCGGCAAGGTGGAAGGGCTGATCGTCCAGCAGAAAACGCTGGAAAAGAAAATTGGTGAATTGTCGGCGCGCTTGGCTGGCGCCGATATGAATGCGCTGTTGGCCGGTGCCGTCACTGTCGATGGTATCAAAGTAATGGCGGCTCGCGTCGAGCTGGACAATCCCCAGACCTTGCGTGTTCTGGGAGACAAGGCGAAATCGGTGCTTGGTTCCGGTGTCGCCGTTTTGGGTGGTGTTGTCAACGAGAAGGCGGCGCTTCTGGCGGTTGTTTCCGCCGATTTGACTGGGAAAATTCAGGCTGGTTCCCTGGTAAATCTGGTGGCGCAACGGGTCGGAGGCAAGGGCGGGGGGCGCGCTGACATGGCGCAGGCCGGGGGTAGCATGCCCGACCTGTTACCGGCGGCGTTGGCGGCGGTGCCGGAGTTGGTATCGCAGTTGCTTCCCGCCTGAAACGATATCAAGTTTAACATCTGAGGAACTGGTATGCTGACAATTGATCTGACCCTGCTCTTCCAATTTATCAACATTATGGTGTTGATGATTCTGCTGAACCGTGTTTTGTATCAGCCGGTGCGCAGAATCATCCAGGAACGTGCCGAGCATCTGGGCTCGCTGCAAACCGAGATTGCCCGCTTCGATCAAGACGCCCGGGATCGGCAGGATGCGGTGAATACGCAGATGGCGCAAGCGGCGGTTCAGGCCAAAACCACCATCGACCGCGGGCGTTCTGAAGCCCAGGCCGACGCCAGCCAGCGTCTCGATGTCCGCAAGAAGGCGGCGCAGGCCGAAAAAGAGAAACAGACGGCGGTGATTCGCGAACAGATGACGGCGGCGAAACAGGCTTTGGAGGCCGAACTCCAGGGCTTTGCCACGCAAATGGCCAGCAAGATTCTTGGAAGGAGCCTCTGACATGAAACGATTGTATAATCGCCTGATTCCCACGCTCCTTCTGGCGCTCTGCCTGACGGTCGCTCCGCTTTCCCTGATGGCTTCCTCTTCTCCAGCCGAGGATACGGGCCATAAGGCCTCGGCCAGCGAACAGGTTTCCAGCCAAGCCACGCACGGGGAAGCCGGCGCGGTGCATACGGAAGCCGCGGCTGGCCATGGCGAAAAAGGCGGCCATGAAGCGGGCATCACCAAAGAAAAGCTGACCGATCTGTTTTGGCGCGTTGCCAACTTCGTTGTTCTTGTACTGCTTCTGGTTAAATTCACCGCCAAACCTTTGGGCAACAGCCTTTCCGCCCGCCAGCAAAAGGTGCGCGATGAAATCGAAGGATTGGAAGCCAAGCGTCAAGACGCCGAAAAGGCCTACCAGGACCTGGTTGCCAAACTGGCAGGCATCGAGCAGGATATAAAAGAGATCGTTGACCGCGCCGTCGTGCAGGCGGAAAAAGAGCGCATCCGCATCATCGAAGCGGCTGAGAAAAGCGCGGCGGATCTGACACGACAAGCGGAAATGGCGGTGCAGAAAGAGCTTCTCGACGCCAAGCGTCTGTTGCGTGACGAGATGGCGGACAGGGCCGCGGCAATGGCGGAAGAAATCATCAAGAATTCGCTTACCCCTGATGATCAGGTTCGTATTGTCGATCAGTATCTCAGCAAAGTGGAGGCCGTACAGTGAAAGAGATTATCTTGGCACGGCGTTACGCGAAGGCGTTGTTCATGGTGGGAAAGGAAAATGGCGCTTTCTCCCAGTACAACGAGATACTGCGGACGCTGAAGGATGTGTACCAGGCGGTGCCGGACATCGCTCTGGCCCTGGCCAACCCTATGTATCCGCTGGATGTCCGGGAAAAAATGATGGGCGGCATTACCGCTTCCCTAGCGGTGGATAAACCGCTGGGCAAGTTTCTGAGCTTGCTCGTTCAGAAAAAGCGCGCGAACATTGTCCCGGAAATCGCCGAGGAGTTCTCGGCGCTGGTGGACGCGGAAAACAACGTTTGTCGGGGGCATGTGACATCGGCCATTGCCCTGAACGATAAAATGCTGAAGAAAGTACGCAAAACCCTGGCGAAGCTCACTGGTAAAGACGTAAATTTGACAACCAGTATTGATACCAGCATCATCGGCGGCATCATCGCCAAAGTGGGAGACTTGGTGCTTGACGGAAGCATCCGGACACAACTTGCTGGTTTGAAGGATTCCATAAAAGGGAGAGAATGATGCAGATCAAAGCCGAAGAAATCAGCCAGATTATCAAAGAGCAGATTGGCGAGTACCAGAGCGCCGTTGATCTCAATGAAACCGGGACGGTCATCTCCGTGGGCGACGGTGTTGCCCGCGTCTATGGCGTGCAGAACTGCATGGCCATGGAGTTGCTCGAATTTCCCGGCGGCATTATGGGATTGGCTCTGAATCTCGAGGAAGACAACGTTGGTTGCGCCGTTCTCGGCGATGTGTCGTCGGTCAAGGAAGGCGATATCGTCAAACGCACGGGCCGCATCGCCGAGGTGCCGGTTGGTCCGGAAATGGAAGGCCGCGTTGTCGATGGTATTGGCCAGCCGATTGATGGTCAAGGCCCGATCAATGCCCAACGGTTTTCCAAGATTGAGGTGTTGGCCCCTGGCGTTATCGCCAGGAAGAGCGTGCACGAGCCGATGTATACCGGCGCCAAAGCCGTTGACGCCATGACCCCGGTTGGCCGTGGCCAGCGTGAACTCGTCATCGGCGACCGGCAGATTGGCAAAACCGCCCTCTGCGTCGATGCCATCATCGCCCAGAAAAACACCGACGTACACTGCATCTATGTCGCGGTCGGTCAGAAAAAATCGACGGTGGCTCTGGTCGTTGAAGCCCTGCGGAAACACGGAGCTATGGAGTACACCACGGTAGTCGCCGCTTGCGCCTCCGACCCGGCGCCGATGCAGTACATCGCGCCGTTCGCCGGTTGCTCCATGGGTGAGTATTTCCGCGACAACGGCAAGCACGCCCTGATCATTTATGACGATCTTTCCAAACAGGCCGTCGCCTACCGCGAACTGTCGCTCCTCTTGCGCCGTCCGCCGGGACGTGAGGCCTATCCTGGCGACATCTTCTTCAACCACTCTCGTCTTTTGGAGCGCGCCTCGAAAGTCAATGACCAACTGGGTGCCGGTTCTTTGACGGCTTTGCCGATCATCGAAACCCAGGCCGGTGACGTATCGGCCTTCATCCCGACCAACGTTATTTCCATCACCGACGGTCAGGTCTATCTCGAGCCGAACCTGTTCTTCTCCGGTGTCCGCCCGGCCATCAACGTCGGTTTGTCGGTTTCCCGCGTCGGCGGCGCCGCTCAGGTCAAGGCGATGAAACAGGTCGCGGGGACGTTGCGCCTCGATCTCGCCCAGTACCGCGAGCTGGCCGCCTTTGCCGCTTTCGGTTCCGACCTCGATGCCGCCACCCAAGCTAAACTGACCCGTGGCGAGCGCCTGGTCGAGGTTCTCAAACAGCCGCAGTATCAGCCGCTGCCGATGGAAAAGCAGGTAACGATCCTCTACGCTGGCGCCAATGGCCATCTCGACGCGCTGCCGGTTGACGCCCTGGCTGATTACGAAAAGGAACTGTACAGCTTCATTGAGTCCAATGAGGCGTCCATTTTCACCGATCTGGCCAAGGAGCAGGTCTTTAACGACGCGATCAAAGCGAAACTTGACGGCGTACTGAAAAAATTCGGTGATACCTTCAAGGCGACCCGCGGCTTGAATGGATAAGGGGGAACCCGTATGCCCAGTCTGAAGGAAGTCAAACTCAAGATTACCGGCGTCAAGAAGACGGCCCAGATCACCAAGGCGATGAACATGGTGGCGGCGGCCAAGCTTCGCGGCGCCCAAGAAAAGATGGAGGCATTTCGCCCTTATGCCGGCAAATTCGCCGAAACCATGCAGGCGGTATCGAGCGGTATGACTGGCAAGTTCCCGCTCATGGAACAGCGCCCGGTGAAGAAGGTCGAGCTGGTGATTTTCACCTCCGACCGCGGTTTGTGCGGTTCGTTCAACAGCAACATCATAAAGCGGGCGGCCCAGCTTGCCAAAGAGTGCGCCGCCGCCGGGCAAGAGGTTAGCTACGTTTGCGTTGGCAAGAAGGCTGCGCAGGCGATGAAGAAAACCGGCGCCGTACGCGCCTCCTATGCGGGCATCATGGGGCATGTCACCATGCACGACGCCCGCGATATTGCTAAGAATGTCGCCGATTATTTTCTCAGCGGCGCGGTTGACCGGGTCGAGTTGGTCTACAGCCGTTTTCAGTCGATTGTCGTGCAGACGCCGACGGTGGCGCCACTCTTGCCGGTGCAACCGGTTGAGAACGCGCCGAAGAAAGCGTCCGGCACGTATGAGTGCGAGCCTTCGCAAGAGGATGTTGTCGAAACCCTGCAACCTCTGTACCTGAACGTGCAGGTGTATCACGCCATGCTCGAGGTCAGCACCTGCGAGAACGCCGCCAGGATGACCGCGATGGATAACGCCACCAGCGCCTGCAAGGATATCGTCAACAATCTGACCGTACTGTACAACAAAGCGCGGCAGGCGGCGGTTACCAACGAGCTGATGGATATTGTCGGCGGCGCCGAGGCTTTGAAATAATTTCGTTTTTTCCATTGGGATGAAGGAGTCTCTTCCATGACAACAGAACGAGTAGGTAGAATCTTGCAGGTCATTGGCCCGGTCGTCGATGTTGAATTTGACGCCGGAAATCTGCCGGAAATCATGAACGCCCTCTATGTCTCTAACCCTGGCATATCGAGCGATCCTGACAATCTGGTTATCGAGGTGGCGCAGCATCTGGGCGACAACGTCTGCCGCTGCATCGCCATGGATCAAACCGATGGTTTGGTGCGCGGCTTCCCGGCGCGGGATTCCGGCAGCCCGATCAGCATTCCGGTTGGCACCCCGGCTCTGGGCCGGATTATGAACGTGGTTGGCCGTCCGGTCGATGGCCTTGGGCCGATCGACTCGCCGAAGAAAATGCCGATCCATCGCAAAGCCCCGGCCTTCACCGAGCAGGATACCGAGGTGCGGGTACTTGAGACCGGCATCAAAGTTATCGACCTCCTGGTGCCTTTCCCCCGTGGCGGTAAAATGGGCCTGTTCGGCGGCGCCGGTTGCGGCAAGACGGTTATCATGATGGAAATGGTTAACAATATCGCCATGAACTTCGGTGGTATTTCCGTTTTCTGCGGCGTTGGCGAACGGACCCGTGAAGGCAACGACTTGTACCACGAAATGAAAGACTCCGGCGTTCTGCCCAAGGCCGCTCTGGTCTATGGTCAGATGACCGAGCCGCCGGGAGCGCGCGCCCGCGTCGCCCTGACCGGCCTCACCGCCGCCGAGTATTTCCGTGACGAGGAAGG
>Ga0209629_10000891_pt1 | contig 17691 bp, 8 predicted proteins | sample TergutCu122P5_FD_187286 | JGI IMG/M metagenome (GOLD analysis project Ga0209629, IMG submission 187286) | Cubitermes ugandensis P5 segment gut microbial communities from Kakamega Forest, Kenya - Cu122 P5 (SPAdes) (version 2) | ecosystem: Host-associated > Arthropoda: Insects > Digestive system >...
GATTCGACACTTTTCCGAGTCAGTGAATGTCCTGACTGGAATTTTCGGGGGTTTCTTTAGTCACAGGAATGAAGTCGAAAGATGGTGCCTCCTTGCGTCTATATGCAAGTATGTGTGTGTGTGTGTGTGTGTGTGTGTGTGTGTGTGTGTGTGTAGTGTCTATGTACGGGTGTAGATATGTACTAAGGCATATGTATTTGTATAAAAAAAGCGATCCACGACCATTTCCCAGGCGATCCGTGGATGCCTTTCTGTAATGGCTGCTTTGAAGTTTGCTTCTGTTTTTAATTAAATGAATAATGTTTTATTAATAATCATCGCGGAACTTCTTTAATTGGCGATGTGTTTATTTCGCATGACCGTTAGAACATCAAATTAAGAAACACCCTGTACCCACTAAGCGAGCTACAGTCAGTTTAATTAAAGTCAAATCACGCAGTGCATTGTTACATATGCTGCCGGTATGTATTGGTAGCTATCTGAAGTCAGTTGTGAGATATACATTTTCAATTCTGGATATCTGTCATCCGGACAGTCTATACTTACGTGAGCAACGATGTGTGGTTATTTTTCGAAAACCAAAAGGAGTCCCAGCAAAACGCCTGCGGGTAGCCGCGCTGCCGACACCGCCGTCCATTCCACAGCACCAGTCTAAGGATTACGAAATTATTTCACCTGGCCAAGACGGAAGCCCTACGTTTTGCCGCATTTCCCTGTCACCAGACTTCATGCACGCTCTGCACAGAGGACAACGGACAGGCCTGAGGTGTAGCTACAGAGTCATTTTAAAATATTTTTGTTACATTTGGGCCTATTTTGAAATAACTGAATGTACTTAGTAGCAGTACTTTGGTTACGTTATGGTACAATACGGCAGCAAATGCAACACGGAAACAGACTGTACTGTAGAAAACCAACACATGTCAAGATCGAGGAAGACCCTGGGAGAGATGGCACAAGTAAGTAATGTCGGAGTACACTAGACCAGCGTTTCCCAAACTTCTCTGTTCGCGGACCCCTCTTGGTTTCAAAAAATAACCTCGGATCCTCACTCATTGCTCACGTAAGTATAGACTGTCCGGATGACAGATATCCAGAATTGAAAATGTATATCTCAGAACTGACTTCAGATAGCTACCAACACACACCGGCAGCATATGTAACAATGCACTGCATTACTTGACTTTAATTCAACTGACTGTAGCTCGCTTAGTGGGTACAGAGTGTTTCTTAATTTGATGTTCTAACGGTCATGCGATATAAACACAACGCCAATTAAAGAAGTTCCGCGATTATTATTAATAAACATTATTCATTTGGGATCACATTTTGGGAACCGCTGCGCTACGCTGTATACGAAGTGAAAAACATTTATATATAAAACAGTAAGACGAAATGTATTTTCAGAACAACGATTCACGAAGCATGTCTGTGGATGAGTACCGTTGGCAGTGACCGCACAGACATCGTTATACGATCGCTACAGCAAGATCCACAAGTTCTGTTTTGAGGACTGTGTTGAAACTTTCGGCACGTACTGTATTCGCCCTACTGTCGTTAGATAAGGAATGGTCCCAATCAGTCAGAGTGTCCATTTGTTGCAGTCCGGTCTCACACTGGCGCACTGCTGCAGCAGATCATACGTGGCAGCACAAGCCAGTAAGGCAAGCGCCAGTAACAGGCGCCAAATGTGTCTTCTTCCCACGTCACGTGCTTCAAACAATATCCTTAAAGGTAAGATTTATCGCCCGTCTCTTCTTCCCTTCCTCTCTCTCTATTTCTCTCTCTCTCCCCCCCAAACCTTCTGCTTTTTATTTCCTCTTCCCTCATCTCTCTCACAGGAATTTATACAACTTTTATCGGATTCTGCTTTCTGCCTCTGCACGGTATCGCTTACTGTGTTTTGCCCATGCAGCCCAGCGATGTACTGTGGTGCAATTCCTCTCGCTTCCCCCCGCCATCATTTCACCAACTACCCATCTCTTTATTCCTTGTTATACTTAAGTGAAATGATATTCGATCCCAGTCAAGGAAGTTAGAACTGGAGGGGAAACTAATGCGACAAAGTAAAGCACGCTGCATGCTGCATAGCTCCACTTTATTGGCAAGAATACTGACATTATTTGTGTACAATTAGTTACCTTTAAATTAATTAACTCCATGAAGGCACAAACTCTTTTGAGAAGCTACTAGTTTCTGAGCTAATTGAAAACATTCCCCGAATTTTATGAAACCTGAAGGTACATTAATTTACTCACAAAAGCTTGCCACTTGCTCTTATCTTGAGCCAAACACATCAAATCCACATCTTCGCAATGTATATATTTGAGATTCATATTAATATTAGTCTCCCGTCTACGCCTAGGTTTATAAAGTGGTACCTTTCCTTTAGGTTTTTCCACCAACACCCTGTATGCATTTCTCGCCATGCCCTTGCGTATTGCAACTCACAGTCGTCTCATCCTCCTGTATCGGACCATCGAAAAGAAGTGTGTCTGAGCTACAAATAATGAAGATGTTTGGTGTGAGGTACTTAAGGTACTTCAAATCGTCGGTGTAGGCATTTTGTCTGGAATATTCTCACGTCCAAGCAATAGGCTTATTTGTTTGGCGGCCAGGCTGATCATTTGCGAAAATAATACACACGTTTACACACAAACATCCAGGAATGAGGAAGCTGCATGACATCCTCACTTTCTACAGACTTGGTGCGCAACCGACGTGCCGTGCGGTATTGAATAGAGCAATGGTTATGTAGTATTAAGTAGACAAATTAATATCTTAGGGACGAGAATATGAAGAGCTCGTTACACCCACCCAAACACACACAAACAAAATAAAAAACGGGGGTGAGGTTTTCACGAATTCGTCGTTAAGCCGACGCAGCAGTGTTACGTGAAGTTGGGTGCAACAGCACTGACCGACTTTTTAAACAGACGTGGACCTAAGAACTCGTGATCTTACTACCTTACGCGAATTTTATGTTTTACTCAATAACTAACTAACTAACTGACTGACTGTTAACTACCTACTTACCTATCTAACTGACTGTTACCTAACTAACTAACTAACTGTTAACTAACTACCTAACTAAGTGACTTAACTGACTGTTAACAAACTAACTGACTGTTAGCTGCCTGACTGTTAACTAACTACACGGAGCAGAGTCCTTCTTGAGAAGCCAATAGGTCCCAGCTAGCTATGAAATTCCTCACAATTTACAGAACCCGAAAGTTCATTACCGCATTCAAAACAGCCTGACACCTGTCCCTGTTTGAGACAAATAAATCAACTCGAAGCCCACAAACCCATTTCTTGAAGATCTATTTTAATATTATTCCCTCTTTTATGCCGTTCAGTTACCTATATTACTTCGAGTTTGCAGCGAAATCGCGCGTGTCCCATGCGTTAGGCGAGCCCCAAAAATTTGACACCCGCTGCAGCCCAGACGGATCTTCCAATCTGAGGAGACGCGTGATAACACACTGAGGCTGCAGAGTGTGGCCAGATCCTCTGCACTGGGATCAGCTCGTCAGAATATTTAAATGTGTATACAAACCAAATCTCCTGCCCCTCGTCGAATACCAAAAGTCAGTTAATTCTACGTGTTGTCTTACGCCCTCACATTTTGCACGGCCCTCCATGACTGCTCTACACGTGAACATGCACGTGCTATCAGAAGCCGAATTCGCGTGGTTGGTACACCTGTTTCATTTCAAAATGTCTCGGTGTAAATCTCGAACCAGTAATAACATATCCTGACAGGTTTCTCGTAGTGGCCCTCCGTCTCCTATCCACAAGCTGGAACATAACACGTAACAGCAGATATCCTATTATGAAGCTTATCTTGCACTGTTAACATCTGGCACAATAAAATCAAGAAACCTCTCAGACATCTACCCACACAGCAGTCTTCAGCTTAGCTTTCGTCGCTGAATGTTGGTTGCTGATTTTGTTTCATTGATCATCTACGCTCTACACAGCGAACCGGAACACGGATAGAGCGTAATCCTGTATTTAGCGCAAAACTTTCAGAGTCCCAAAGTTCCAAACTTCAAGTAACTGTATCAACAGAACCTGCCTGCAACGGAAAAAAAACCCCGGTCCCTTGCAGTTCCGTTACACACAGGTTTCACTGTACCTTAATGAAGCACAAAAAGAGGTTTCTACGTTCTACCACATTCACAGGCCAAACATAAAAATCCCAAATCACCTCGGTACGTAATGACAATGACGGACAATAATGATGATGATGATGATAACAATAATGGTACTATTAAGTACAAACCGTTTATCATGGAAAATGTATTGCAACCATAAAATAGCCGTAACACTGTCCACCCTAGAAACGTAAATTGTTCCAAGCATATAACCGTAAATTCCCTGTACAAAGGTGACCATTAAAAAATAATACAATAATAAAAATTAACTCCGAGGAGCAGAGTCCTTCCTAAGAAGCTGACAGTCAAGAAATTCCCCGAATTATCGAAACCGAAGGTTCGTCAACGCATTTGCAACCCCCCCCCCTCCGTCCCTATCCTGAGCCAGAGCAATCCAGTCCATGCCCCGATCCCACGTCCTAAATCCATTTTAATATTATCGTTCCATCTACGTCTAAGTCTTTCACGTGTCCACCTTCCATCAAGTCTCCACATCACAGCTCTTTATGCACTTATCATGTTCCCCATACGTGCTACATGCCCCGCCCATAACATTTTTCTTGATTTGATCTACCGAATAATATTCGGTAAGCAGTACAGCTCACATACTAATAATTATTATAATACGCTAACAATTCCCTGATATCAAAAACCGGCAAACCAAGCCAGTGACAGTTAACAATAAAAGGATTGCAGCTCAGGAAACAGCAACCACAGCTCAGTGCAGTTGACACTATCACAACTCATACCCTTAAAATCAATTTATACCTTCCCTGCGAAAGTCATGAATCTGGGAGCCTAAACCTCCTGGAACCCTCTGGGCCACACCGGGCTTGTTACGGGACTGCTTTGCCTTTACCTTCCCTGCATCACCATCTCGTTCTGGCGATCGGCTGTTTTCCAACAGTTTGCTCCACAAAAATTATACAGCCTATGTAATTCCCCTCACTCCGACTACCAACGCCATAGATAAAGTCATATCTTAGAAGTTAACAGTTTCTTAGTTATTCTAGAAATCCCACTCCTTTCTACGAACTTCGTGGTGCATTACTGTGAACCACAACGCCCGTCACTTGACCGTATCCTGAGCCAGTCTAATCCAGTCCACATGCCCTTTACCAGCCCGCACTAAATACAACAGTGCCCTCAAGCTTAATGTCCCAATACTAAGCTACTCATATGCCAAGAATTATTCGCTAATACACTAAATCGCTCTTTGCTTTCAAATGCAGTCGAACTCGGTTATGACATCATGAAAGGGGCTGAATATTTTGTTTCGCTAAAAACGACCGTCGTTATAACCTAAAAGTACAATGTTACGGTTAAGAGAGAGGAATTAATTGGTGCAACAGAATGTCTGGCGCTATAGACGAGGTGTCGTATAAACCGATGTCGTTATAACCGAGTTTGCTGTATTGTAGTGTGCGCTCCGTTTTACACAACAACAGCAACTTAACGTTCTGCAACGTGACATACAAGACACAATATACATATTTCGTACAGCAACTGCGCTAGGGACTAGACAACCGAGGAACTGTTCAATTCCGGCTGTGGCAAGAAGTTTCTCTCTCTATCGGCTAGGAGGCCCACCCAGCTTCAGTGGCTACCGGCCGCTCTTTCGCCGGTGGTAAAACGGCCGAAGCATGAAGCTGTCCTTTCGCCTCCGTCTGTTACCGAGTTTAAGAATGAGTTAAGCTGTACTTCCTTTCCCTCCCTACGCCTTCACGGTGTGCATAAGAACGTTACATTAGACGTAATGGAATATTTCTTAGATTATAACAAGAAAACTGGACAGATGTTTGTGGTAGAGCTAGTATTTGGAGAGCACTGAGAAGCTTCGATCTGGAGCGATGGATTTAGCAGCTGCGGAAACAAATAATAAATATCAGAAAGGCTTTACGATGTCGGAAAGAGCAGTTTCTTCGATTTGGCCTGTCTGGCTGCTGCCATAAGATTTACAGTCCGATGTAATTGAATATTGAAAATGTTGACGTGTATAGAAAGTTAGGTTATGTTGCGGCAGCGGTCGAAACGTTATATGCCTGTGTGTTTGTGTGTGCGTGCGTGCGTGCGCATGTGCGTGAGCGTGCGCTTTTACATCGGCTGCCACATAAAACTTTACCCTCCCCCTCGGATTTTTAAAATGATACACAAGATGAAAGTACCAAATTGCCTTTGAAGGTTTACACAGAGAACGCCATTCGTCATCAAGAACTCAAACTGTAAACAAGACGTCTCTTGTTTTCAAATCCATAACGCGGCTATAGTCAGACACATCTTACGGTAATCACTACATTAATATATTTAACAGAATTATATACGAGTGGGTGGTGAAATTCAGTCCAGAGAAGAAAATATGATTTCTTAAATGAGTTCACAGCTTTAATTTGTGAGGTCACGTGACGCAACGCAATTGTTCTATGTTAATTTACTGCAGATAAATATCTATATTTGTCGACAGTAATCGTTGACTTTGAGGCCGCGTAAACATAAGGATAATATTAAAAATATGGATGTAGGCTATATATATATATATATATATATATATATATATATATATATATATATATAGTACCACCTTTGGACTGTGGACAGAATACAACGGCCTTATAATAAAGTTCTTTAGAGGATTTACGAACCGATCCGGTTGCTGTGCGGTCCAGGGAGTAAGTCTGAAGCCGCTCCAACGTTGGGATCGCGGGCTCGAATCCAGCTGAGAGCAGGAATGTTTGTCTTTTGTGTTCCGTTGTGTGTCGTGAAGGTATGGCGGCCTCTGTGACCAAATGATCGCCCGTTCATGGGAGTCCGAGATCCGTAGACCCAAACAACATGGCGGTTTAGGCCGATATGGGCTGTGGCGCCACAGAAAAAAAAAAAGGATGTGGAATGTCGGGTTCCTGTAAGTGGAATGTCCACTGACCAGGTGTGCAGCTGTGTACTGCAGGGCTCCTACTGTGCGAATACATCAGGATATGGGATTTGCCTCGGACAGTCGCCAAGGGGTGTACCTCCAGCGCACAGGTTGGGCGTGTCTTACAACCTCAGGCAGTAAAGTGCAGCATGTTGCAGAACGTAGTGGGACATGTGACATGTGTGGCGAAACAGAATAAATACAGACACATGTAAATGGAGCAGCACGCAGAGAAGAAATATACATCCTTGGCGCGTTAATGCCAAGACAAACTTTCCAGACACAGTGTGAATTTGGAGATTGGTTAAACTGCTTCAACACAGGGCTCTACATAAACGCAGCAATGAAATAAAATCGCCATCTTCTACTATACGACATCAGGTAATGTGGCAGGTAGAGGCCAACATTCCGGGAAATCCGCTGACTCTAGGGGCAGGCAGCCCTCACAAACTACACGGCGTCACACTCCAAAAGAAGGTAATATTTATGTTCACCAACGAAATAAACTAAAATCCTCAGAACCGCGTTCTTCTGGGGTATTGAGCTGCGAGTAGTGTTTGTTTTCTTACCGACGTTTCGGGATAACCTAGCGGTCCCATTCTTGGCCCTCGAAGATAGGACGACAGGTTATGCCGAAACGTCTGTAAGGAATTACCACTACTCGCTACGTAGTTCTCGTGCACTTCGCGGCGGAAGCTTGAAATTACTCGAGTAAAATCTTACACGATAATATACTTTAGCATTTTGAAGCGTAGATTAATTTGTTGATCAGCCCAGAAGATACCGAGCGTTCGAGAGAGACAGACTTTATATTGTGACTTCAGCTGTTTAATGTACGGCCTACTGTAACAGACAATTCATGATAAAATGTATGAAATGAAGTTTTCTTTCGAAGAACGATAAACATACACCTTACACACACAAACACACACACACACACAGCATTCACGCAAGTGCAAATAATCCTTCAACAGTGTTTAATTTTCGGGGAAGAAATTCGTCTCCATCAACTGCATTACAACTCAATTAGCTAATAGATCTTTACGCAGTACGACAATACAAGGGATTCTATAGATGAAGAAACAGGTACTTAGCTAATCTAACGTACACTGGAATAAAAAACGGCCTTTCATCTTATTAACAGCGTGTAAAAATAAACCTGATAGTTTAACTGCCTGTCGCACTCTGTATCAGTTCTGTACCTCATAAAAGAATGGAACTGGAACTTTATTACAGGACAGATTACCATTATAACAGTACAGTAACACCACGCTGCCATCTGTAGGATCGACTGAAAGCAATTTCTAGTTTGTGCCGGTTCCGTTGGTTCCGCTGCGTTGGGCCATTATGAAACGATGAAAACTGGTTGGAACAATGAAAGATGGATTATGTAGAATACAACGCTGTACTCACCTGTTCCATTATCTGTGTTGTGCATGACCCTCCCTCCTCCTTCACCCCCGCCGCGCCACCTTTCTCAAGCGCCCGCGGAGCTCACAAAGGCAGCACCAACATTGCTCACCGGGCCATCCAAACCTGCATGCAGAAGTCATAGCTGTCACGGACATCACCTATGGCTCAGTCCAAGTACACTGGGCTCACGGCAACTACAGGCATAAGGGAGGTACAGGACTGCGCATGCGTAGTGTCTGCTGTGACGTCATCCACGCTTCTAGATACACTGAGCTAGCTGTATATTTTTTCCCCAAATGCGACCTTCGCGACTCTGCATATCAAATTGAAATATTACAATGCATTTATTGCAGCGAGGTTAGTCACACAAAGGGGAATAGGAAATATGGCTTTCTGTATTTCGTTATATACAGCTATGCCAAATAGAATATTCCCCGAACACACACACACACATGTATATGTATGTATATATGTACGTACGAGTAAGTATGTATGTATACATGTATGTACACACACACACACACACAAAGGTGCACACATTTTTCAAAAAACTACGAGCCGCCTCAAAATTCCAAGTGCCAGAAGGGCGACACGAACCCAGTCACACAATAAGCACCCACAAGTATTTAGCGTCATCTCGAGACCCGGTGCACGGAAATTGTGCACCGCAGAATGAAGCTACTTAGATCCAATTGCTCTCCAGTATCCTGCTCCCTTTCACCTTGATTCTAATTCCTTCCCTTCAACACAGATATCAAATTTCATGCCCTTTCATGTTGGGTCTACATAGAATGAGGTGTGAAATTTGTGTCCGCAACCCAAAGCAAGGGCACAGACTTAGGAAGAGGGAGAGGCGGGTGATGGGAGAATTTATAGACCTAAGAGACAGAAAGCAAACAGCAAGTTGGCGGAACATATTTAAGGAGTGGCTGCATGACTAACATTCCAATACATTATTTGAGTGATAACATTAATATACAACAGAGTTAACACAAAGTCTGCATTCGGCCTGAACAGTTTATTTTTTGTGGAGGGCATCCCGTTGTTTTAGAGAATTAAAAGACCACAATAAATTTATTTTCAGTCTAACTAAACAATATTTTGTTCACCTTATTGGCTACGAGTTTCGGTCATTAGACCATCATTAGGCCATCATTAGGCCATCCATACACAAAAGTTAAAACAGGTTACATGAATTGAATTTAATGTGCACTACATCTAACTTGTTTTAAATTTTATGTATGGATGATCTGATGTTGGTCTAATGACTGAAACTTGTAGCCATGTGTTAGACTGAAAATAAATTTATTGTTGTCTTTCTACAAATTTTATTTAACGTGTTTCGCATAGTTCTCATAATAAACAGCGATTATTTCCCGACTGGGGTTTCTAGTAGACGCACGTTGTTTCCTCTGTGAGGTTCCAACTGTATCATTACGTATAACTTCAATACTCAGTTTAGGCTTTGGTCGATGTACTGTAGGAGGCACGGGATATGTACAAAAGAATACAAGATTCTAGCCGAGGAATAGGTGGTGAGGTGAATCGACGTGGCTAATAAGGTCAAATTATGGGCGTCGAATTTCTTTACTAGTTCTGGGACTATGGAAACATAAAGGTGGGGTGTGTGGGTGTGGTGTGAGTTAATAAAGGCCCTAGACTATTGCGTCCAATCGTCTACTTCGATCATAATCCTCCCTCAGTACAACGTTCATGGATTTGTCTTTTCTTATCGATCCAAGAATTCAGCAGTCCGCACGAAAACCAGCATCATTACCACTCACAGCACCACATTTCAAGACTTTCCAGGTATTTACGATCAACTTTCCGAAGTGTCCAAGTTTCAGCACCACACAAAGTTATGCCCCACGTGTAGCTTTTCACTATTTTCTTCTTTAAATGTCAGCCCAATTTGCTGGTGAAAAGAGCTGCTTGTTGAATGCTGTTCTTGCCATGGCAATCTTGGCTTTAATTTGACGTGTACATCTTGCATTATACGTTATCAGGCTACCCTAACAGTTCAAATATTCCACATTCTATGGTTGTTTTTGATCCTCCATATTCCGTACTGGAGATGGTCATTAGACATATATTTATCACATATAATTCCAATTGCACTTTTGCGACAAACCAAATATATGTTCTACTAATTTTACATTTACCTGCATGTTTCGGCTTAAATAAGCCTTCTTCAGGGAGACTCAATCACAAAGGAAAACAGAATCTACATTACCTTTTCAATTGCGTTCTTGAAGCTGTAGATTACTTTTTCTTGTTGGACATATACAGACTTTATATTACACATATTCCGTGCACTAGACATCTGTCTATTAGTTTAGACATAATTCCCGCTAATCGCATGTTTTTTGTGACAAAGGAAATATATGTTGTGCTACTTCTACATTGCCCTGCAAGTTTTAGCTGTTTTTCTTTGTGTGGTCTCCAGCGAACACGACTGATTTCAGCCGAAACATACAGGGGAATGTGAAATTAACAAAACATATTTCGTTTGTCAAAAAAACCGTAGTTAGTTGGAATTATATGTGATAAATGGAAGAGCTCTGCAATTTCCTTGTCTCCAAACTACGTTTGCCAGAAAGACGAAGGGAACACTGCTTGGGAAACTTCATAGTCACAAAATTTTCTGTTTCCTTGTAACACATAAAGTCGCTCTAACAACCCCTCATTCTCCACTTTCCCGCTCATATTTCTTTTCATTTGAGACTTCGAGGCATTAACCAAATTGGTATGGATAACATTTAGAGGAACAATGAGTTTTGCAGTACCTTATTCCCTTCTTGCCCGCTCGATGTAACGCATCTTTAGGTCCTACTGTATAATAATGACGGCGATAAGGAGTATCTGTGCACTTTCGTGTCTTCCCCCTTCGTGGAAAGGGCTGACGGCCCTTCTAAATGAAGTCAATAGAGCACGGCTGTTAAGGCAGTCAGCGCCAGCCACCCAGCTACGCCTGCCTGCGAGAGATCCCACGTCTGTCAGATCTGTACAGACCAGAGGATCCCTAACTTATAAGAGTTCGCTGAGCATCCGAATATTATGCTGTTCTCTGCGGGACCAGAATTAAAAATTTATTTTTACTTTACCGCGAGAACTAAGAAAGTTACTACCAGTGGAAAATATCACAATACAAACTATGGAACCGGTGGGACGGGCAAAGTTTATACAAGACAATGTGAGGAAGATGCAAACTTGTGGAAGTTCTACAAAGTAACTAAATTTCTTCCTGAAATTGGAAAAATACCGACATCATATGACTTCAGAAGAAGAATACCTTTGTCCAGATCGCAGAACGTCCCGGGGGAGCACAGTTTAGGAGTTCAAGTAGGGATCAGTGTTCCCCAACCTTTGTTCCATGGAGGGACCACTAAAATAATTTTTCGTATCCTGAGGAAACACTACCTATGACAACGTTTACAGACCAGAAAACAAAGAGACGGTTGGTAGCGTACGGAAATTACTCCTGTAATGTCAACTGCCGGACAAAATTTCCCTCCATATTTCGAGAGTTATTTACAATTTCTCGTGACATTTCAAAATGTTAAAGTATTTATTCCACAATATCACGAAACCCCTAACGCTACTCAGCGGGACTCCGGTTGAGAGACAATGGTGTACACCAACATATCGGCGAATTATTCACATCAAAGACAGGGAATAACGGATCTTTTGTGAGAGCAGATAGTTTGTGTGTTCGCGAAATTCTGATGGCACAATATTCGTTACTGGAAACGAGAATAAAGGCAAAGGTCTCCGTGTAAAAACCATAAAGGCATATGGGGAAGTGGAGGTGTAACGCCACACATTATTATGATCCATAATCCATGCATCAATCGAATGTATATGTAAGCCTGATAGTGATGTCAACAAATGTACAAAGTAGTTTATATACACAGTGACATCCTGTTAAAACGAACGGCGGACATCAGTTCTGTGTAATTTTTCCTACGTATTTTTGTTAGAATAAGTACTTATGAATATCGGGCGTTAATGAACTTTATATGATCCAACATTTGCTGTATTAGTATTATATATATATCTTGAAGAAGTAATTTCATGGGATATATTTTCAGAGGGCCCTTTATAAGAACTATATGTGGGTTGCATGGCCATTTACGTATACAGCGAACTCACCGACAGAATGGCGAAGAATCAACTACAGCATAGCACGTTTTACAGTGTTACATCAACTACGAGTAACATTTTGCACACCGACTGTCGGCAGGTTTGATCTTGCAGCCACATAATATATAACAAAAGTCGATGCTCAAAACAAGATAACGCTTATACAACCAGACTACAAGGATTGAATGTGAAATGTGAAGTGTTTTCTATTTAATTACTGCACTAAAAGCAATACAAAAACCGACAGTTTGCTCTTCGCAGGATTAGCTTTGGAAATTTAACTTATTTTTATGTAACAAATTGACGTCAAAGCAAAGACGGAAGAATTAATTTGGTAAATACGTGAAATCAACTGGCGAGGGCAACTTCATGTTTTGACTGTAGGGTTAACTGTTCATTGTCTTTAGGCCTATGCCGAATTTGCTGAAGCGATATTTCAAAGATCACCACATAAATACATACATACATGCATACACACACACACACACACATTCCATGAATCCATTATGGTGTCATAAAGACAGCGGGCTGTGGATTGTGTCACAAAGATACAAAAGTACAAACTCACGGTGTAAAATACCACAAAAAGTTTACAACAATATCATAAATCATCTTCACACATAAAAATTCATTTACAGGGCAAAAGGAGTGTGTGTGCGTGCGTGCGTGGTGCGCGTGTGCATGTTATGTATCTATGTGTGTATGTATGTATTTCTTTAAGGCTGCCGTAAATTATGCTTAATATGAAACGTCAACGACCTTCATATCCTATACATATTCCACAAAAAACAGCTTCTTGAATTCCTATGGCATTCCCTACATAATGCAGGCAGTTTTATACACAGCGCAGGCGCAAAATTGTAACTAAACAAGCAGCAGCAATACACTCGAAATGTCACGTAGCCCATTTCTTACTCGCACGCCTGAGTGGGCCACAATGTGGGAAAACAGGGCCACATATATTAGCTGAATAAAATACCACTTCTGAAATGTCACTTAGCCCATTTCCAGTGCGCATGTGTGAGTGGGCCATGATGTGGGGCAGCACAGCCACATACAGTAGCTAAGGAACCACAACAGTTTGGAATGCAAGCTGGCGTGAATGAGCTGACTAGTGAATATCGATGCTTCTCAATCTATTTTAGCTCACGGAAACCTACACAGCTTACTGAGGAACTCCTACCTGTTCGCAGTAAGTCAAATATACAATCAGATAACAGGATTTGTTTATCTTCTATATAAATCACATGTAAACAACCAACGGCTAACCTCAGACTGACGGACACCCTGATAGTTTCTCCAGCCACATCGACTGTCTACGGCGAGCTGTGCTGACTGACGGACTTGACTACAAAATCAGTAAGCTACAGGACTGAAGCAGCGATTGGCTGTCTGCGTGCTATCAGTGACGGAATGGTTAGTATCGAATGTCGCCACACTAATTTCAATTCGTACATACAAACTTAGCACCGCCAGTAAACTCTTCCGCCCTTATGCACTTCGTCTCTCGGAACCCCTGACACCCCTTTCGAGGAACCCATTTTGAGAATAAAATATGTACATCACAATGGCGGCGTGAACATGACAAGTGTCACTGTCCTTGTGGCGCAACCGTGAAGTGAAGTTACGCGTCGGACCGACTTGACGGGAGACACGCCCGACTCTTCCGCCGCAGCCGCGCTCGTACTACCAATATAAACTGAGTCAGAAGATGAATGGCAAAGAGGATAAAGCACTTGCAACTAATCACCACCTCTCTGCGTCCTGTCTCCATTTCAGAATGCAAAAGCGGTAGGCGTCATTCTTCATATCTGCCTCATTCTATAGGTTTCCTATGTAGATGGATTTAAATAGAAAATTACTTCAAATGGCAATTAATCTCTGACATTAATGTACACAATCAGGGAAAATTTTCTATCGTCTGTATTCAAGCCGCTAGAGTTCTTTTGTTCCATTCAGATGCTGAATCCTTTCGGTAGCATGGGGAATCACAAAGCAGTGTCATCTGCTTCGTCCTTTCGTTTCCTGCTACAGATTCCCACCGGTCAAAAGGACAGATTATAAAATTAGAGGACAACTGGAGCTTGACACCCTTGAATCTCGCGTGGTATGGAGACAAGTGCCCAAGCTATACACACAGTGTCACAGGTTTTGTATGGATCTCAGATTTCCGTGGCGGTAGAGTCTCGTAATGTGGTGTTTGTGGTAATAACAGTGCCTGACAGGTGTCAACGTATCGGAGGAATATACTGCTCCTGTCTTCAGAGTTGAACTTCACAACACGGCGTCATAACCCAGAAAATTACAGTATTTCACTGTTAACAAACTCCATGGAGCAGAGTTCGGATTGAGACTCTAATCGTCGTTCATCTCGCCAGGACATTTCTGACCCTCTATGGTGGTTTTTACAAGTATTTACTACAGATGAATATGTAGGAAAAGGAGTTTGCATATCATCGTATTATTTTATATACAGAAACTCAAGAACTTAGAACGTATTTGATTGTACGCATGCGTAGGTGGGAAGAGGTTTGAATTTTTATAGTCTTATGCAGATAAGGTGGAAGTGTAAATAATTTACTAAATTTTAAAATGATTCAGGTGAACTGTTGAATGTACTGGGCGGATATGAAGCTTTATTAAGAACGTCAGCAGAAGGAAGACAGGAGAAAAGAAGGGGTAAGGACAGGACAGAAGAGAGCAGAAGAGGATAGTCCGGAACATAACACAGGGCAACAAAGAGAACAGCCGAAAGTTACAGAGAAAATAAGGCAGTAAGTGACGGAAGTTATAACATTCGATAAGATATTTGGTTGATAAGACTTGGAGGGATGTTTTTGATATTGGTATATAAGGGCGGTAGATGGAGGTATAGGACGCTTCAAAATATTGTTTGTACAACTGGACACAAGGGCGGCGAACCTTTAAAAAGCCTGACACGGCTTTCTGTATAATGAGACTGAACTAATAAATATTCCAATTTGCATTTGATTTGACCGTCTGTGGAACCGAAGCGCTCACAGCAATGTCCCATTTTTTAAGAAACTATTTCGATAAACCTACCATCCTCCCATCCACGCTCAGTTCGCCAAAGTGTCTTTGCCCTTCAGGCTTTCTAACCACAGTTTGGTGCGCATCTTTCTTATTCCCAGTAAGCGCTACTCGCTCCATTCAATTCCATTGCCCGCCGCTCTCAATACTGACTATCACGCTCCTCAGTGTACTCCTGTGATCTCGTGACTCCACTACTTACTCTCAGTTAGGTCCCAGTATTCTCCACAGTATTGCGTTTCCATGGTATCTGATATGAGGTTTGAGGTTCACAGATAGGGACTGAAATATTTTGAGGTCTGACATCACACAGTCTGGTGGGCGCAAACTGTTACCAGCGTTTCACATAAGCACAATGTATCGATCGTCATTGTAAATGGAATACCAGCAAAGTGTTTTTTTCGGAAATTTTAATAAACTATTGCACACGCAACGAAAACCTCCGGTCTAAAACGGAATATTCCCTTTGGATGGTACACCATGTTTCAAGCGAAAGGAGAGCATCATAATGTTACATTTGAAGTTCCAATCCTTGAATTTCTAAAGTTTCAGAAGTTGCTACTGCAATAACTTAGGCCGTTAAATATGAAGAAGAATTGGTAATCGGATTAACATTCCGGTGCTGCAGGATATGATGCTCTCTACACTGGCATAGAGGCAGCGACGTTTCGTTGCAATCTGCCGCCTCAGCTTCAGACTATCTTCTGAAACTATCCAAACCATATGGGCAAGAAGTTCATCGTAAGCGCCGTTAAGTATAAACCAGCCTTTTCCGAACGTCTTTGATCGCTAACCCCTTTTTGGTTCAAAAAATAACCACGGATCCTCACATCCTTGCTCATATAAATACAGTGTGTTCGGATGACAGGTATCCAAAATTAAAAATTTATATTTCAGAACTGATTCTAGATAGCTACCAATACAATGCACTGCATTACTTGACCTTAATTAAACTGACTGTCGCCTGCTTCGTGGGTACAGGAAGTTTCTTAATTAGATGTTCTAACGGTCATACGAAATAAACACACCACCAATTAGAAAAGTTCCGCGATTACTTTTACCAAAACATTATTTATTTAATGTAAAACATAAGGAAGCTCCAAAGTAGCCATTACAGAAATGTATCCACGGATCCACTGGGAACAGGTTGCGGATTTGTTGGGATCCGCGGAGAGCAATTTGGGAGCCGCTGCTATAAAGGAAGTAACACGGCGTCATATCTTGAGGGTCTGTGACCGTGACCAGCAGCTGCGACAGGCCTAAACAGACCCTGCAACACAGTCATTCTGTTGCACATAGATCCACGACAACTTCTACTGCGTATTGACAGGAAAAAACTGTCCTTGCTTTAGGTTAAATATTCATAGGATCTTAACATAGTTCAGTTATCAGCAGTTCATTTACATAATAAAGTACAGTTTGTATTATTGACTCACATTAGACGAAGTTGCTCTTAGTAGCTGGCAGATGGCGTTAATCGTCACACGGCCTCGAAAAGTAGCTTCAATACTTTCAACTGGATGTAGAAATGTTACTGTTACATAATTTGTTTACTTTGTTATTGTTTCTACGAAAACCAATACAACAAAGTAATGAAAGTGAAACGTAGGAGAAAATCGAAAATGAATTACGGAAATGTTTGTTATTGGGTTAACTTGTAATCCTGTCTTGCTAAAAGGGATGAAAGAAACCTGTAATTGCAAAGAAGGAACAGACAGAAATACTGGATGATGCGAGATAAGAACCAACTGCGTACTGGCCAATGGAATTGACGTTACGAGGAGCTTCGAAATTTGCACATATTTCATAGTATTTAATGGCATCGAAGGGGTGTGCTGTTGGCTTAGCGGAATGTGGAAACTGAAATTTACGGGAATTTACTAGAAATATCGTAGTGCGAAAAACAAGATATTATTGGAACCGATCGTAAGGAAATAAAATGTCATAATTTGAGATTAATAGAATTTTCGCTTCTTCTTAATTTACGAAAGGCCGCCACCCCCCCCCCCCCCC